>ENA-UESH01001594-UESH01001594.1-human-gut-metagenome-genome-assembly--contig:-NODE-1594-length-15373-cov-20.019809_pt1 | contig 15373 bp, 15 predicted proteins | sample MGYA00243001_ERZ508002 | MGnify/ENA primary metagenome ERZ508002 (study PRJEB26167, sample SAMN06115447) | human gut metagenome | host: Homo sapiens | place: China:Anhui | collected 2015-08-07... | reverse complement strand
CTTCAAACGAGAATTTGACAAAAAGCGCGAAAATAGCGGCGTTTTGGCAAGGTTCGTTTTATTCTTGTCTGGCATACCACGATTTACCTTGTCCGGATTACCGGATTACAAACGTTTTTATCGCTTTATAAACCTGATCCGAGCAAAGTTCTATGCCTTTTTCGTTCAGATGAATAAGGTCGTCATCGCGGATAACTTCTTCCTTCACCGGGTAAACAAGCCCGTATAAGTCGTTTATCGTGATATTTTTCGCTTTAAGCAACGGAACGATCGCGTTGTTTAACCGCTTAATGTCTTCGGCGGTCTGATAGGGATAATTATTCCTTACAGGCGTGGTCGTGGCAAAAATAACGTTCGGCGTAATCTGTAAAAGAACGTCCGCTATACGCAGCATATTTTCGCAATATTCTTCGGTAGGCGTAAACTGTCCGTCACCGAAAAGATCTGAAACATCCCACAGTCCGTTGTTCCAGTGAATTACGTCACTCCCCTCGATCTGATCTTTATAGTCGAAAAGCATACGTAAAGTATATTTTGAAAACCTGCAGTTTTCTTCCGGCTGAAAAACCTCTATACCATCTTTATTCAATGCCTCGGCAACCGTTTTGCCGTATCCTATCATACGGATGGAATCACCTAAAAGTGTAACTTTTTTCATATTATTTCCTCTCTAATTTTATTCCTACAACGTATGTTGCGCCATCGAATGTATATGGACTTCCGCCGTTTCCGCTTGCGCAGTATAAATATATCGGTTCGCCGTTTTCGTCAAACAATATCGACGGGCGTTCCAAGTTGCACTGCGTTGTTTTTCTTCCGTCCGTCCATTCCAGATGTCTGGAATACACTTTCGGGTTTTCGGGTATTTCAAAGTGAATACAATCGTCGCTTTCGGCATAAAAGCCTGCACCCCATTCGCCCGTAATGCCGCTGTTGCCGTTTTTGCTGTCGTCTTTTGCTATCATGCAGAACTTTTTACGCTTATCGTCATACCATAGAAAAGGATCTTCTATATGTTTATTATCGTCGGCAAACTCTAAAATAGGATTTTCGGTAAGTCGCTCGAACGTTCCGTCGGGTTTATCGGCAACGGCGATACCAAGTTGCAACGACTTACCGAACGCTTTCCTCGATTTGTATATCATATACGTTTTCCCGCTCGGAAGAATTACGACCGACGGGTTTGTCGTTATCGTACAGTCCCAATGCGAGCAATCGCGAGGCTCCAAAAGCGGTTCGTCGCGGCGGATAAATTCGCCTTCGACGTCATCCGCAACGGCAACGCCTATACGCTTTCTGTTCCACGTCTCTAAAGCATAATGTTCGTCTATAAGCCGATAATCACGCGGTATATCACCACCGTATGTCGTTCCCATATAATAGAGATAGTACTTTCCGTCCCAGTATTTTATGCAGGTGTTGTGGGTGTTCATTCCGTCGAAATACTGCCTTCCGCGTCGCGGAAAGACAACGCCGTCGAATCTGAATTCGCCGTCGGGGCTATCCGCCTTGAACCTGCATATTTCACTGTTGAAAAGCCAGTTCCAACCGAAACCCATACTCTCTTTCCAGCGCGAGGCGAACATATAATATTTACCGTTCGCCTTGATTACCGACGAATCCCATACATAGTAACCCGTCTCTTTCAAAGCAAGATGTGCATTGCATGTTTTCCACATAAACTCGTTAGCCATATTTTCTCTCTGTAATAAATGCGCTCGGATTTTTCCCGAATTAAATCAAACGGATAATTTTATCATTTCAAAACCGAAAACGGCAAGCGAAATATTTCCGTCTTTGATTTTAAGTTTTTTATTGTCAGACAATCTTTTTGCGTTTATGCAATCGGGCGCGGAAATCGTAACGGTTCTTTCGATCTTTTCGTAAGCGGGATCAAGATTGACAAGGCTTATGTAAATACCGAAAACATTACCGCCTTCAACCGTTGCGTCGAGAAATTCGCTGTACAAAACTCTGCCGTCCAACGTCTTTTCTCCGTAAGTTATCTTCGCCGTCAATATCTTTTGCGTATCGTTTATAAGAGCCAGATTCAAACCGTCTTTCGTATCAACGTAAGTGAGAAGAACGGGCGCATAACTCTTTTTCATCTGATAATACGCTTGCTTCGGCTCAAGATAGTAATCGACCACAGCCCACGTTGCCGACGGCCATATATCGGAATACATCCAGTTCATAAAACCGCCGCATTTATCTTTGTTGAATCTTGCGTATTCGATTTCCGCCCTCAGCGTTTCCGCATGAGCGGTCATGCCCTTTGCTAACAGTTTTGAAGAACTCACGCCCGAAATACTTCGCGCGTTCATCGAAAAGGTCGTTGTTCACGAAAAGACGAAAGTCGACGGACATTACAGACAAACGGTAGAAATCTTTTACAATTTCGTCGGAGCAATCGACCGACCGATATGTGGCGACGAACTCACCGACGAAGACGATTGAAACCAACAAACAACAAGAGAAAAGGCGTGGCATTACGCCACGCCTGACTCTGAACCTTGCGCCTTTACCTGAAATTCCCTATCGGAACTGCGGTGAAGCCTGTTCTTTTTGTTTGGCTGGGGTAGAGAGATTTTCCTCTTGATATTTGCAAAGCAAATTCTGAAATTTAAGCCGATGCTTTGCAAATATCTTCGGTCATCGCTAAAAACAGTCCGCAGGACTGTTTTTTCGCCTGACGGCGTCGCTCTTAGTTCAAATCTCTCTTCAACCGCTTCGCAAGTAAAACAAAAAGAACAGGCAGAAGCCTGTTCTTTTTGTTTGGCTGGGGTAGAGAGATTTGAACTCCCGGATGACGGAGTCAGAGTCCGTAGCCTTACCGCTTGGCGATACCCCAGTATGTCCGCCAAATCGCCTCGCGTTTATCCGCAAAACAATTCAGCCTTTATATAATACACGCTTATTCGTCTTTTTGCAAGTGTTTTGAGGCAATTTCTTGCAAACTTTCTATTTTTTTCGCTCCTTCGTTAAAACTCAGATACAGCGCGACCGTATCATATCTCGCATCGTGACGGGTAACGTCCGACGAAAACAGTTCCATCGTCTTGCGCGTAACGTCGTAAGGATAAATATCGAGAAATTCGCACAGTTCGGTCAGTTTTGGAAACTTGTACCCCTGACCGCTCTTACGCGGCAATTTCATTATCGGCGTAAAAAACCGCATCGTATCGAAATCTTCTTTATAACGGAATCTTCTGTCGCGACGGTAATATTCGTTTATCATGAAACCTATATCGAAAGGCGCGTTATGCGCCACGATCAGGTCGGCGGAAAAGAAATCGTCATAAATCTCTTCCATATACTCCGAAAACGTATGTCCGCCGGAAAGTTCGTATATTTTTTCGACCGTAAACCCGTGCACCTCGGTTGCCGACGGCTCGATATAATCGACGGCAAAAAAGAAGTTTTTGGCTTTCGTCTCTTCGCCAGTCTGCATTACGTACGAAAGTTGTATTATTCCGCCGGGAGTAAGCCCCGTCGTTTCGGTATCGAAAAAAAGTATCATGGTTTCACATTCTTTCGGGCACTTCTATGCCGAGCAGTGTCAGAGCGTTCGTCAGAACGGTGAGCGTAGCCCTGCACAAATCGAGCCTGAAATTACTCACGTTTTCGTCTTCGCCGATAATCTTACAGTCGAAATAGAATTTATTGAAAGTCGACGCCAGATCTATGGCGTAACGGGTTATGTAAAACGGTTCGAGTTTCTCTACCGCTCCCTTTACCGTGTCGGGGAAGTTCGACAACACGGTGACGAGGTCGTATTCCTCTTCGTTCACGGCGGCGACGGTATAATTCTTCGGTTCTCCGCCTTTTCTCAGAACGCTCTTTATTCTCGCCGCGGTATACTGAACGTAAGGTCCGGTCTCTCCGTCGAAGTTAAGAATTTTATCGTAACTGAACGCTATATCTTTTATTTTACTGTTGGAAAGCGCGCCGAAAACGACCGCGCCGGTACCGACCTGACGCGCGATATTCGCCTTATCGGCAAGGTCCGGGTTTTTACTCTCGATTACTTCGAGGCATTTTTCGTGGCATTTTTTAAGCACGTCTTCAAGCAGAACGACGGTTCCGTTACGAGTACTCATCGCGACCTGATTGCCGTTTTCGTCGAGCAGGGAAACCATTCCGTACGCAACGTGAACAAGGTCTTTCGCCCACGACTTGCCCATGAGTTCGAGTACTTTGAAAATCTGTCTGAAATGCAGGTTCTGCTGATACGCCACGACGTACAGGCATTTATCGAAATTATAATGTTCTTTACGATAACATGCCGCCGCGAGATCGCGCGTCGCATAAAGAGACGCGCCGTCGGAGCGCAATATAATGCACGGAGGCATACCGTATTCTCCGAGGTCGACCACCTGCGCGCCCTCGCTGGTTTTAAGCAGACCTTTCTCTTTCAGTTCGTCGATGACGGGTTGCATTTTATCGTTATAAAAACTTTCGCCCGCATAAGAATCGAAAGTTATATCGAGTTCTTTATAAATCTTACCGACCTCTTTAAGGGTCAGTTCTTTGAATGTATTGAACAGCGCGACGCATTCTTCGTCGCCGTCTTCTATCAGTTTGAAATATTTTCTCGCCTCGTCGTCCATCTCGGGATGAGTTTCGCTTTCTTTATGGTATCTGACATAAAGCCGCGTAAGTTCTTTGACTCCGCCCTTTTCGACCTCTTCCGCGCTGCCCCAGTGTTTATACGCGTAAATGAGTTTGCCGAATTGCGTGCCGTAGTCGCCGAGGTGATTTATGCCTACCGTGTTATAGCCGAGAAATTTATAAAGACGATAGAGCGCGCCGCCTATGACCGTAGTCGATAAATGTCCTATATGGAAGGGTTTCGCGATATTGACCGACGAATAATCTATGCAGATCGTCTTGCCTGCGCCCTCGTCGGAAGAGCCGTATTTCGCGCCAAGCGAGCTTATCGCGTCGAGCGTGGATTTTGTAAGCCCGATACGGTTCACCTTAAAATTAAGGTAGCCGTTGACCGCCGAAACCGACGTTATGACGTCGTCCGTCACATACGAATTTTTAAGTTCTTCCGCTATAATCGCGGGGGATTTACGCATGATTTTCGCAAATTTGAAACACGGCAACGCGTAATCGCCCATGGTTTTATCCGGCGGAACGACAACGTTCGCCGCTATTTCGTCTGTCGGGAGTTCGCCTACGGAAAGTCTTTCCGCGATATATTTTCTGTAATCCATATTAAACCTGCCATGCAACGACGTTGCAACGTCTAAATTTTATCATAAATTTTGAAATACCGCAACAAAAGCATTGAATAAATTTCCGCTTTATGATAAAATTATCGAGGTTTACGACCGAAAGAGGTATAAAAGATGAAACTGGGAGTCGTAGGGTTGCCCAACGTAGGCAAATCCACACTGTTCAACGCAATAACGCACGCGGGGGCGCAAGCCGCCAATTTTCCGTTCTGCACGATAGAGCCGAACGTAGGCGTCGTAGCCGTCCCCGACGAGAGACTGCCTAAACTCGCCGCGCTGTACAACAGCAAAAAAGTTACGCCCGCGACGATAGAATTCGTCGACATAGCGGGGCTTGTAAAGGGCGCGAGCAAGGGCGAAGGTCTCGGCAACAAATTCCTTTCGCACATCCGCGAAGTAGACGCGATCGTTCATGTGGTAAGGTGTTTTGAAGACGAAAACGTCACGCACGTCGAAAATTCGGTCGACCCCGTCAGAGATATAGGCATAATCAATCTGGAACTCATTCTCGCCGATATGGAAACCGTCCAGAAACGCTACGACAAGGCATACGGAATGATTAAATCGGGCGACAAAAAATACAAAGTCGAAAGCGATTTGTTAAAGCGCATACTCGACCGTCTCGAAAGCGAAACGCCCGTACGCGGAATGGAACTTACCGAAGACGAACAGAAATACGTCAACGATCTCTTCCTTCTGACCACCAAACCCGTAATTTACGCCGCAAACGTTTCGGAGGCGGATATGGGTAAGGACGGCGAAGACATACCGCTTGCGAAGGAAGTTATAGACTACGCGAAAAAAACCGGCAGCGAAACCCTCGTCATCTGCGCGAGAACGGAAGAAGAAATTTCCGAACTGCCGCCCGACGAGGCTGAAATTTTCCTCGCCGATCTCGGACTTAAAGAAAGCGGACTTAACCGTCTGGTAAAAGCATCGTATAAACTTCTCGGTCTTATAAGTTTTCTGACTTCGGGCGAAGACGAAACCCGAGCATGGACCATAAAAGAAGGTACGAAAGCCCCCCAGGCCGCAGGCAAAATTCACAGCGACTTTGAAAAGGGCTTTATCCGCGCCGAATGTATCGACTGGGAAACGCTGCTCGAAATCGGCAGTTACGTCAAGGCGAAAGAACTCGGCAAGGTACGCAGCGAGGGCAAAGATTACGTCATGAAAGACGGCGACGTGGTTCTGTTCAGATTCAACGTATAAAACATAACGAACTTAAAACGCGACGGAGCGAAATTCGCTCCGTCGCGTTTTTATATTCTCTTATTTCTGATCCGTAAACCTTTTAAGCCATGAGAGATCGAGCGACCATTCCGGCACTTTGTTAAGCCTTGCATGTTTCGCATTCGCCTCGCCCAAAGCCTTGCGGTAATCGGCGTAAGAACACTTGTTCACCCTCATAAACTGCTCTATAGCCTTATCTTCGTTGCCGAGAAGTTGAGTTCTACCGATATGAATGACGCTATGGCACGAATGGCATACGGCGATTACGTCTTCGAGTTTCTGCACGGCGTTTTTTTCGTCGTAACTCCACCTTTCGTGCGCCTCGAGCCGCTTTGCCGGTCTGCCGCAGATCATACACCGCCCGCCGGCGCGCGCGTATGCGTCTTTGCGGATTATATCCCACGCTTTCCGCGGCAGTTCGCTCCGAAGATTGGAATACCAGCATCCGTCGGGTACGAGTTCAAAATCGAGTTTATAGCCCATACGTCATCTCCGGTCGGCAACGGTCCGATTCGCATCGACGGTAACGGTTCCGTCTTCGCCGACGGTAAATACGACGCCCGATCCGCAGGAAACCGCCAACGCGGCGGTTAAAATCATTGCCGGAAGTTTTCCGAAGAAAGTTTTGTTCTTCATATGCCTTACTCCTTATTTTTCGATCAGTATAATAATTTCGCTTTATCGGGTACGTTCATTGCGAAGTCGTTGTCGCCCTTCATCAGAAAGAACTGTCTGTGATAAGTCTTGTGCGGAATGACGTATATCCGTTTATTCGTCCATATTTTTTCTATATCGTTTTTAAGGCATTTTTTTGCGAATATGTATTCGGCGATGTCGACGTTACAATCGACGATCGCGTTGTCGTAACCGTTCGCAAACAGATCGAGCAATCCCGCGCGGATTCTCATCACGACGTAATCGTTCGACTGTATGGTTCCCGTTCCCTGACAATACGGGCAGGACTGAACGAGCGACGATGCGCTTTCGCGGCGTTTTTTCTTGCGGGTTATTTCGACAAGTCCGAGCGGACTCATACCTATCACCGCGCACTTTTCGCGGTCCGCGGCAAGTTTTTCGGATAGCACTTCGAGGAGTTTTTTCTTATGTTCCTCCTCTTTCATGTCTATGAAATCGACGACGATAATCCCCGCGATGTTTCTGAGCCTCAACTGCCGCGCGATCTCCGCCGCAGCCTCGATATTGGTATCGAACGCGGTTTTTTCCATATCGGCGTCACCGACGAAACCTCCGGTATTAACGTCGATGACCGTCAACGCCTCGGTCTTGTCTATAACGAGGTATGCGCCGCTCTTCATTGCCACGTTGTTTGAAAGCAGCGTGCTTACGTCGGCGTCCAGCCCGTAATACCTGAACATATCCGCTTTTTTATCGTATAAAATCAGTTTTGATTTAAGTTCGGTTTCAAAATTTCTGGCGTATTCGAGAACGGTTTTATACGTCTCCCTGTCGCCGACTATAAATTTGTCGATGTCCTCGGTGTATATGTCTCGGATTATACGCAACGCCAGATTGCCTTCTTCGTATAAAAGCGACGGCGCGGGTTGTTTTCTGAATTGCTTTTGTATGGTCTCGTAACGTTTTTTGAGTTTCGCCGTTTCGCGTTTTATTTCGGCTTTGCCGACGTGTTCGCCCGCAGTGCGGATAATTATGCCCATCTTCTTCGGGCAGCACTCTGCGGCGATTTTCATAAGCCTTGCCCGGGATTCTTCGTCGGTTATCTTCCTCGACACGCCGTAAAACGAAATCGTCGGCATAAACACGACGTAACGCCCGGCGAACGATATGTTTGAAGTAAGCCTTACGCCCTTATTGCCGGCGGGGTCTTTGATTGCCTGCACTATTATTTCGTCGCCCGGTTTAAGGTTGAGTATAGACGGCATTTCGACGCTGCCGACAAGTTCGCTCCTGTCCATCAGCATATCGTCGGCGGCGAGATAGCCGTTGCGGTTTAACCCCACGTTTACGAAAGCCGCGTTCATGCCCGCAAGCACGTTTTCGACCCTGCCTTTGAAGACGCTGCCTATCGCAACGGTTTTGTTAGCCGTTTCGAGTCTGTATTCGAGAACTTTACCGTCTTTGGCGACAGCACCGACGTAATTGCCGCCGAAACTGTCGACGTATATGTTTACGGACATCTCAACCTCGCAAAAATTTTATACAACTATCACATAATAGCACAATTCATCGTATTTGGCAAGTAAGTTTCGGTTTTTCGTTGACAAAAAGCCGGACTAAATATTATACTGAGTATATGACAACAGCAAATAAACTCATCACGTTCGTATTCAACGCGATCGTAGCGGTATTCTGCCTACTTGCGATAGCCTGTTATTTTTTCGCCCCGATACTCGATTTTAAGGCAAGCGTGAAAATGACGCCCGAACTCGCGGCAGAACTTAAAAAACAACTGCCGGAAGACGATACGTCGGATTTCTCCGCGGCGGGCGAGGTCTCCGAAAGAGAAGTCATCGAAGACGTCCTCGATCGGATCGGCGAAGACGAAATCAACCTTTCGGTAAGCGTTTCGGCCACAACGGCGGATCTGCTCGGCGGGATAGGCAACGCCGGCAAGGTAAAAGCGGCGGTCGAAAAAGTCATATCCGACAACGTCGAAACTCTGCTCGGAGAAATGTCGGAAAGCATCGACGCCGTCGTAGACGAACTGTCCGAATCGATGGTCAGATTAAGCGTGAAATCCGCCTTATCGGACGAGATTAACAAATATATAGACGACAAATCTTTGTCGGACAAAACGGTCGATATTATACTGAACGAACTCGGGTTTACCGACGAGTATCTCGACGAAAAGACCGACGCGCTCCTCGAGGCGTTAAAAGCCGAAAACGCCTCGGTCGATTCCGTAACCGAAACGGCGGTCGGCATAATAGACCAAGCCGTAAAGGATATAGTCTCGAATGCGGCGAACGGAAATTATTCCGATATGAACGTCTCGGAACTTTCGCCGACGGTAAAATCCGAAATCGAGAAGTCCGTCAGAAACATACTCGACGATTTTGCGGACTCCGACGGCAACGTCAACCTCGATATGATCATATATAACACCGTCGGAAGAATGCTTGATAAAGACGACGAAAGCGCGGATACGGCATCGATCGACGCCGCCGTTTACGACGACGGTCCGGGCGAAGGCGTTTCCGACGGCGAAAAGAAACAATACACCAAAGAGGACGTAGAAAATCTGCTTACCGAAAAAATCAAGGGATTTTTCACCGAGGATCAGATTAACGGACTTACGACGATGATAACCGTAATCGCGATAATCGTCATCGTAACTTTCGCGATGTGGGCGTGGCTGATCGTCAAAATGATTCTGAAACTGTTCGCCAAAAATCCCATGATCAGATTGTGGCTGCCGATATGGTTCGGAAATATCCCGTTCACTCTGTTATACGCCGTCCCCGCCGCTTTGGGGTATTGCCTGACGCATATCGCATCCGCGCCGGCGTTCATAACCGACGCGCTCACGTCGGCATTGCCGGCAGACGCTTATAATACGCTTACGGTAGCAAGCAATTCGCTGAGGATTTCGGTTTCGTCCTGCACGCTTGCGTCGGCGATTCTTACGGTCGTATTCGCGGTATATTCCGTGATATATTGGATATTCAGAAATAAAATAAAGAGAGAAATTTAACCTATGGCAAAAAAATATAACGATGCGAGAGCGGTAAAAGTCGAAAAGACGACCGCGCCGAAAGAAGTTACGGTAAGTAAAAAGACCGTAAAGAAAATCAAAAAATCGCCCGTTCTGATTATCCTGATCGTCTGTCTTCTTATAGGCACGGCGGGCGGATTTTTCGCGGGCAAAAAACTCAGTTATTTCCGTCTCGGCGGATTTACGGTAAACGGCGTCGCCGCGGAAGAGAACGACTACGTCGAAATCGACCTTACCTCGATAAAAGAAAAACTCGAAAACGAACGCGCGGCGGCGGGTAACGCCGACCCCGTAACGGCGGAAGACATAAAAGCGGCATTGACCGTAAACGACGGCGGCGCGGAGATTTCGTTCTTCGGTAAATCCGTCGGCGATACGGTTACGCGCGTTTTATACTACCGAGAAGACAAAACTCACGATATAGAAAAAGTCGACGAAATCGACTATACGAAAGCGGGAATTTACTACGAGGAATATACCTCTTCTCACTTCGCGTTTTCGTCCGCGAAACTCATAAGAACGATCATCGTAACGGGGGTAGAACAAGATGGCTAAAAAATCAAAGAAAAAGATAAACGGCGGTCTTATCGCCCTGCTTGCGATCGTATGCCTTGTAATAGGTCTTTTCGGCGGAGCGGCGGCAGGCGTCGTCACCGCCAACGAAAATTACGTCATACCCGACACCGTACAGGTTACGACTTCGACGGCGGGCGCGTTCGACGTGACCGAAATCAAATCGGCGGATATGTCGGCGCACTTCCTCGAACTCGGCAACAAGTATACGGGCGACTGCGTCTTCATAAAAGTCGGCGAAACCGAAATTCTCGTCGATGCCGGCAGCAGAGCCGACAGCGTGGACGATATATATAATTACGTCTCGCCGTACGTCGACGGCGCGTTGGATTACGTCATAGTAACCCACGCCCATCAGGATCATTACGCGGGTTTTTCCACAAAGAATTACGGCGACAGTCTGTTCTCTAAATTTGAAAACGGAATAACTACGGTAATAACCTTCCCTCAGAGCAATCAGAAGGCGAATTCGACGCTGTACAACAACTTCAACGCCAACCTGAAAACGCTTGAAACCGCAGGCACGACGGTAAGAAAGGTATCCGAATTTTTCGTGAACAAGACGCCCACATCCGAGGCGGAATACGCTTTAAGCGAAACCGTCTCGCTGGAATTTCTGTATCAGAAGTATTACGACGAAAAGGCGACTACCGAAAACGACTACTCGGTATGTTTTCAGATTAAACAGACCGTCGGCGGCGATACATACCGCTATTTGTTCACGGGCGACCTCGAAGAGGGCGGCGAAAAGAGTCTGGTCACCGAAAACGCGGGCAAACTCGGCAAGACGAGATTGTTCAAAGCCGGACACCACGGCTCGAAGACTTCGTCGTCCGAGGCTCTTTTAAGCGTTATTCAGCCCGACGTGGTATGCATATGCGCATGCGCGGGCAGTCCCGAATACACCAAAAACAACAACAATCAGTTCCCGACGCAGGCGTTCGTCGACAGAGTGTTCAGATACACCCGCGACGTATACGTCACATCGCTGTGTCTCGATTACGACGCGGGACGTTTCACGTCGATGAACGGCAACATCGCGCTCGTCGCAAACGGAAAAGATTATTCGATGAAGTTCACGAATTCGACGCTTAAACTCGAAGAGACCGACTGGTTCAGACAAAACAGAACGTTACCCGCTTAACGGAAGAATATGAGCGATATAACCAAAAGAGCGATGTCAGCCGCTCTGAAAAATTTACTGAAAGAGAAAAAACTCAATAAAATCACCGTACAGGACATTGCCGACGAATGCGGCATAAACCGCCAGACGTTTTATTATCATTTTCAGGATATATACGATCTGGTAGAATGGACATGCATAGAAGACACCGAAAAAGTACTTAAAGAAAACAGAACTTACGATACATGGCAGGAAGGCTTTCTGTCGGTCTTCGACCTTGCGAAAAAAGACAAGACGTTTATAGATAACATATATCGCTCGGTTTCGCTTGAAATGCTCGAACAATATCTGTACCGTCTCGTATGCCAGCCAAGAATAAAACGAACCGTGGTCTGACGACGTATTTTTGACTAATACGTCGTTGCGCTCGCGACTTATACGTCTGGTATTAACCCGTTCGCGCGCCTTGTCTTATCCTAAAAATCCGCCGTCAGACTTGCAAGCAACCAAAACGTCGATATTTTTGATGATTTTTGGTAAAGGCGAGTGCAGACGTACTAGACGTACTTCAAACGAGAATTTGACAAAAAGTGCGAAAATGGCGGCGTTTTGGCAAGGTTCGTTTTATTCTTGGCTGGCATTCCGTAAATGTATTTCAGTCCGTTTGTTTCGGCGCATCCGTAACGATCGGATAATTTTCTTTCACCGACAAAAAGAGGTCTTCGGTGCCAGACGCGCGAGAACTGCGGAGTAATCTCCGCCGACTGTTTCGTAAAATTGCGTAAGTGTCATAATTTTGCCCCGTTAGTTTTTGTTATTTGATTTCGCCGTTTGCGTTTTTTGTCAGAAAATCTTTTATATCCAGCAGACATTCGAGTAAAACGGGGTTAAATTGTCCGCATTCGCCGTTCAGAATCATGTTTATCGCCTCGACTGAAGAATACGGCTCTTTGTATACGCGTTTTGCGGTAAGAGCGTCGTAGACGTCTGCCAGCGATACGACCTGCGCGGCGATCGGTATTTCGTCGCCTTTAAGTCCTTTCGGGTAGCCCTTTCCGTCGTATTTTTCGTGGTGATAAAGACATATCTGATACGCGTATTTTACCAGCGGTTCGTCGCGGTATTCATGTACGTTTGAAATCATCTGCGCACCGAGAACGGTGTGTTTTTTCACTTCATCGAATTCTTCCGCGGTGAGTTTGCCGGTTTTGTTCAGAATCGCGCCGTTTATTTCGACTTTGCCTATATCGTGCAGGGCGGACGCCGTTGCAATAAGATACACGTCTTTTGGGGTCAAGCCGTATTTAGGCGTTTTTTCAAGCAGTTTAATCAGCAGAAGTTCGGTGATTTTGTTTATGTTGGTTATATGCTCGCGTCCCATACCCGAACGGAATTCGGTTATCTGGCTGAGTATGTCGACCAGTATGTGACTGCTTTTTTCTTTTTCGAGAATTTCATCCGAAACCGTAGAAACCAGTCTTCGCTGTTTTTCATACAGGTTTATGTTGTTAAGCACGCGTCTGTAAACGACTTTTGCATCGAACGGGCGGTTTATGAAGTCGGAAACGCCCATTTCATATGCCTTGCGGATAGTCTGTTCCGATTCGTCGCCGGTTATGGTTATGACGGGTATATCGTCTATAAGGTGTCTGTCGGACATAAATTTAAGTACGTCGAACCCGTTTATCCCCGGCATCGTTATATCCAGCAGAACGAGCGAAATCTGCGAGCCGTGTTTTTCGAGTATGTCTATGCATTCCTGTCCGTCGCTTGCTTCTATAACGTTGAATTCATTGCTTAAAATACCCGTAAGTGTGTTTCGGTTAATCGGCGAGTCGTCGACGATGAGAATGTCTACGCTGTTTTTTTCTTCGACGATTTCACCGTCGGCGTCGGTTACTATCGCGTTTTTCTTGTTTTTCGCTCTGTATAACAGTTTATCCGCTCTGTTTACGGCGACTTCTACGGGTTCGTTCATGCATACCGTTGCGCCGATACTCGAGGTAAGGTTGATTTCTGAATATCCCGGCAGAACGATGTCGCCGACGCGTTGGAGTATATGTTTCAATTCCGACTCGAAATTCGTATTGTGTATGCCGGGCATAACCAACAGGAATTCGTCTCCGCCGTAACGTATCAGGTGATCCGACGTGCGGATATTGTTTTTCAGTTCGGTGGCGAATGCGTTAAGCACGGCGTCGCCCGCGATGTGCCCGTATACGTCGTTGTAAATCTTGAAGTCGTCAAGGTCGATCATCGCAATGCCGGCGGATATTACCGATTTTTTTAATTTTTCCTCGTAAAACCGGCGATTGTAAATGCCCGTTAAAACGTCGGTGTATGTTTTTTCGTAATATTCGTTTATACGCGACAGGAGTTTTTCTTCGCCCGACATATCGATTATGTTTTCGGGTTCGACCTCGTGCAGCAATTCCATTACGCACGGTTCGCCGTCGACTTCGATATAACGCGAGAAAACGTGAAAAATCCCGTCTTGTCTGAATTCGAGTTTAACCTGATCCCGTTTCGTTTCTATGGCTTTAGCCGACGTGCAGTTTTCGCATGGGTCGGGCTTGCCCCAGAACGAATAGCAGGGGCAGTTAAGTATCGGGGTGTTCTCTTTCGCGCAGATTCCCGCGATTTCGTTTCTGCGCAGAATGCGTACGACGTCGAATACCTTTCTGTAATATTTCATTTCTTCTTCCGCCTGAGCGGCGGTCAAAGAGCGATTGTTCCGCAAAACGGATTCCTCCTGATCGTTTTTTGATTTTTCGACAATTAAAAGCCTCGGGGACAGCCCGAAGACAAGAATGTTTTATCTTTGCCCCTGCTTTGCGGATTCGGCGCATTTAGCAAGAAACGCCTGTAAAGCGTCGGATGCGGTCTGTAACGTTCCGCCTGATAATTTGCGTGAAACTATGCTCATGTTGTTGTCGACGTAGTAGGGCAAGGAGGTTGTCTTTATGTCAGACGGTCCGATTTTGCTCTTACCGAGATCCGAATATCTGTAGTCTGAAGAATTTTCAGCCGCAGCAGGGATAACGGCGCGCCGCTGACTGCGCCCACGACGAGAAAGTTGTTACCTTCGTATGTCAGAGTACTTACGGGTATGTAGCCCCACTATGCCGATATCCGAAAATTCGTCGGATTCCGTCGTATTGTTGTCGAAGGTGTGATATTCGACGAATTTCGCAAAATTTTCCGAACGCATTGCGTACGACGGTATGACGTAATCGCAATAGTCGGTTATAAGTCTTATTCCGGCGTTTTCGTAACCGGTCGTGAAATCTCAGAGTTTTTATCTTGTCCGGCATGCATATAATAATGTGCGCACGCAAAGCTCAAATTATATTATACGCTTAATAAATTTTTAAGTCTAGTTTTTTTCTCCCGCATTGACAAAAATATCACGGTGCGAACATACGATTGATATGCCAGACAAGAATAATACGAACCGTGGTCTGACGGTGTGTTTTTGACTAATACTTCGTTGCACTCACGGGTTAT
>ENA-UESH01001590-UESH01001590.1-human-gut-metagenome-genome-assembly--contig:-NODE-1590-length-15433-cov-9.982743_pt1 | contig 15433 bp, 11 predicted proteins | sample MGYA00243001_ERZ508002 | MGnify/ENA primary metagenome ERZ508002 (study PRJEB26167, sample SAMN06115447) | human gut metagenome | host: Homo sapiens | place: China:Anhui | collected 2015-08-07... | reverse complement strand
TTGTGGCGGGCGACCTTGATCTGCTTGGTGTACACGCCGAAGACGCCGTCGTTGTGGGTCTTGCGGTACTTGGTGAAGATCTTCTTGATCTCCGGATCCGGTTCCTTGCCGGCTTCCTTGATGGCCTGCTCGACCATGCGCCAGCCACCGTTCGGCATCATCGCGCGCTTGCAGGGAACGTCGGTCTGGAGGCCAACGACCACGTTATCGACTTCCGGGGAGTCGATGTAGCCGGCCGGGAAGGCGTCGACGTCGGCCGGGGTATGGGTGTCCACGTCGTAGACGCGCTGCTTGCGCTCCACGGCCAGGTAGTTGTCGTCGAGGTACTTCCACAGGTGCTTGGTCTTCTCGGTGGCAGGAGCCAGGAATGTCTCGTCGCCCTCGTACGGGGTGTAGTTCTTCTGGATGAAGTCGCGGACGTCAATATCCTTCTGCCAGTTGCCCTCGGTGAAGCCGGCCCACGCCTTGGCGTCGAGCTCCTCCTGGGAGACAGCTGCATTTTCCACTGCGGTCATGTCACTCCTTAAATGGGGTTGTAGGTTTCGCATCTTCACGGAACCCTTGGTTCAACAGTGTAGTTGGCACTTGCTTGAGAAAAGCTGAAATTGGGAGTGAGCTATCTCACATTGTTTCTGTGAACGCTACCATTCCAATGGCTTCTAGATATTGATGGGACTATTGCACGTCTCCAGATATGGGAAACCGCTCATACTGTGATGTTCGTATGAGCGGTTCGGTCTTGAGATTGACAGCAGAACCGTATCCGTCAGTTTTCGACCGTCAATCCTCGGGGCGAGCCTGTGCGGGTTTCACGCCGTAGTTCTTCCAGCGCCGGTTCTCCTCCTCCCATCTGGCATTGCGGTCCACCACGATGTCCCACGCATGTTCGGCGTCTTCCTTGGTCTTGTACGGACCCATGCGCTGTTCGATCGGTGAGACCATGCCCAACTCGGCCTGCTTCTTGACGGTGTTGAAATACCACTGCTTCTTGTTATCGTCTGTCATTGGTACCTCCTCAACGGTATTACTTGCTCCCGCTGGCGGGAGCAATATATGTTTATTCCCTGAATGCGTTGGTGACGGGCAGTCGGCGGTCGCGGCCGAACGCGAGGGCCGTGACCTTCGGTCCCAGCGGGTATTGGCGGCGCTTCCATTCGGCGCGGTCCACCAATCGCATCACGGTGTCTACGGTGACCTGGTCGAAGCCGTCGGCTAACAGGTCGGCGCGGCCGTGCGCGTGCTCGATGTATGCGGCGAGCACCTTGTCGAGCAGCGCGTATTCGGGCAGGGAGTCGGAGTCCTTCTGCCCGGGGCGCAACTCGGCCGAGGGTGCCTTCTCGATGGAGGAGACCGGAATCATCACGCCGTCCTTCAACGGGATGCCGGTGTTGCCGTCCTCGTTGCCCACGATCTTGAGACCGCCGATGCCGACGCCTGCGGCCGCGGCCTTGTTACGCCAACGGCTGATCTCCCAGACACGGGTCTTGAGCAGGTCCTTGATGGGTGCGTAGCCGCCTACCGCATCGCCGTAGATGGTCGAGTAGCCGCAGGCGAGCTCTGACTTGTTGCCGGTGGCCACGGCGAGCAGACCGCGCGAATTGGAGCTGGCCATCACGATCACACCGCGGATGCGGGCCTGCAGGTTCTCGGCGGAGACGCCATCAAGGTCAAGTTGCTGTTGGTAGGCGTTGAACAATGGCTCAATGGGCTGGACCTCGTAATGGGCGCCAATGTTGGAGGCCAAATCGGCGGCGTCGTCTTTGGAACCGTCGGAGGAGTACATGGAGGGCATGGAGATGCCCCAGACGTTCTCGCCGCCGCATGCGTCGGCCGCCATGGCGGCTACCAGTGCGGAGTCGATGCCTCCCGAGAGGCCCAGCGTCACGCCGGTGAAGTGGTTCTTGGCCATGTAGTCCTTGAGGCCGAGCACGCAGGCAGTGTATACCTCTTCGTCCGGGTCGAGTTCCGGAACGATCTCGGCCTTGGCCTGATGTTCGGCGGCGGAATCGAAGTCCCAGAACGTCAGGTTTTCCATGAACATCGGGCTGCGTTCGATAAGCGTGCCGTCGGCGTCGACCACGAAGCTGCCGCCGTCGAAGACGAGGTCGTCTTGACCGCCGACCTGATTCAGGTAGATGACCGGGGCGTTAACCTCGGCGGCACGACGCTGGGCGAGCTCGAAACGGGTGTTGGTCTTGCCTTCCTCATACGGCGAGCCGTTGATGGTGAGAAGCAGGTCGATGTTCTTGGTGGCCAGGTCGGCCACCGGGCCGCCGTCCTGCCAGATGTCCTCGCAGATGGCCACGCCAATGGTGGCGCCGTCCACGTCGAGGGTCACGGAGCGGTCGCCGGCGGAGAAGATGCGGAATTCGTCGAACACGCCGTAGTTGGGCAGGAAGTGCTTGTCGTAGCCGGCCCAGACCACGCCCTGGTGCAAGACCACCAGTCGGTTGCGCGGCTTGGAGGTCTTGCGGTCGGTGCCCACGGTGCCGACCACCACGAACAGATCGCCGAGGCCGTCGTCGTTGAGCTGGGTGGCGAGTTCGTTGGCCTTGTCCCATGCGGCTTGGCGGAAGGTGCGGCGCAGGGCCAGATCCTCGATGGGGTATCCGGTGAGGGTCATTTCCGGGAAAACAACCACTTGGGCGTTTCCTGCGGCGGCTTTACGGGAGTAGTCGAGCACCTTGGCGGCGTTGGCGTCAAGCGCGCCGACGCAGGTGTCGATCTGGGCGAGTGCGAAGCGAAGCTGTGTCATAGCTTCTTAGTGTAGCCGCGTATGGCGTCGGATTGCCTGTTCTTCCGGCTTGGCGTCATTCATTAGGTCGTTTTTTCGTTCATTAGGTCACTGCAATGCGATATCAGTCGCTGCAATGGCGCGATTCCAACAACCAGTATCGCCGTTCACCAACCTAATGGACGATGAATCGACCTAATGAACGAATGCCACTCCCCTCAGTCAGCTTCGCTGATAGCTCGTCCTGCACTTATGGACGGACGAGGTCCGTCCATATCCGGTTCGGCTGTCGCCTCACCTTCGGCTACAGACAGCCCACTGGGCTGTCTGCCTAACGCCTCAGCCTCCGGAGGGGAGCCAGAAAAGGATTTACCTCAGCTCGTTGAGCACGCGCAGAGCGGTGTTGACGTAGAAGTTGACGAAAGTGGGAATGGATTCGTCGAGACCCACGAAATGCGGGCTATGCCAGTCGGCGCAACCTTCCTGGCCGTTTGACCCGACGAACGCGAACACCGGCAACGTCACCTTGGCGAATTCGCAGAAGTCCTCCCCCGCCATCGACTGACGTATCGGTTCGAGCTGCGCGTAGTCGTTGACATCCGCCGCCACGGCCTTGGCAAGACCTGGATCGGAGACCAGCGGGTCTTGAAAGTCATCCCAGACCACGTCGGCGCTGATGCCGTATGCCTCGGCGGTGTGTTCCACCACTTCCTTGAATCGGCGGCCGACCAGATTGCCATCCGACTTGTGGAAATAGCGCACAGTCCCTTGGAATCCGGCTTCGGCGGGCACCACGTTCCACACATGGCCGCCGTGCACTTCGGTAACGGACAGCACCAGCGGGTGGAAGGGCGTGACGTTGCGGCTCACGATGGTCTGCAGGCTCAGAATAATACTGGCGAGCGCTTCGATGGGCCCGGTGCCCTTGTAAGGGTAGCCGGCGTGGGTGCCTTGGGCGTGGAGGGTCACGCGGAATTTCACGCAGCCGGCCATCATCGGCTCAACGCCGATGGCCAGCTGGCCGGGCGCATAGTTGGGGTTGTTGTGCGTGCCGATAATGACTTCGACGTCATCCACGAGTCCGGCGTCGATCATGGCGCGAGCGCCTTGGCCGGTCTCCTCGCTCGGCTGGAACAGAATCTTGATTGAGCCGGCGAACTTGTCACGGTGCTCGGCGAGCCAGAAGGCGGCACCGAGCAGACCGGTCATGTGCAGGTCGTGGCCGCAGCCGTGCATCACGCCTTCATTGACGGAGCTGAACTCCAGTCCGGAGTCTTCCACGATGGGCAGGCCGTCGATGTCGGCGCGCAGCCCGATACGCGGCCCGGGACCGGCCTCGCCCTGAATGAGCCCCACAACACCAGTCTCCAGCGGGTTGTGCAGGATCTCGATGCCGTGCGCCTTGAGCTGGTCGGTCAGATAGATGCTGGTGCCGAATTCACGGAAACTACGCTCCGGATGGGCGTGCAGGTAGTGGCGGATGGTGATGAGTTCGTGGTCGATGTCGATATGTTCACTCATGGTTCCCGATTCTAGTAGCGCGAAGAATATATTGCGGCCCTCGCTCCATATTGGCGAGGGCCGCGATCTATGGGGTCAGTATGTCTTGTTATTGCTGGCGTTTGAGCAGTCGTTTGGCGATGGCGTTGGCGATGCCCTGCACCACCTGGACCAGTACGATCATGATGATCACGGCCGTCCAGGTGACGGTCTGGTCGAACTTCTGGTAGCCGTAGGCGATGGCGAAGTTACCGAGACCGCCACCGCCGATGTAGCCGGCCATGGCAGACATGTCGAGCACGCCGATGAACAGGAAGGCGTAGGCCAGGATCAGCGGTGCCAGGGCTTCGGGGATGAGCACGGTGCGGATGATGGTGAGCTTGCCGGCACCCATCGAACGCGCGGCCTCGATCACTCCCGGGTCGACCGGCACGAGATTCTGTTCGACCAGACGAGAAGTGGCGAAGGTGCACATGACCACCATCGGGAAGATGGCGGCCACGGTGCCGATGGACGTGCCGACCACGACGATGGTGAGCGGCTGCATGGCTGCCAGGAAAATGATGAACGGAATCGGGCGCACGATGTTGACGATGATGTCAAGGATGCGGTAGACGACCGCGTTCTCGAACAGGTTGCCGGGGCGGGTGCCGTAGAGCACCACGCCGAGGATCAGGCCGAGGAATCCGCCGATGACGAGGGTCACGAGCACCATGGTCAGGGTCTGTCCAATGGATTCGAACAGTAGCGGGCGCAGCACGTTCCAGTCGCTACGCGGGTTGGCGAGGATGATCATGCGTTGGCTCCTTCATGTGCGGCGGCGGACGCGGCGGGCGCGGTGGCAGTATCGGCCGCCAGTGGGTCATGGGCGCGGTCTTCGGCGTAGGAGGCATGTCCGGCGACTGCGTCGGCGTAGGCCACAGGCTTTGCGGCGGTGCCGAAGTCGATGACGTCGCTATTGGCGGCGAGCTCGCGCAGGAATTCGTCCACATGCCAGCCGGGCCCGTTGAATTCGTAGGTGATGGCACCGATGGCGGTCCCCTTGACCGTGTCGATGCCGCCGTAGAGCAGGCTGGATTCGACGCCGTATTTGGCGATGAGTTCGGAGATATTCTGTCCGGATGCCTTGAGTTCATGGCCTTGGGTGCCGGAAACGTCCTTTTGGCGGATAAGCACGGTGACAATGCGGCCCGACCATTCGTGATGCAATCGCTCGACCCGGTCTTCCTCGGGCAGGCCAGACAATGCGGTGGCAATGAATCGCTTGGTCACCGGCTGCTGGGGTGCAGCGAACACATCGTATACATCGCCGGATTCGACCACGCGTCCGGCGCTCATTACGGCCACGCGGCCGGCAATCTGCTGGACCACGTTCATCTGATGGGTGATAAGCACAATGGTGATGCCGAATTCCTCGTTCACACGCTTGAGCAAGGCCAGCACTTCGGTGGTGGTTTCCGGGTCGAGCGCGCTGGTGGCTTCGTCGGCGAGCAGAATCTCCGGATTAGTGGCCAGTGCGCGGGCGATGCCGACGCGCTGCTTCTGGCCGCCGGACAGCTGCGAAGGGTATTTGTTTGCGTGCTCACTGAGGCCCACGAATTCAAGGAGTTCGTTGACACGACGATCCTGATAGTCCTTGCGCCAGTGATCGAGTTGCAGTGGGTAGGCGATGTTCTGGGCCACGGTTTTGGTGGAGAACAGGTTGAACTGCTGGAAAATCATGCCGATTTTCTGGCGGATGGGCCGCAGCTTGGTCTCACTCAGAGAGGTGATATCAGTACCAAGCACGGTCACAGTGCCGGAGGTGGGTCGTTCGAGCGCGTTGATAAGCCGGACCAGTGTGGATTTGCCTGCACCGGAATAGCCGATGATGCCGAAGATGTCACCGCGATCGATGGTCAGGCTGACGTCATCCACGGCTCGTGCGATGTTCGCGCCGCGTCCGCGTGTTTTGAATTCCTTCACGACATGGTCGAAGGTGATGATGGGGTCGCTCATAGTGCTCCCTGATGCTGGTTGTTGGTGTCCGGTCACGGAAGCGGAGCGAATCCCGATTGTTGGCTCGGGTACTCGCTCCGCTTGGTGGTAATGGCTATGGACAGGCTAGTCGTGCGCTCGTATCAGCCGCGGCTCACTGCTGGGCCTTGGCATCCTTCTCAATGTCGGACAGGAAGCCTTGCAGCTCGCTGGCGCTGAACTTGTCGGCGAACACCGCGGTACCGCCGGAGTTCTCCTGCAGGGCGTCGAGCACATCCTTCTGCTGGTAGATGGAAACGAGCTTCTTGTAGGTCTCGTTGTTCACGTCCGCCTTGCGGGCCACCCACACGTTGATGTAGGGGCGAGCCTCTTCGGATTCGGCGTCATCCTGGTAGATGGCGTCCTTCGGGTCGAGACCGGCATCGGCCACGTAGTCGTTGTTGATCACACCAGCGGCGATGGTCGGGTCCTTCAGGGTGGTGGCCACCTGTTCGGCCTTGAGCGGGGTGACCTTGACCTTGCTCTTGGCTTCGTCGATGTAGGCCGGGGTGGAGAAGGCGGTCCAGTCGCCCTTGAGCGTCACGAGACCGGCGGCCTTGAGCACGCCGATAGCGCGGGCCTGGTTGGTTTCGTCGTTCGGAATGGTGACGGTGTCGCCCTGCTTCAGGTCCTTGATGTCCTTGACCTTGGTGGAGTACACGCCGAGCGGGTAGATGGCGGTGCCGCCGATGGGCTGCAGGTCCTTCTTGTTGCTCACGTTGTAGTTGGCCAAGTAGAGCAGGTGCTGGAATTCGTTGAGGTCCAGCTCGCCGGAGTCAAGGGCCGGGTTTTCGGAGGTGTAGTCCTGGAAGTCGACGATGTCGACGTAGATGCCGGCCTTCTCGGCGTCCTGCTTGAACTTGACCCATTCGGGGTTGGTAGCGCCGACCACGCCGATCTTGACCGGGTTGCCCTTGCTGCCCTTGGCGGACGACTCGTTGGCACCGGCAAACGCGCGGTAGCCGAAGAACGAGGCCACGGCGATAATCGCCACGACCACGATGGTGATGATGACGTTGCGGGCGGTGTGGTTCACACGCACCGGCTCGTTATTGTTAGGAGCGGCCGGGGTTGCCGGCTGGGTTGCTGCTGTCATTGGATTTCCTCTCTCCAAAATTGATGTCGGGTAACACCATAACGCGCTTGAACCGCGAAAGTGACGGAAAATGGCCGATTGCCATATAGGTGTCTTTTATGGCGCGCATGCAATGTCCGGGATTCGTGCGTTTGATAACCCGCTATAGGCGTGCCGAACACGCCGGAAAGCACGTCGAGAGGGGCTTTGACAATGGAAGCTATGACTACCGATACTGCCAATGCCGATATCCGAGCCGTATTCTTCGATATCGATGGCACGCTCACCAGTTTCACGACCCATACGGTGCCGGATTCCACAATCGAGGCGATTCACCGGCTGCAGGCCGCAGGCGTCAAGGTGCTGATTTGCACGGGCCGCGCGCCTTCACAGATGCACGTGGTGCTGGATACCATGCCGGTGACGTTCGATGGCGTGGTGGCGTTCAATGGGCAGTATTGTTTTGATGACACCGGCTTCTTTGCCTCGCAGGCCTTGGATACTGCTGATATTGAGGTGATTCTCGACTGGCTGGACCGTCACCCCGATGTGGTGTGCAATTTCGGCGAGAAGGATTACGTGTACTTCAACCAGTCCAATGATCTGCTTCGCGCCACGTGGAGCAAACTGGGCAAAACCGCACCGACCCGGTATTTCGAGGACCCGCGCACCCGCGCGCTGGATCATGAGACTTTCCAGATCAGTCCCTTTGTCGGGCCCGAGCTGGAGGCCGAACTGGTGGGACTGTGCAGCAATGTGCGCGGGGTGCGTTGGCATCCGGATTTCACGGATCTGATTCCGGCCGATGGCGGCAAGCCGCGCGGCATCCAGCGGTTCATGGCGCATTACGGCATCACGCGCGAGCAGACCATGGCCTTCGGCGATGGCGGCAATGACACGGATATGCTCGCCTACGCCGGCATCGGGGTCGCGATGGGCAATGCGACCGCCGAGCCCAAGGCCGCCGCCGACTACATCACTGACGATGTGGACCACGACGGTGTGCGCAATGCCCTGCTGCATTTCAGGGTGCTACGCGATTAAAACATCACAACAGTTCGCTTTGTTCTGCCCCGCCGTGACAGGGCTTATGAATAAGCAAAGGGCTCGGGACGAATCCCGAGCCCTTTGGTGTTAGCGAACTAACAACACCGTGGAGGTGTTATCACTCGTTGTCGCCAGCGGTAGCGGCGGTAGCGGTGACGGCACCCTTCTTGTCGGTGTTCACGCCGGAGTACACCCAGTCGGTGTAGTCCGGGTGGTCGTAGCCGTTGTCGACGGCGAACTGGAAGGCCTCATCACGGAACTTCTCGAGCTCGTCGATCTTGTCGGCGTACTTGTCGGCGTCGATCATGCGCAGAGCCTCAGCGGTCAGCTCGTAGCGGTCGATGCGGTTGACACGAACCATGTCGTACGGGGTGGTGGTGGAGCCCTCCTCCTCGTAGCCGTGGACGTTGAAGTTGTCGTGGTTCGGACGGTCGTAGATCAGGCCACGCACGTCGTGAGCGTAGGAGTGGTACGCGAACAGCACCGGCTTGTCGGCGGTGAAGATGTCGGCGAACTCCTCGTCGGTCAGAGCCTCGTCGTTCTCCTTGGCGGACTGCAGGGAGAGCAGGTCGGCAACGTTCACAACCTTGAACTTGACGCCCAGTTCCTTCAGCTTGTCGGAAGCAGCCATGATCTCCTGAGTCGGGACATCGCCGGCGGCGGCAAGCACGACCTCGGCCTCATCGTTGTTCTTGGCGGTGGAAGCCCAATCCCAAGCGGCGGCACCCTTCTCGAGCTCGGCACGAGCCTCGTCCAGGGTCAGCCAGGTGGCAGCAGGCTGCTTACCAGCGATGATGGCGTTGATCTTGTTGGTGGACTTGTAGCACTTCTCGGCGATGGCCAGCAGCATGTTCGCATCGGTGGCGAAGTAGATGCCGATGACGTGGTCGTTGTGGAAGCACTTGTTCAGCAGGACGGAGGTGACACCCGGATCCTGGTGGGAGAAGCCGTTGTGGTCCTGACGCCAAACATGGGAGGAGACCAGCAGGTTCATGGAGGCGATCGGCTTGCGCCACGGAATCTCGCGGACGGTAGCCTCAAGCCACTTGGCGTGCTGGTTCAGCATGGAGTCGATCACGTGGACGAAGGACTCGTAGGAGCTCCAGATGCCGTGACGACCGGTCAGCAGGTAGGCCTCGAGGAAGCCTTCCATCTGGTGCTCGGACAGCTGCTCAACGACCTGGCCGGAGACGTGCATGTGCTCGTCGACCTCGTCGGAGATGTAGCCGGCATCCCACTGCTTGTTGGTGACTTCGTAGGAAGCCTGCAGACGGTTGGAAGCGGTCTCATCCGGTCCGAAGATGCGGAAGTCGCGCGGGTTGTTCTTGATGATGTCGCGAGTGTAGGCACCCAGGGTACGGGTGGCCTCGAGCTGGCCCCAGCCGTGGCCGTACTCAGCCACTTCCTTGACCTCGTAGTCCTCGAGGTTCGGCAGCTTCAGGTCGTTGCGGATCACACCACCGTTGGCGTTCGGGTTGGCACCGATACGCAGCTCGCCCTTCGGCATGAAGGCAAGGACGTCGTCCTTGACAGCACCGTTGGCGTCGAACAGCTCTTCCGGCTTGTAGGACTCGAGCCAGTTCTTGAGAACCTCGAAGTGGGCCTCGGTGTCGCGGGCGGAAGCCAGCGGCACCTGGTGGGAACGCCAGGAGCCCTCGGTCTTCTTGCCGTCGATGTACTTCGGGCAGGTCCAGCCCTTCGGGGTGCGGAAGATCAGCATCGGGTAGAACGGACGGTGCACGTTGTCGGTCTGAGCGGTGGCCTTGATGTCGCAGATCTCGTCCCAGATGGTCTCCCACAGCTCGGCGAAGCGACGGTGGATGGACATGTGGTCCTCATCATCGAAGCCAGCGACGAACTCGTAGGGCTCGTAACCCATGCCGTGGAAGAACTCGTGGAGCTCTTCGTCGGAGATGCGGGACAGGATGGTCGGGTTGGCGATCTTGTAGCCGTTGAGGTGCAGGATCGGCAGCACGATACCGTCGGTGCGCGGGTTCACGAGCTTGTTGGACTGCCAGCCGGTAGCCAGCGGGCCGGTCTCAGCCTCGCCGTCGCCGACGATGGCCGGGACAAACAGGCTCGGGTTGTCCATGATGGCGCCGTAAGCGTGGGACAGAGCGTAACCCAGCTCACCACCCTCGTGGATGGAGCCCGGGGTCTCCGGAGCGAAGTGGGACGGAATGCCGCCCGGGTAAGAGAACTGACGGAAGAACTTCTGCAGACCAGCTTCGTCCTTGGTGATCTTCGGGAAGGTCTCGGTGTAGGTGCCGTCCAGGTAGGACTGGGAGGTACCGGCCGGGCCACCGTGGCCCGGGCCCATGATGATCACGGTGTTCTGGCCGTGGTCAGCAATGAAACGGTTGATGTGGCCGATGAGGAAGTTCAGGCCAGGGGTAGTGCCCCAGTGGCCCACCAGACGGTGCTTCACATCTTCGCGGGTGAAGGGCTCCTTCATCAGCGGGTTGGAACGCAGATAAATCTGGCCGATGGAAAGGTAGTTGGCAACGCGCCAGTACTTGTCAACGCCTTCGAGGGCTTCCTCGGAAACCGGAGCGTTGAGCTTCTTCCAAGGGGTGCCAATAACAGGACTCGTCATGTGTACTCCTGTACTCCTGCACGTGATCGTGCGATTGATTATTTCTGTTCGGTCACGGTCCCTGACCCTTGCGGTGCCAAGGTTTTCCGTTCCCAATCAATCGTCATGGTACGAGGACAACGCGACTTTTGAACGATTTCTTGCGGGTGTGTTCGAAATTGTTGCGGATATTTCAGTATTTGTGCGGTTCGACTGACCGTTTGTCAACATTAGTTTTTTCAACATACTTTTTCAAAACGGCGGAAGCATGCGGAAATCCAGCATTTGGCTAGAACAGCGCACGTTCGATTTCCCATGTTCGAAATCGGCGTGTTGTCCGTCTACAGGCATGTAGTTTGTTCGATTTGCGCACATAGTCTCTGCGTGTCGGCCTTGTCGCCTTGACCAGTGATAATCAGGGGTGTTCAGCCCACGTAAAATTCCAATGAACGTTAGGGGAATATCAATGGCAAACGGTCCTGTGCTTGTCGTCGACTTCGGCGCCCAGTACGCCCAGCTCATCGCCCGCCGCGTGCGCGAAGCAGGCGTGTACTCCGAGCTGGTCCCTCATTCCATGCCGGTCGACGAGATCCTGGCCAAGGATCCGAAGGCGATTATTCTGTCTGGCGGCCCGGCCTCCGTGTTCGAGCCCGGCGCGCCGACCATAGACACCAAGGTATTCGAATCCGGTGTTCCGGTGCTTGGTATCTGCTACGGCTTCCAGGTCATGGCCTATGAGCTCGGCGGCAAGGTGGATAAGGCCGCGCTCGGCGAATACGGCAAGACCTCAGCCACCATCGACGACGCCGCCGGCATCCTCGCCGACTCCCCCGCCGAGCAGACCACGTGGATGAGCCACGGTGTGGCGGTCGAACAGGCCCCGGCCGGCTTCGAAGTGCTGGCCCACACCGAAGGCGCGCCCGTGGCCGCCATGGCGGACGAATCCCGCAAGCTCTATGGTGTGCAGTGGCACCCGGAAGTCAAGCACTCCCCGCTTGGCCAGAAGCTTATCGAAAACTTCCTGCACCGTTGCGCCGCGCTGCCCAACGACTGGGATGCCTCCTCGATTATCGAGGATCAAGTCAAGAAGATCCGCGAGCAGGTCGGCGACGCCGAGGTGATCTGCGGCCTGTCCGGCGGCGTTGATTCCGCCGTGGCCGCCGCTCTGGTACACAAGGCCATCGGCGACCAGCTCACCTGCGTGTTCGTGGACCACGGCCTGCTGCGCAAGGGCGAAGTCGAGCAGGTCAAGCACGACTTCGTCGCCGCGACCGGCATCCGCCTCATCACCGTCGACGCCGCCGACGACTTCCTCGACGCCCTCGCAGGCGTCTCCGAGCCGGAGCGCAAGCGCAAGATCATCGGCGAGAAGTTCATCCGCACCTTCGAGAAGGCCCAGCGCCAGGTCCTCGAAGAGGCCGGCGCCCGCGGCAAGGAGGTCAAGTTCCTCGTGCAGGGCACGCTCTACCCCGACGTCGTCGAATCCGGCGGCGGCGACGGCGCGGCCAACATCAAGAGCCACCACAACGTCGGCGGCCTGCCCGAGGACATCAAGTTCCAGCTCATCGAACCGCTGCGCACTCTGTTCAAGGATGAGGTGCGCGCCATCGGCACCGAGCTCGGTCTGCCCGACGAAATCGTCTGGCGTCAGCCCTTCCCGGGCCCGGGTCTGGGCATCCGCATCATCGGCGAGATCACCAAGGAGCGCCTCGACCTGCTGCGCGAGGCCGACGCCATCGCCCGCGAGGAACTCTCCAAGGCCGGTCTCGACCGCGACATCTGGCAGTGCCCGGTCGTGCTTCTGGCTGACGTTCACTCTGTCGGCGTCCAAGGCGACGAGCGCACCTACGGCTCGCCGATCGTCCTGCGCCCGGTCAGCTCGGAAGACGCCATGACCGCCGACTGGTCCCGTGTCCCCTACGATGTGCTCGCCACGATCTCCACGCGCATCACCAACGAATGCCGCCAGATCAACCGCGTCGTCCTCGATTGCACCTCCAAGCCGCCGGCGACCATCGAATGGGAGTAAGCCGATAGGGCTTTGACCTGCTCTTTTGAGTGCCGTGGTGTACCGCTGAGTTTCGTTTCGTACGAGAGTCATGGCAAAACCGCCAGCGACGGCAGTGAGTAAAAACGATTTCCTAGCCTCCGTTCCCTCGTTGGAACGGAGGCTTTTTCTTTGCCGTTTTACTCCCTTTCACCTGCGATTTCGCCATTTACTCCCCGTGTTTCAAGACAACAAGGCACGGGGAGGTATTCGAGGGAATGGGAGTAAGGATTTATCCCAAGTGAGTTGACGCGCGGTTTTTGTCCCCGAGGGCGAAACGGGGCCGTTTCGGGGCCCGTGAAACTCAAATCGAACTCAACGGGCATTTTTTGCTGGGCGTTCCAATGTTCCCGTTCCGTGGGATACCCTGATTCTCTCTGTGGTACTGTTTGTGGTGTTTCCTCTGGCTGGCGGTATGCTGACCCGTTCGGCTGTCATCAAGCGGAAGGGGCAGTGTACTTTGAGGAGACTTTCATCCATATGTTTGACAGTGTAACTACCATTGGCTTATTGCTGACGCTGGTGATGATTTTCTCGTTCCAAGGCAATACCATTCTGGAAAAACCTCTGCACATTGTTTTGATTGCGGTACCGCTGATTTTACAGACCTTCCTGATTTTTGCGATTGCGTATATCGCTTGCCGGGTTTTGAAGCTGCCCTACAAGATTGCTGCTCCCGCCGGAATGATTTGTGCTTCCAACTTCTTTGAACTGGCTGTTGCTGTTGCAATCGCCTTGTTTGGAACGACTTCCCCTGCGGCACTGGCAACGACTGTGGGTGTGCTGACAGAAGTTCCCGTGATGCTGTTCCTTGTAAAAAACGCAAATAAAACGAAAGACAGGGGTGCGGCTGTTTGTTTGGACGGTCAGGCGGCCAGTCCAAGACTTCTGCGGTATTGCACGGGGCTCATCCAGTCCAGTGACTTCTTGATCCTGGTTTCATTGTAGTGGGTCAGGTAGGCGGCCAGGCGTTCGCGGAACTCCTCGTAGCCTACGCCCCTCCAGTCCCGCCCGTAGAATAACTCGTTCTTGAGCCTGCCGAAGAACCCCTCGGCGGCCGCGTTGTCCGGGCTGCATCCCTTGGCGCTCATCGACCGGATCAGCCCGTGCTCCTCGCAGATGCGGATCCATTCGTCCCACCGGTAGTGGCAGCCGCGGTCGGAATGGATGATTGGATGTTCCCCGTCCCTGAGCGTGGCGACCGCGTCAAGGAGCATCCGGTTCGCCATGTCGGCGTTCGGGGAGCGCGACAAGGTCCAGGAGACCACCATCCCGTCGAAGCAGTCGACCACCGGGGAAAGCCAGCACTTGTACCCGTCCATGGTGAACTGGGTGACGTCCGTGACCCACAGCATGTGCGGCGCGTCGGCGTGGGAGTCTCGCTCCACGAGGTTCGCCGGGGCCTCGCCGATCTCGCCGGCGTAGGAGCTCCACCGCTTCGGCCGCTTCAGGTACACGGGCCGCATGGCCCCCTCGCGCATGATCCGCCTGACGACCTTCTCCGAGACGACGATCGGGTCGGACTCGTCAAGGCGCAGCATGCGGTGGATGGTCCGGTATCCCCATGCGCGCCCACCCTGCTCGAACAGGCCGGCGACGCGGGCCTGCAGCACGGCGTACCTGTCGCCCGCGGCGATCGCGCCGCGCTCGTAATAGTAGGTGCTGCGTTTCAGCCCCACGGCCTTCAGACAGGCCGCCAGGCCGAATTCACCCCTGATCGCGTCGACGACCCGCGTCCTCTCCCTGTTCGTCAGCATGGACGGGTCGAGGCGCGGGTCGTCGGCTTTTAAAACATCGATCGTCTCCCGCATCACCGCGTTCTCCAGCCGCAGGACCTCCACCTGCCGGCGCAGCTCCTCCACGTCATCGCCGGCCGCGGGCATCGGTTCGGCCGGCATCGGCGCGTTTCTCCTGTCCATCAGTCCCAGTATCCCCTCGCTCCGGTAGCGGCGCATCCACTGGTACACGCTCGTCGGCGTGCAACCCGCGTCGCGCGCCACGCGGGCGAGGGGCTCGCCCTCGAGCGCGCGTCTGGCCGCATTCGTCTTGCATTCCAGCGTATACGAACGCCTGCACGCGCCCGTGTAACGCGGGTCCTCGCGAACCCATTTCACCAGCGCGCCCTCGGACGGGTAACCAAGCTCGGCAATGACCTTCCTGATGGTCATGCCCTCCGTGAAATACAGGTCAACGGCCCTGCGCCGATCCTCCATCGAAAACATGCGGACTCCAATCCGGACGCCAAAACGTCCAACTTTCCGTCCGCCCATTACCATGTTTGGTAGGCCTCGATGGTCAGGGCCTACCAAACATGGTAATGGGCTGCTGCATACTGCAATGCAGCAGCCCCCTTTTACTATTGATGAACAATGTCGTCATATACATCGGCAAATGCGTAATCTGCTATCGCACTCAGCATTAATCTCAAAATACTATGGC
>ENA-UESH01001588-UESH01001588.1-human-gut-metagenome-genome-assembly--contig:-NODE-1588-length-15444-cov-2.698184_pt1 | contig 15444 bp, 15 predicted proteins | sample MGYA00243001_ERZ508002 | MGnify/ENA primary metagenome ERZ508002 (study PRJEB26167, sample SAMN06115447) | human gut metagenome | host: Homo sapiens | place: China:Anhui | collected 2015-08-07... | reverse complement strand
AGGGAGGAAGAGCCTATGACCGTAAGAATGCGTCTGCGCCGCTGGGCGCGCGCACAGGGAAAACGCCGCGCCGCCGCGCGGACAAAGCGAAGCACCGCCGCAGGAAGCCGCCGCAGGGAACAGCAGACCTCCGGCGCGTCGCAGCTTCGTTTTCTGCGTCTGACCGTCTGCGGCGCGCTGTTCGTCTCGCTCGTGCTGCTCAAGCTCGTGCTGCCGGGGAATCTTTCGGCCTTCCGCGGCACGCTTGCCCAATGGCTCGTGCGCGACGCGGACTTTACCGAGGCATTTTCCGCCATCGGCCACGCGGTCGCCGCGCCCGAACGATTCGCGGAGTCCCTCGGCAATGCCTACGTCGCCGTGTTTGGCGGCAGCGGTATGCAGGACGCCTCGGAGGTCGGCGGCGGGGCGGAGATCGCACAGCCGGACGGAACAAACGAGGAGGATGCCGCAGCCAAGCCCATGCCGGATTATGTGCTCGACGCGCAGCCGACACTGCCCTTTTCCTATGTGTCACCGCTCGACGGCGCGCTGACCTCGGGCTTCGGCTGGCGCGAGGACCCGAACACGGGTGAGGAGGCCTTTCATACCGGCCTTGACCTTGCCGCCGACGAGGGCACGCCCTTCGTCTGCTTTGCCGACGGCACAGTCGGCGTGGTGGGGGAGAGCACCGTGCTCGGCAAATATCTGACCGTCCGACACGCGGACGGCTATGAGACGCTTTACGCCCATTGCAGCAAAATAGCGGGTTCCTCCGGACAGAGCGTTCTGCGCGGCGACACGCTCGGTGCGGTCGGCGCGACCGGCAACGCCACGGGCGCGCATCTGCACTTCGAGCTGCTCAGCGGCTCAAAATACCTCGATCCCATTGCCTATGCGGCAAAGACCGTTTAGCGCCGCTGTGCGCGTGAACGCGAGCTTCTGGCTGCTCGTGCTGCTCGCCGCCATCGTTTCTCCGCTCACGGTCGTTGCGGCGATCCTGACCGCCGCGGCGCTGCACGAGCTGGGACATCTTGCCGCCATGCGCTACTACGGCGTATCCGTCAAGCACTTCCGCCTTACAGCGCTCGGCGCGGAGCTGGACGCTCCCGCCCTCGCGCGGCTCTCCTATGGGCGCGAGCTGATCATCACGCTCGCGGGGGTGACAGTCAACCTTTTCTGCGCCATTCTCCTCGCGCTCCTCGGCCTGCGGACGTGGCGGGAGTGGCCCTTTGTCTTTGCCGGAGCGCACCTTGTGCTCGCGGCCTTCAACCTCCTGCCGGTCGTTCCGCTCGACGGCGCGCGGGCGCTCTGCCTTGCCCTGTCCTTCTTTCTCGGGCCGGCCACGGGGGAGCGTATCACCGCGGCGGTCAGCCTTGCCTGCTCGCTCGCGCTGTGCGCGCTGGGGCTCAAGCTCTCGCTGGAGCTGCACAGCGGATGGCTCTTTGCCTTCGCCTCGTTTGGATTGCTTTGGGGAACGCTGCGGCAACTGGGGCTTGCGCGCGGCGGGAAAAGCGTGTAAAATACGGTCAATGTCTCTTGATAGAAAAGGAGCTTGCCTGTGGACAAACGATTGGAACGCATCCTGCCCCGCGTGCAGAAGCCGGCGCGCTATGTGGGCGGCGAGTACAATGCGGTGATGAAGGACCTCTCGCAGGTCGATACCCGCGTGGCCTTCTGCTTTCCGGACACCTATGAGATCGGCATGTCGAACCTTGGTATGCGGATCCTCTACGGCATTATGAACAACATGGACGGTGTCTGGTGCGAGCGCGTTTTCGCTCCCTGGGGCGACATGGAGGAGGAGATGCGCCGTGCCGGCCTGCCGCTCTACGCGCTCGAGTCCGGCGATCCCATCCGCGATTTTGACATCATCGCCTTTTCCGTCGGCTACGAGATGGCGTTTCCCGCCATGCTGAATATGCTCGATCTGGCGGGCGTGCCGCTCCACGCGAGCGAGCGCACGGAGCTGACCCCGCTCGTCATCGCGGGCGGCACGGCGATGTTCAACTGTGAGCCGATCGCGGATTTTATTGATATTGCCGAGATCGGCGAGGGCGAGGAGATGAACGCCGAGCTGATCGAGCTGCACCGCAGGGCGCGGCGCGAGGGCTGGACGAAGCAGCAGTTTCTCCGTGCCGCCGCGCAGCTGGACGGCATTTATGTTCCCGGTCTCTACGAGGTGGACTACAACGCTGACGGCACAGTGAAGTCGATCACGCCGAAGGACGGCGCGCCGAAGGTCGTTACCAAGCGCATCATGCGCGACATGGACAAGGCATGGTATCCCGCCAAGACCATCGTGCCCTCCACCGAGATCGTGCAGGACCGCACCACACTCGAGCTTTTCCGCGGCTGCATCCGCGGCTGCCGCTTCTGCCAGGCGGGCTATGTCTACCGCCCCGTGCGCAACCGCTCGGAAAAGCTGCTGGTCGAATACGCCAAGGAGGCCATCGAGGATTCCGGCTACGAGGAGATGACGCTCTCCTCGCTCTCGACCTCGGACTTCCGCCCGCTTGTACAGCTCTGCGACGATCTGGAGGAGTTCTGCGCGCAGCGTCATGTGAATCTTTCGCTCCCGAGCCTGCGCGCCGACAACTTTTCCATGGCGCTCATGGAGCGACTGCAAAAGGGAAGAAAGACCGGCCTGACCTTTGCGCCCGAGGCCGGCACGCAGCGCCTGCGCGACGCCATCAACAAGAATCTCACCGAGGAGGACCTGCTGGCCTCCTGCCGCCGCGCCTTTGCCGGCGGCTACAGCGCGGTCAAGCTCTACTTCATGCTGGGCCTCCCGACTGAGACGGACGAAGACGTGCTCGGAATTGCCGAGGTCGCGTCCCACGTCATGCACGCCTGGCGCGAGAGCGCGAGCAACAAGAACCGCGGCGTGCGCATCACGGTCTCGACCTCGTGGTTCGTGCCCAAGGCGCACACGGCGTTTCAGTGGGAGCCGCAGATCCCCAAGGAGGAGTACGAGCGCCGCGTGAAGCTGCTGCGCGAGAATATGCTGACGAAATCCGTCACCTACAACTGGCACGATTCCGACACGAGCTATATGGAGGCCGTCATTTCCCGCGGCGACCGGCGCCTTTGCAGGGTGATCGAAACGGCGTGGCGCAAGGGCGAGCACCTCTCCGCGTGGGAGGAGTATTTCTCCCTCGACCGCTGGCTCGAGGCTTTCGAGGAGTGCGGTCTTGACCCGCACTTTTACGCCAACCGCAAGCGCGAAAAGGACGAGCTGATGCCCTGGGCGATGATCTCGAGCGGCGTGACGGAGCAGTACCTCTGGCGCGAGCATGAGCGGTGCTACCAGTCCGTCACCACGCCGGACTGCCGCACACATTGCAACGGCTGCGGCGCGAATCTCTTACTGGGGAGGCCCTGCGATGGCTAAGCTGAGACTTCTTTTCACCAAGGAGGCGCAGGCCTCCTACATCTCGCACCTCGACACGATGCGAACCTTCCAACGTGTGTTTCCCCGTGCGGAGCTGCACCTCAAGCACTCCAACGGCTTTCACCCGCACCCCATCATCTCCATCGTCCTGCCGCTGCCGGTGGGGCAGTCGAGCGACTGCGAGCTGCTCGACTTTGAAACGGTGGAGGAGACCGACGGCGCGGGCATCGCCGAAAAGCTCAACACGGGTCTGCCCGCGGGCTTGCGTGTGCGGGAGTGCTATCCGGTCACGCGCCCCGTGCGCGAGTTCACGTTCCTGCGCGCACGGCTGGAGCTGCTCTATGATAATGGCGTGCCCGCCGGCACGGCGGACGCGCTGCGCGCGCTGTTCGCGCGCGAAACGCTGATGATCGAAAAGCGCACCAAGCACAAGGAGCTTGCGCAGATCGACATTGCTCCGCTGATCCGCGAAATGACCCTCACCGAGCAGGACGGCAGCATCCTTGCCGACGCCGTGGTCGCCGCGCAGAACCCGGGGCTGAACCCCGCCTATCTCGCACAGGCGATCGAGCGCGAGCTTCCGTCGCTCAAGCCGGACTTCGTCCGCGTGCGCCGCACGGAAATTTACGATACAGAGGGGAACGTTTTTCGCTGAAAATTGTACGCGCCGCGGCAACTCTTGATGATTTTATCGAAAAGTACAAAATTTGTGCTTGCAATTTGGCGAAAAGCGTGATATTATTCTTTTTGGCTTTTTGACGAAAGCACTCTCGGATCGGAAAGAGGTGAACACGAGCAATGAAGGAAGGAATCCATCCCAATTATCAGCAGACTACTATTACTTGCGCCTGCGGTAATGTGATTGAGACAGGTTCCACCAAGGCGAACATCAAGGTGGAAGTGTGCTCAAAGTGTCACCCCTACTTCACGGGCAAGCAGAAGCTGGTCGATACCGGCGGCCGCGTTGCCAAGTTCAACAAGAAGTTCGGTCTGGACAAGTAAGAACTGCGAAAGAGGTCTGCGGAAGCAGACCTCTTTTCCTTTACATTTTTTGTTCCCTTGCGTATACTGAAGGCAAGAAACGCAGAAAAAGGTGATTCCTATGGAAGAAAATAAACTGAAAACCGTGGAACAGCCGCGCGACCGCGTGGTGCTTGTCGGTCTTTCCTCGCCGGTGCTCAAGGCGGACAGCGCGGACGAGGAGAGCATGGACGAGCTTGCCGCGCTCGTCGAGACCGCCGGCGCGGTGAGCGTTGCGACCGTGCTGCAAAACCTTCCGTCCCCGAATCCGCGCAGCTTCATCGGCGAGGGCAAGGTGGCGGAGATCAAGGAGCTTATCGGCTCGACCGAGGCGACGATGGCGATTTTCGACAACGACCTGTCGCCCTCGCAGATGCGCGTGCTGACGGAGGATCTGGGCGTGCAGGTGCTCGACCGCAGCGGGCTGATCCTCGATATTTTTGCCCAGCGTGCCAAAACAAAGGAGGGCCGCTTGCAGGTCGAGCTGGCGCAGTACCAATATCTGCTGCCGCGCCTGATCGGTATGTGGACGCATCTGGAGCGTCAGGCGGGCACGAGCGGCAAGGGGCCCATCGGCTCCAAAGGCCCCGGTGAAACGCAGCTCGAGACCGACCGCCGCCACATCCACCGCAAGATCGACAAGCTCAAATCCGATCTTGAGGAGGTGCGCCGCGTGCGCGCGACGCAGCGCGACCGCCGCAGCAAGAATGAGATCCCGGTCGTCGCCATCGTCGGCTACACGAACGCGGGCAAATCGACGCTCCTGAATGCGCTGACCGGCGCGGACATTCCCGCGAACGACCGCCTGTTCGACACGCTGGATACGACGACGCGCCTTCTCACCGTGTCCGACACGCTGGATGTCGTCATTTCCGACACGGTCGGCTTTATCCGCAAGCTCCCGCACCAGCTGGTCGAGGCCTTCAAGGCAACGCTCGAGGAACTCGAATACGCCGACCTTCTGCTGCACGTCATCGACATTTCCAACCCTGAGTGGATCGCGCAGGCGGAGGTGGTGGATCAGCTCATCCACGACCTCGGCGCGGAGGGCATCCCCTGCATCCGCGTGTACAACAAGTCCGACCTGTTCTACGGCGACATCCGCCCGCACGGCGAGCGCACGGTGAACCTCAGCGCCAGGACCGGCGAGGGGCTCGACGAGCTGCTGCGCGCCATCGATGCCGAGCTTGACAAGGGCACGCGCCGCGTGACCATCCATTTGCCCTACGACAAGGGCGGCTGGCTCGACAGCCTCTACCGTGAGGCCAAGGTCGAGAGCGTGGAGTACGGCGAGACCATCGACATTGTGGCGGTCTGCACGCCGCGCGTGCTCGGCCGGGTCAAGGACTACGTCGAGGGCTACACCGAGCCGAAGGAGGACTGGGAGTGAGCGCACCGCAGAGCTACTATGTTCCCGTGGACGCGGGAGAAACGGAGTTCACCGAAAAGCGCTCGCGCTTTCTCGGCCACGTCCGCCGCGTGGAGACCGAGGCCGAGGCCCGCGCTTTCCTCGACGAAATGCGGAAAAAATACTACGACGCGCGCCACAACTGCTGGTGCTACGTCCTGCACGAGGGCGGCGTCGTGCGCTACGGCGACGACGGTGAGCCGCAGGGCACCGCCGGTCAGCCGATGCTGAACGTCCTTCAGCGCGAGGGCGTGGAGAACGTCGTCTGCGTCGTGACGCGCTATTTCGGCGGCGTGCTGCTCGGCGCGGGCGGGCTGACGCGCGCCTACGCGAAGTCGGCAAAGGACGCGCTGGACGCGGCGGGCAAGGCGCGGATGCGCCTGTGGTCTGCCGTGACGGTGGACTGCCCCTATCCGATGCTCGAGCGCCTGAAGCTGCTCGCCGCCGCCCACGGCGGCACGGTGGAGGGCACGGACTTCGGCGCGGCGGTGAGCGTCCGCATCCTGCTGCCGCAGGAGAATGCGGCGGGCTTTGACGCCGCGCTCACCGAGCGGCCCCCCGTCACCATGACCGTGCGGCGCGAGGGAGAGCGCTTTCTGCCCGGACCGCGCGAATAGAAACAAGAAAAAGCAAGGAGGAACGACCGATGAAGGAACCCGTTGCCCGCTCCGACCTGCGCCTCGCTCTCGGCGGGGCCTACTATGGGACCCTGCGCAAGCTCCTGTGGATCAAGGAGCGAAGCTCCTTCACACGCGAGCGCTGTGAAGCGATCCTGCCTTACAGCGCGGCGAGCCACAAAACGCCCCTGATGCGCAGGCTGCGGGACGTGGATATGTGGATGCAGGAGAACAAGGTGACAAATCTCCGCCTTGCCTCCGCGCGGGTGAACGGCATTGTGCTCCGCCCGGGGCAGACCTTCAGCTACTGGTATCTCATCGGCCGCCCGACGGCGAGGAAGGGCTATCTGCCCGGTATGCTGCTGCGCAACGGCAGGGCCGTTGCGGGCGTCGGCGGGGGACTGTGCCAGCTTTCGAACCTCATTTTCTGGATGACGCTCCACACGCCGCTGACCGTCACCGAGCGTCACCGCCACGGCTACGACGTCTTTCCCGATTCGGACCGCACGCAGCCCTTCGGCAGCGGCGCGACCTGCTTTTATCCCTACGGCGACCTGATGATCCGCAACGACACGGCAGACGATTATCAGCTCCTCGTCGCCGTCGGCGAGCACGACCTCATCGGTGAGTGGCGCTGCTCCGCCGCGTCGGAGTGCCGCTACGAGATCGTCGAGCGCGATCATGAGATGCGCGCGGAGTATTGGGGCGGCTACACGCGCCACAACGTGCTCTGGCAGCAGCGCTTCGATGCGGACGGTGTGCTGCTCGACGAGAAGCCCGTTGTGCGCAACGACGCCATCATGATGTATTCGCCCTACCTCGAAGAGGGAGGCGCGAGCGGATAAACGAAAGCATCTGCCTTGCGGCAGATGCTTTTCTGCTATGCTGTGCGCTCGCCGTCCGTGCGCTCCAGCCAGCCGCTGCCCTCGGTGATGCGGGCGACGAGGAAGGAAGCGGCGTAGTCGCCCGCGGCGTTGACCATCGTGGCGGGCGGGTCGACCAGATTCCCGATGGTGACGGCGATGGGGTAGGCAACCGCCATCCGGTCGGGGAAGAAGAGCGAGCAGAGGATGAACTCGGCGATGTAGCCGCCGCCCGGGATGCCGCTCATGGCGACGGAGGAAAAGACCGCCACGGCCAGCACCTCGGCAAACAGTCCCGCGCCCTCAAACGGCAGGCCGAACACGCCGAAGAGAAACGCGACCTTGAGCACGCAGCTGAAGCACGAGCCGTCCATGTGCATCGTCGCGCCCAGCGGCAGCACAAGATCCGCGACCTCGTGCGGGATGCCGCTGTCCTCCGCGGCCTCCATATTCGCCGGGATGGTGGCGACGGACGAGCAGGTGCCGAGCGCGGTCACCGCGGGGCGCAGGATATGCCGCCGCAGCCGCCGCACGCCCTCGCGCCCGCCGCCGAGATACGCCAGAAGCGGGAAGGCGAGCAGCGCATAGACGAAGCAGAGCGGGTAGTAGGCCAGCATCGCGCGGGCGTAGGACGCCGTGATCTGCGCGCCGTAGCTTGCGACCATCGCGGCGAAGAAACCGAAGAAGGCGATGGGGGCGTAGCAGCTCACGAGCGAGACCATCTTCAAAAGGCATTTCGTCGCGTCGTCCAGCACCCGCGCCGTTACGGTATCCGGCCCGCCGCAGGCGGAGACCGAGAAGCCGAAGATCAGGGAAAAGACGATCAGCGGCAGCATCGCCCGCCGCGAGAGCAGCGCGGAGAAATCGTTGACGGTGAAGAAGTTGACGAGCAGCGTCGCAAGCGGCGCGGGATCGTCCACCGTGCCCGCCGCGGCATCGGTCCACGGCGTCAGCACCGGAGGAAAGACACGCACGATGACCAGCATGATAAAGGCCGCGAGCAGCCCGGTGACAACGAAGACGCCGAGCGTCGCGCCGAGGATGCGCCCCGCCCTGCGCCGCGAGCGCGTATTGGCGATGCTGCCCGCGAGCGAGCAGAACACCAGCGGCACGACGAGGCAGAACATCATGTTGATGAACACGGTGCCGAGCGGCTCAAGGCAGACAGCCCCGGGCCAGGCCGCGCCGACGGCGCAGCCGAGCACGATGCAGGCGAGCATCGCGGCAAGGAAGCCGTAGCTCCGATAGAAGGAATGGGTCATAAAAAGCCCTCCGATCTCCCAAATTTTTGTGTCTATCTCTATCCATAGCGGGAGACAGGCTCGAATATGACCGAAAAATTTGGAAAAAGGGCTTGACTGTCAAGTTGCTTTATGCCTTACAATGCGGTATCATAGCATTGGGAAGGATCGGCGCAGAGCGCGGAAGGAGAGCCTATGAACATCAAAGAGATCGAAGAGCGCAGCGGCCTGTCGCGCGCGAACATCCGCTACTACGAGCAGGAGGGTCTGATCGCTCCCGCGCGGCGGGAGAATAAATACCGCGACTACAGCGAGGAGGATCTGGAGACGCTGCTGCGCATCGCGCTGCTGCGGAATCTCGGCTTCTCGCTCGACGAGATCAGGCGGCTGCAATCCGGCGAGCTGGAGCTTGCCGCCGCCATGCGAGAGCGCAGCGCGGCGCTGGAGAGCGAGGGTCAGCGCCTGCTGGCGGCGCGGAACGTGTGCGACGCCATCTCCCGCGAGGTGACAAGCTATTCCGCCTTACGGCCGGAGGACTACCTCAACGGCTTTGAGCCGGACGCAGCGGCGAAGCAGCGGGACGTTGCCGAGCCGCACCCGTTGCGGCGTTACCTTGCCCGTGCCATCGACCTCACGCTCACGGGAATATTGGTCTCGTTTGTGCAGTTCATGCTGCTGCACCATAACCTTGTGAACATTTCCAAAGCAGAAATATTCCTTTGCGGTCTGGCAGGATGGGGACTGCTCGTTCTCATCGAGCCGCTGCTGCTCTCACGCTTTGCTGCGACCGCGGGCAAATGGTGCATGGGCATCACCGTCACGCGGCCGGACGGCGAGAGGCTCAGCTACGGCGAGGCGCTTGAGCGCACCGCCGCCGTCTGGCTTTACGGCGCGGGCCTCGGCATTTCCATCGTGGAGCTTGTGTGCAACTACCGCAGCTACCGCCGCTATATGAACGGCGAGGAGCTGGCTTGGGAGAGCGGCAGCATCGAGCGCTTCGACGAGCGCGGCACAGGGAGGATGGTGCTGCTCTACGCGGCGATCACCGCGCTGAGCTTTGCCCTGACCCTTGCTATGGGCTTGAGCGCCGCGCTGCCGCCGAACCGCGGCGACCTGACGGTGGCGGAGTTTGCGGAGAATGTCAACTATTACCGCACTTTCTTTGATTTCGGTACGCGCTGGACGCTCGACAGCAGCGGCGAGTGGGTCGAGAATGAGTATGAGAATGTGATCTATTTTGGCGGGGGCGGCGAGCCAACGCCGTTCAGCTACACGGTGGAGGACGGAACGCTCCGCGCCGTGCATTGGGCATATACCGAAACGGCGGAAACGATCTACGGTACGGGCGATGAGAATGCCCGCGTGGCGTACCTCGCGCTCGCTGCGGCGCAAAAGGGCACGAGCCTTTTCAACATCCGCCGCGGGGTCGCCCAGATCGGCGCGGACCGTTGGGAGGAGGATGCGTCCTGCTCCGCCGTATGGAAAAATGTCGAGATGCGCTACGATGCGCAGATCGAGGGGGAGTATTATTACAGCGAGGGCTTCTTCCTCTCCGTGCAGGACGGTCAGCCCATCACGGTCACGCTGACCTTTGACGCAAGGCTCGCGGAATAACGGGGAAAAGGGGAAGCAGCGGCACAGCCCTGTGCCGCCGCCTTCAAATTTTATCCCCGTGGGGCTTGCAGGGAGCGGTTTTCTGTTGTAAACTAAAAGCATACCAAAGATAAGGGGAATCCGATCCATGCAAAAAGCAACGCAAATGACCACTACCAAACGACTTGTCCTCACCGCCGTGAACATCGCGCTGTGCCTTGTCCTGCCAATGGCATTCCATTCCATCCCGAACGGCGGCAAGATCATGCTGCCGATGCACATTCCCGTGCTGCTGTGCGGCATGGTCTGCGGCGCTCCCTACGGCGCGGTCTGCGGCCTGCTGGGCCCCATGCTTTCAAGCGTTCTCACCGGAATGCCGACGGCGGCCCTGATGCCTGCCATGATGGTCGAGTGCGCGGCCTACGGCCTGACGACCGGCCTGATGCTGCGCCTTGTACGCACGGGGAAGACCTATGCCGACCTCTACCTTTCGCTCGTCGCCGCAATGCTGGTCGGCCGCCTTGTCTCCGGTGTGACAAAGGCTCTCTTTTTCATGGCGGGACAGTATACCATGCAGGCATGGATCGCCGCGAGCTTCGTCACGGCGCTGCCGGGCATCGTGCTCCAGCTCGCCGTCGTGCCGAGCATCGTTTACTATCTCATGCGCGCGGGACTGATCCCGCAGCGCTACCCGAGATGAGGAAAGAGCCGCGAGAGGACAGGCGCTTGCCGCCTTTTTCGAGCGCCGCAGATGGAAGACCAGTGCCCGCGTGTCGGTCGGGCGGCGCCTCCGGGTGACAGGGCTCTTAACGGAAAATTAGCAAATATAGCGGCTTTCTTAATTTTCTGACGCAAAATCTTGTGCTTTTTCGATTGCGGGACCTGCGCGGCAGACGTATAATACCCTCACTTGCTTTTTGAAATGGGGGTCACTGCTATGCTTGCGCAGGTCATTGCGATCTGTATTTTTCTCGGGATGTTCCTTCTGATCATCCTCGATCAGTTCGAGCGCCATGTTATTACGCTCGTCAGCGGAGCGCTGGTACTTATTCTCGTCTTCGGCGTTTGTATGCACTCGCCCGCGGCGATCTGGGAGGCGCTCAATCTCCGCTCGTTCTTCACGGCGGACTTCTGGTACGGAGCCGGTGAGGAGAGCACGGCGGGCATCAACTGGTCCACCATCCTCTTCATCGCGGGCATGATGATCATGGTCGAGGGGCTCGGCAAGGCGGGCTTCTTTCGTTGGCTTTGCTTGCTGCTTGCAAAGCTCGTCCACTACCATGTGGTGCCGCTGCTCATCTGCTTCATGTGCCTTTCGGCGGTGCTTTCGATGTTCATCGACAGCATCACGGTCGTGCTCTTTCTCGCCACCGTCACGCTCGAACTGGCGCAGACGATGAAGTTCGACCCCGTGCCGATGATCCTCTCGGAGATCTTCTGCGCGAACCTCGGCGGCGCGGCGACCATGTGCGGCGACCCGCCGAACATTATCATCGGCACCTCGCTTGGCTATACGTTCTTTGACTTCATCGAAAATACCGGCGCGATCGTCGCGGTCTGCTTCGCGGCTGTCGCCGTCTATTTCTGGCTGTGCTTCCGCAAGGAGCTGCTGCGTGAGGAGCGCGCGAACGGCGGGCCGGTCGTCTGCCCGGAGCCGTCGAGCGCCATCACGGACCGCAGAGCCTTCGGCGCGAGCGCTGCCGTATTCCTGCTGGCGGTCGTGCTGCTCGTGACGCACGCGCAGACGGGTCTGACGGTCGCCTGCATCGGCGTGATCGTTGCGGCGCTGACGTTGCTTGTGATGGCGCTGTCGCACGGAAGGGCGACGGTGCTCGAGGTCATCCGCGGCGTGGACTACAAAACGCTGCTCTTCTTCATCGGCCTGTTCGTCTCGGTCTGCGGGCTGGAAAAGACGGGCGTGCTGGATATCATCGCGCGCTTTATCACCAACATCAGCGGCGGCCATGTGGCGACGATCGTCGTCATCATTCTCTGGCTCTCCGCCGTCACCAGCGCCTTTGTGGACAATATTCCCTTTGCCGCCACGATGATCCCGGTCATCCGCTCCATCGCCGCGGTCGAGGGCATGGACGTGGGCGTGCTGGCCTGGGCGCTGTCCCTCGGCACGGACCTCGGCGGCAACGCGACACCCATCGGTGCGAGCGCGAACGTGGTCGGTACCTCGGTATCCGCCAAGGGCGGCTATCCCATCGGCTGGGGGCGCTACTGCAAATACTGCGTGCCCGCCACGATCCTCGTGATGGCGGTGTCCACGGTGTGTCTGTTCCTACGCTACCTCTGAGAGAAGAAAGGAGTATACCGCGATGAAAGACCAGATCATCATTACCATGGGCCGTGAGCACGGCAGCGGCGGCCACTACATAGCCGACATGATAGCCCGTGAACTCGGCATCAAGCTCTACGATAAGGACTCCATCGAGTCGGAGATCGTCTCCGAGGGCTACAGCGAGGAGCTGATCCGCCGGATGGACGAGAAGCCGGTCAACTTCTTTGCCTCCCGCCGCATCGGGCGATTTTCCAATTCGCTCGAGGTCAACGTGGCGGAAAAGACCTTTGATATGATCCGCGCCAAGGCGGCGAGCGGGGAATCCTTCCTGCTCATCGGCCGCTGCGGCGAGCAGGTGCTCAAGGACGATCCGCACCGCGTCAGCCTTTTCATCGGCGGCGATCCGCACGCCAAGCTCTGCCGCGTGATGGAGAAAAAGGGGCTCTCCGCAGAGGAGGCCATCGAGGAGATCCGCACGGTCGACCACCAGCGCAAGGCTTACCACAACTACTACTGCGAGATGAAGTGGGGCGATGCCCGCGCCTATGATCTCACGGTCAAAAGCGACGTGTTGGGCATGGAGGGTACGGCGGAAATGCTGATCCGCTACATCCGAGCCTTTCAGGAAAAGGACTGAACAAGAGAAAGAGGAAGCCGCGGCATTGCCGGGGCTTCCTTTGTTCGATTCCGATGTGCGCTTACAGCAGCAGAATGCCGGCGTCCGCGCAGGTCTTGAGGGTGTCGTCGTCCCAGAGGCTGACCTGCACCTCGCCGATGTGGGCGGTGCCGATCATCAGCATACAAAGACGGCTCTGACCGATGCCGCCGCCCATGGTGAGAGGCAGCTCGCCGGCGAGCAGCATCTTGTGGAAGGGGAGCTCCCGGCGGTCGTCGCAGCCGGAGACGGTGAGCTGGTGGTCGAGGGACTCGGGGCTGACGCGGATGCCCATGGAGGAGATCTCAAACGCGCGGCCCAGGACGTCGTTCCAGAACAGCAGATCGCCGTTGAGCGTCCAGTCGTCGTAGTCGGGCGCGCGGCCATCGGGCTTGATGCCAGAGTGCAGGGTAAGACCGATCTGCATCAGGAAGACGGTGCCGTGCTCACGGCAGATGGCATCCTCGCGCTGCTTGGGGGTGAGGTCGGGGTACTTGTCCTCCAGCTCCTGCGTGGTGATGAAGAACACGTCGCGGGAGAGCTTGGTGTGCAGGCTCGGGAAGGCGATGCCGAGCGCGTCGTTCGTCTCGACGATGGCGCCGACAATGTCACGCACGGTGCGCTTGAGGTAGGAGACGTTGCGGTCGCCGGCGTCGATGACCTTTTCCCAGTCCCACTGATCGACGTAGATGGAGTGGAGATTGTCCACCTCTTCGTCGCGGCGGATGGCGTTCATATCGGTGAACAGGCCCTTGCCGACATTGAACTCGTAGCGCTTGAGCGCCAGACGCTTCCACTTGGCGAGGCTCTGCACGACCTGCGCGTTGTGGCCGACGTCGGGGATATCGAAGCTGACGGGGCGCTCCACGCCGTTGAGGTTATCGTTCAGACCGGAATTTTCTTCCACGAAGAGGGGAGCGGAAACGCGGCGCAGATTGAGCGCGTTGCTCAGGTTGACCTGGAAATTACTCTTGATGAATTCAATGGCGCGCTGCATCTCGTAAACGTTCAGCGGCGTGTGATAGTGGGCGGGAATGTAGGTCTTGCTCATTGCCGGTTCACTCCTTCAAAATGTTTGTATGTTTGATATGGATAAAAAACGCAAATTTGATTATAGCAAGTTACACAAAAAAATCAAGAAGAAAATGTGTAGAAAGCGTAAAGTTTCTTTGCTCCAAAATCCCTTGACGCTGCGGGCGAAAAACGGTATCATAAGCGGAGTCTACAGAAGAAACAGCGGAGGAGATCGGATTTGGAAGAGAAGAAGTGGAATGCGGGCAGCATCGGCCTGACCTTTGCAGGCTCCTTTCTCGGCGCAGGCTATGTGTCGGGGCAGGAGCTGTGGCAGTTTTTCGGCTCGTTCGGCGGCGGGGGACTGCTCGGCGTGCTTGCGGCGATGGCGCTGCTGGCGGTGTTTGGGCTGGCGCTGATGTACATCATTTCCCGCACCGGCATCGCGGAGATGGACGCGGTGCTCGTGCCGTGGGAGCGGCTGGCGTGGCTGCGGAAGCTGTCGTCTGCGCTGCAGCTGATCTTGCTCTTCGGCGTCATAGCGATCATGTACGCCGGCGGCGGCGCGCTGCTCGAGCAGCTTTTCTCGCTGCCGACATGGCTCGGCCGGACGCTGATGGCTGTGCTCGTGACGCTTGTGGCGCTGCGGGGTCTGCGCGGCGCGGTGGGAGCCTTTTCGCTCATCGTGCCGGTGATCGTCGCGCTCACGCTGCTCTTCGGCGGCATGGCGCTCGCGCGGTACGGCGTGAGCCTTCCGGCCTTCGGCGCAGCGGAGGGGAGCAATCCGCTCATGCGCAGCGCGGCCTTCGGCGCGGTGACCTTCGCCTTCTATAATTTCTTCGGCTCGGTCGGCATTTTAGCGCCGCTCGGCGAGGCGGCGTCCTCCAAAAGGGCGGCGCGCCGCGGCGTGCTCCTCGGCACGGCGCTGCTTCTGCTCATCGCTTACAGTGTGCTGCTTGCGGTGATGGCTGTGCCGGAGACTGCGGACGCGGAGCTGCCGATGCTGGCGCTCGCCTACGGCCTCAGCCGCCCGCTGGGCTATGTCTACGGCATCCTGCTCCTGCTGTGTATGTACGGCTCGGCGCTGTCCATGACCGTCGCCATCACGACCTACGCCTCGGCGCGGTCGGAGCGCGTGGAGAAGCGGCGCGGATGGTTCATTCTCGCGCTGGGAGCGCTGGGCTACGCCGCGAGCAGCGTCGGCTTCGGCGACCTCATCAGCGTCGTCTATCCGGTCTTCGGCTACTGCAGCAGCGTGTTCATCGTCTGCCTGCTCGTCCATGCCGCGCAGGTGCGAAAAAAAGAGCGAAATTTTTTTGAAAATGCAGGAACAAAAGAGGAAGAAATTTCGTCTTAAAAACAGCACAGAGAAATGGTTA
>ENA-UESH01001584-UESH01001584.1-human-gut-metagenome-genome-assembly--contig:-NODE-1584-length-15483-cov-2.770739_pt1 | contig 15483 bp, 16 predicted proteins | sample MGYA00243001_ERZ508002 | MGnify/ENA primary metagenome ERZ508002 (study PRJEB26167, sample SAMN06115447) | human gut metagenome | host: Homo sapiens | place: China:Anhui | collected 2015-08-07... | reverse complement strand
GTTATATTCGGACAGAACTTGGTAAGTTCTGTCCGTTTTTTGTCCTCCCCCGCAAACCACTATATAAAAAAGAATGCCCCGGCCTCAGTTACACAGACCTCCTTAATGTTACAACCGTGTAACAAATCGGTGTAACCACTTGCATTTCAAAAAGTCGAATGTTATCTTAGCATTACAAAACAATGTGATCGAAACTTACCCCCGGTTCAGATATTGGGTAGGCTAGCCACGATATGTAAATCGGGGCGGTTAAGAAAACTTTGTTTTGTAAAACAAACTCCCGAACGGGAGAATCTAAAAGGAGGAAACCCCATGAAGAAGTTCCTTTCTCTGGTACTGGCTCTGGTGATGACCATGTCTCTGGTCACCGTCTCTGCTGGTGCCAAGGACTTCACCGACAGCAGCAAGATCACCTATTCTGAAGCTGTCGACGTGATGTCCGCCGTGAAGGTCATCGACGGCTATGCCGAAGGTGACTTCCGTCCCACCGCCACCCTGACCCGTGGCGCTGCTGCCAAGATCATCTGCAACCTGATCCTTGGCCCCACCACCGCCTCCGCTCTGGTGGCTGACGCCGCTCCTTACAAGGACGTCCCCACCAACCACACCTTCGCTGGCTACATTGCTTACTGCCAGAAGGAAGGCATCATCTCCGGTTACGCTGACGGCACCTTCAAGCCCGCCGCCACCCTGACCGGCTATGCCTTCATGAAGATGCTGCTGGGCGCTCTGGGCTATGACTCTGCCATCGAAGGCTACACCGGCGCCAACTGGTCCATCGCTGTTGCCAAGCAGGCTATCAACGCCGGCCTGAACAAGAGCCTGAAGGGCAGCTTCAACGGTGTCAAGGCTGTCACTCGTGAAGAGGCTTGCCTGTATGCCTTCAACACCCTGAAGGCTACCATGGTCGAGTATGACAACCGCATCGTTGTCGGCGAGGGCAGCTCCGCTGTTGCCATCTCCGGCGTCCGCAAGGACCTGACCTGGAACAAGGGCACCCTGAACGACGGCAAGATCAAGAAGGACGGCTATGTCCAGTTCGGCGAGCAGTACTTCGAGAAGCTGGTCCGCACCGACGATACCGACGACTTCGGCCGTCCCACCAACAACTGGACCTATGACAAGAAGGATATCGGCAACTATGTCAACACCGACCTGCTGACCGCTTCCTACACCGCTAAGGTCAAGGGCGGCGATGTCTATTCCGACATCGGCTCCAACGCTTGCGACTTCGCCCTGACCTACTGGGTCGACGGCGTGAAGCTGGACAAGAAGGCCCTCTCTGTCGAGGCCGACAAGCTGGTCAAGAAAAACGATGATACCATGAATTCCACCGGCAAGGGTGTTTTGACTGAGATCTATGTGGACACCGACGCTGAGGAGACCACTGTCGTTGTCATCAACACCTATCTGGCTGAGGTTGCTGCTGACTACAACACCAAGACTGAGGATGTCCGTCTGAATGTCTACACTGGTGTGAATAAGGCTACCGCAGCAGACAAAACTCCCACCACCATCAGCGTCCCCTACACCGTCGAGTCTGAGGACGTGGACGGTCTGGAGAAGCTGAAGGAAGATGACATGGTCCTGGTCACCATTGCCAAGAGCGACGTCATGACCGTCACTCCCGTTGAGACCGTTAAGGATGTTGCCATCACCTCTTACTCCACCGACTACGCGGATGCGGACAAGAAGGATGAGTATAAGCTGACCAAGCTGACTGCCGGCGGCAACAAGTATGAGACCGCTAAGAAGGCTTTCGAGGATGCTGAGGTTCTGTACGACTACAATGTCGAGCAGCTGGACGACGCTACCTTCGATCTGTATCTGGATCCCTATGGCTATGTGATCGGCGCACGTCAGGTTGAGGGTGACGACAACTTCATGTTCGTTGTTGGCTATGACCGCAGCAGCACCGTTCTGGCCAAGGCTGTCGATAAGGCTCTGGCTATCTTCACCGATGGCACCATGGAGACCATCGATGTCAAGAGCGGCGACCTGGACAACCGCCTGAACGACTCCGCTATTATCAACACTTGGTACAAGTACACCGTGAAGAACGGCGTCTACAACCTGGAAGAGGTTGCCGACAAGCAGATCATGGACAGCACCACCACCAAGCTCGACAAGCAGAACAACACTGTTGAGCAGGGCAAGACCATTGCCTACGGCAACAACGACACCGTCCTGATCGCTGTCAAGGCTGATGACGATGTCATCAAGGCAGGTTCCATCGTGAAGGTCGAGGGTGTTACCACCGGTATCAAGCACTCCAGCGTTGAGGTCAAGTATGACTCCAAGCTGACCAACTTCGATGGCGTTGCGAATAAGAAGAATGGTGAAAACAGCCCGGAGACTGAGGACGATATGATCTTCGCTCTGTACAACAAGAACGGCTACATCACCTATGCTGTGGTCGTGGGCAAGACTGCTGGCTCCTCTGAGTCCATGGTCTACCTGACCTCCGGCATCAAGTCCAAGTCTCTGGAGAACGGTGACTACATCTACACCTATGAAGCCATCACCAAGGACGGCGCTGTGACTGTGAAGTCCTTCGAGTCCAAGGATAACAGCACTCCGAGAGACAACCTGGTTCTGGGCAACCTGTACGAGGGTACCTTCGATAAGAACAATGTCATCACCGAGATGGAAGCTCAGGCTTACACCGCAGCCAACAAGTGGAGCACCAAGCAGTACAAGGATGACGGCTATGCCTTCCTGAATGTTGCGAATGTCTCCGAGCTGACGGCTAAGGGTGCCACTCTGTGGATCGACGATGCTGCTTCCAACGATAAGTACATCCTGCTGGATGAGGATTGCAAGATCTTTGTCCGCGCCAGCGATGACGATGAGGATGACTACACCGAGTACAGCAACATCAAGTCTGCTCTGAGCGCTCTGGGTGAGACCAACGAGTTCACCGGCACCATCGCTGCTTTCGTGAATGACGCTGGCATTGCTACCACTCTGATCCTGAACGACACCTACAAGGCCAACGATAAGTCCAATACCAACCCCAGCAAGCCCACCAGCACGGATGTTGATTCTGTTAAGCTGACCATTAAGGGTTCTAAGGGTCTGATTGAGCTGTTCAACAAGAAGGGTGACGCTCTGACTGATACGACTGTCAAGCACAGCTTCGAGCTGTATCAGTATGTTGGTGGTCAGAACAACTATGTGAAGGTTGATGAGGGTGACTACTTCTATGGCGTGACCCCCGCCTTCTCTGTGGCTGGCGGTAACAGCTACTATGTTGTGATTGACGGTGTTCAGTCCAACATTGCCCGTGCTTGATCTCTGATTTAAGAGTTTAAGTACTTGCGATTAAGAACAAGGCCCCGGACGGAAGTCCGGGGCTTTGTTTTATTCTTGTGTAGCAAACAGCGCGATATAGGGATAGACAGAATCACTGGTATTGAATTGGTCACTGCTGCTCTGACTGTTGTACCAAGAAAGAGAATGTTCCCCCCATGTAAGGTGGCAGACGGTAGATGAATCTGCGGAGCCTGTATATGCGGTATACCATCCGCGCATGGCCTGAATTCCCAATGTCGGAGCAGAACCGATGCTGCCCTTGATAATGACAAACAGTGGATCGCCGTCAAAGGTCAGCTTGTTGGGATTCGCGCTGCCGGCTTTGCCGGTTCCTGTGTACGTGCCGTATACGATCTTGCAGTTTCCGCAGCTGGCCAGCGCCGTTTGCAGTGCCGCCACGCCGTCAGCGCTGCTTTTCAGCGCCGTGTCGATCTTCTCGTTGTCGCTGTTGAATTCCTCCATCAGAATGCGGTCCGTCTTTTCCCACTGGGTCAACTGAAAATTGGCTGTTTTGTTCATAGATAACATCCTCCTGTCACACGGATGTAACTTTGGGGGCGCCGCCGTGTGCCCACCCTGTATGAGGGGCGTTTGCTGCACGGTCTCGTGCAACGGAAGTGAAAAAACCGCCGCACCGTTCACAAATGGTTTACAAGTTTTTCATCTTCCCTTCAGATTTGGGGTGTATACTGCGTACATCAGCAGGCGAGAGAGCCGTTTCCCGGCCCCGCCGCTGATCCGAGAGAAAAAGCCATTCTTTCAAATACACCCCTACGGCCCACTGCCCGCCCGGGAGGAGTCCCAAACCGGCAGACCAACGATCCCGCCGCAGGCAAGCGGCGTGTTGATAGATCTTTTCATACATGACCTCTCCAAAGCAAGGCGGGGCGCCGGTTTTCCAAACCGACGCCCCGTTTTGCCGCGTTTTGCCCGCGAGACCTGTTGAAAATTGTCAGAACAGCCAAAGGGAGACGAGGGCGGCCAGCAGCGCGGACAGCAGGCCGTGGGTCAACTTGCCCAGCAGACAGGGGGCGAGAGGGAGGTCCGTGCCGTCCAGAAGGGCGGCGGTCTGGCAGAGAACGGACAGCCCGCCCCATCCGGCGCACCCGGCGGCCAGCAGGAAACCGGTGCGGTCACAGGGCAGGAGGGGCGTCAGGGAGAACAGCTCCCCGCAGCCAACAGCCAGGGCCGCCCATGGGCCGGGGAGGGCCGTCAGGGGCGAGATCAGCACATAGAAGAACGTGACGAAGGCGCAGACGGAGAGCATGGTCCCGGCGCTGTCCCGGACGGATGACACAAAGGCCGCTGGCAGAGAGGGGGCCTGAAAGGAAATGGCGGGAGGAACGGTTTTCCGTCCCCGGCCCAGTCCCCGGAACAGCAGCCCGGTGAGGAGGGCGGCGCAGACGTGGATCAGCCAGAGCCACAGGCCCGCCCGGACGCTGCCGAATACCCCCACGCCCAGCACGCTGATGAGGAACACGGGGTTGGAGTTGTTGCAGAAGGTCAGGAGCCGCTCCGCCTCCTGCCGGGTCAGGTCCCCGGAGGCGTACAGTTCCGCCGCCGTGCGGGCGCCGATGGGATAGCCTCCTACCAGCCCCAGCAGCAGCGCGGACCCGGCGCAGCCGGGCAAGCGGAACAGGGACGCCATCAGGCCAGCCATATCGGGCGCCAGCCATTGTCCGAAGCCCAGCCGCACCAGCAGACCGGTGACGACCATGAAGGGGAACAGGGCGGGGATCACCGTCCCGGCGCAGAGGGTCAGGGCCTTGGCTGCCTCGAGCCGCAGCTGTCTGGCGTCCGCCAGAAACCAGACCAAGATCCCGCACAGGATCAGACACACATCCGTCCGTATCCGCCGTTTCATACGCATCACCCGCTATACCCTATGCGGGGCGGGGGCGGTTCATACGGCGGGACAGGCAAGCCGGGGGGAATTTCCGCATAGAGTTCGGTGAGGTGAGAGCATGGAGAAAAAACGGGACCGGGAGCAGGGCGGTATTTTAGGCGGCGTGGCGGAGCTGTTTGATCTGCCGGTGGATGTGGTGGCGGGCCTGCCCCGATTGGAGCTGATCGGGAACCGGCAGCTATATCTGGAGCGCCACACGGGCCTGCTGGCTTACAGCGATACCCAAATCGATGCCAACACAGGCTTCGGCGTTCTGCGGATTCGAGGAGAACGGCTGACGCTGGTGGCCATGACGGGAGAAGAACTGCGGATCGGCGGGAAGATCGACGGCGTGGAGTGGGTGTCATGCTGAAGGAGCTTATCAACAGGGTCCGGGGACAGGTGTGGCTCCGGGTGACGTGTCCCTACCCGGAACGGGTACTGAATCTGTGCTCCGCCCGGAAGCTGGCCTTCTGGGATCTGGAATGGGAAGGGACGGAGACGTTTACCTGCCGCATGAGCCGGGGGGAGCACCGCATCCTCAGCCGCGCGGCGGAAAAGCTGGACTGTACGATCGAAATCGTGCGGCGGGAGGGCGCGCCCTACACGCTGGCAAAGCTGCGGCACCGTCAGGCCTTGGCGGTAGGCATCGCGGCGTGCGGAGCGGCGGTGCTGATCGGGTCCTTCTTCGTGTGGGATATTCAGATTGCCGGGAATGAAACGGTGCCGCGGGAGGTGATCCTGCGATCCCTGGAGAAAAACGGCGTTCATCGGGGGTGCTTCGGCTTCGCCCTGAATGGGGAGGACATCCGCAACCATGTGCTGCTGGAGATCCCGGAGCTGAGCTGGGTGGCGGTGAACGTGTCCGGCTGCCGGGCCAACGTGGAAGTCCGGGAGCGACGGACGGCCCCGAAGCCACTGGACCGGAAAACACCGTGCAATTTAGTGGCCCGGCGGGACGGACTGGTGCTGCGGGTGCAGGCACTGGGGGGCGTCCCTCAGGTGCTGAAGGGAATGTCGGTGACGGAGGGGCAGCTTTTGATCTCCGGCGTGGAGGACACAGGGACCTTCGGCACCCGGTTCACAGCGGGACTTGGGTCCGTGGAAGGGCGGACGTGGTACACCCTGACAGCCAACGTGCCCCTCACCGGGGCAGAAAAACGGTATACCGGACGGGAAAAGCGGCTCCGTTCCGTGATTTTCGGCAGCCGCCGGATAAAATTCTTTGCAAACAGTAGCATTGACAGCGGCCAGTGTGATAAAATAACCGAGAGAACGCCGGTTCGGATCTGCGGAATTCCGCTGCCGATCATATGGGAGACGGAGACTCTCCGGCTTTACGAAACGGAGCCGGTGACGGTCACGCAGGCCCGGCGGCAGAAGGAGACGGGGGCGGCGCTGGAAGCGTATCTCCACAGCCTTGTGGACCCCTACGGCGAGGTAACGGCCAGTCAGGTGGCCTCCCGGCTCCGGGGGGATGTCCTGACGGTGACACTGACGGCGGAGTGCCGGGAGGAACTCGGGACGCAGGCCCCTATTTATACAGCAAATGAACCGGACGGCGCGTCCGGATAACTTTTAGGAGTGATGGCATGGAACAGAGGATCAGCATTGAGCGGATGGAGCAGGCAGTCAATATTTTCGGCTCCTTTGACGAGAACATCCGCCTGCTGGAAAAGGAATTTAATGTGACGGTGACCAACCGGGACGGCGAGCTGCGGATCAGCGGCGAGGCGGAGGACGTGATGCACGCCGCCAAAGCGGTGCAGGCCATGCTGACCCTGTCCTCCCGGGGGGAGGCGCTGGGAGAGCAGAACGTCCGCTATATCATCGACATGGTCCGCACCGGCAAAGAAGAACAGATCAGCGAACTGGCGGGGGATGTGCTGTGCATCTCCGCCAAGGGCCGCCCGGTGAAGCCGAAAACGCTGGGCCAGAAGGAATATATCGCGTCGGTGCTGAAAAATACCGTTACCATCGGCGTAGGCCCCGCCGGTACCGGCAAAACGTATCTGGCGGTGGCGGCGGCAGTGCAGGCATTCCGGGAAAAACAGGTGAACCGCATCATCCTCACCCGTCCTGCGGTGGAGGCTGGCGAGCGGCTGGGCTTCCTGCCGGGGGATCTGCAAAGCAAGGTGGACCCGTACCTGCGGCCGCTGTATGACGCCCTGTTTGATATGCTGGGGGCGGAGACCTACCAGAAGTATCTGGAGCGGGGCAATATTGAGGTGGCGCCCCTGGCCTATATGCGCGGCCGGACGCTGGATGACAGCTTCATCATTCTGGACGAGGCCCAGAACACCAGCCGGGAGCAGATGAAAATGTTCCTGACCCGGCTGGGCTTCGGCTCCAAGATCGTCATTACCGGCGACGTGACTCAAATCGACCTGCCCGACGGCAAGCCCTCCGGCCTGCGGGAGGCCATGCGGGTGCTGAAAAAGGTGGAGGGCATCGGTATCTGCGAGCTGACCAACGCCGACGTGGTGCGTCATGTGATGGTCCAGCGGATCGTGAAGGCCTATGAAGAATACGAAACTGCCAAAAACGGCGGAAAGGGGAAGAAATAATGGCAAAACGGCACTATATTCCCATCACCGCCGACGTGCCGGGGATGAATGAGGGCCAGCGGGCCTTTATCCGCAAGGTCATCCGCACCGCTCTGGCGGCAGAGGGGGTGGATTTTCCCTGTGAGGTGGACGTGCTGCTGACCAATGACGAGGCCATCCATCAGATCAATCTGGATATGCGGGAGGTAGACCGGGCCACGGATGTGCTCAGTTTCCCGGAGTTTGACCTGCAGCCCGGCGAGCTGCCCGACGGGGAGGACGCCGACCCCGGCACCGGACTGGTGCCTCTGGGGGATATGGTGATCTCCATGGAGCACGTGACGGCGCAGGCCAAGGAGTACGGCCATTCTAACCGCCGGGAACTGGCGTATCTGGTGGTGCACTCCGTGCTGCACCTGCTGGGCTATGACCATCTGGACGAAGGCCCGCAGAAAAAGCAGATGCGGGCAAGAGAGGAAGCTATATTGGCAGAACTGGGGATCACCCGGGAGGACTGATATGGGAAAATTCGCGTTATATACGATTGGGTTCGCTTTGCTTGCCTGTGTGCCGGCGATACTGTTGGCAGGGATGTTCAGCGGCGGCGGGGGAGATGTCGCACCATTTTTGCTGGGGATGCTGGCGGTGGGAGCCGTTTTGGCGGGAGCCGTCTGTCTGAAGGACAAGCTGGATCGAATGGAGGAAACGCTGAAAGCGGTGTCCAAGACCCTCCAAGAGGTCAAAACAGAATTGGAAACAGTGAAGGGACGGCAGGAAGTCGCGGAGATCAAGCTGGATACTGTGGCGGCGAAGCTGGATACGGCCCGCGATATAGATTGAGTGTGTCACACAGGCGGAGATCTGGCCATATACTGTCCTGAGGTGATGGGATGAACGTATTTCGGGACGGCGTGATCGCCTTTTTCTCCGCCGTGGGGATGACCACGGTGGTATGGCTGCTGGCGGGAGCGGTGCTCCAAGCGGGGCGGCCCACGATCCCGGGGCTTTTGCTGGTACTGCCTGTGCGGGGTGAGGCGTTAGCCTTGGAGCACGATGTCCGGGAGCTGCGCCGGGTGCGGAGCAGTCTGCCGGGGACACAGATCGTTATTGCCGACTGCGGCCTGACAGCGGAGGCCCGGGGCCTTGCCGACTATTTGGCGGAGCGGGAGGACAACGCCGCTGTGGTGGACGGGGCGGACTTCCGGCTGGACGCCGGGAACGAGAGATAAAAATGCCGGTCAGGGGTCTTGCGTAAGAAGGACTGCGCTGCACCGGCACGTTAAAGAGAGGAAGTCATGGAAGAACTGATCTGCCGGGAGGGCACGGTACATAGCGTTATTTTTCAGAACGCCGAAAACGGATATACGGTCCTCCGCCTCCTCACAGAGGAGGGGGAGGTCGTTACTGTGGTGGGATGTATCCCCTGTGTGGCGCCGGGAGAGCATCTGACCGTTACCGGTACCTGGGAGGTCCATCCCCAGCACGGCGAGCAGCTGAAGGCGCAGGAGCTGGAGCGGACGCTGCCGGAGGAGGAAGAGGATATCTTCGCCTACCTGTCCTCCGGCATCTGCAAGGGTGTGGGGCCGACTACCGCCCGACGGATCGTGGATCGGTTCGGCCTGGAGACCCTGGATATTTTAGAGGCGGAGCCGGAGCGGCTTCAGGAGATCCGGGGCATTACCGCGAAAAAGGCTATGGAGATCGGAGAGCTGTTCCGTCAGCACATGGGCTTGCGGCGGCTGATGGAATTTCTCTCCCGGTATCAGCTGCCGCCGGTGCTGGCCATCCGGCTGCGGCAGCAGTATGGGGACGGGGCCATCCGGGTGGTGGAGAAAAATCCCTATCTGCTGTCGGACGATGTGTGCGGCGTGGATTTTTCCGTGACGGACACCATGGCGCTGTCCATGGGATTTGCGGAGGACTGCACGGAGCGCCTTGAGGCGGCCCTCACTTTTGAGTTGACCTATAACGAGAATAACGGCCATGTGTTTTTGCCGAAGGACAAGCTGCTTGCCGCCACCTGCCAGCTGTTGAGCTGCGGGATCGAGCAGGTGGAAGCGGCCCTGGACGCCTTGGCGGAGCATCACGCCGTGGTGATCCAGCGGATCGCCAATGTGGAGGCGGTGTACCTGCGGCGGCTGTGGGAGGCGGAGACCTCCGCCTGCGCCCGCCTGCTGGCATTGCTGGAAATGGACGCCGACGAGAGCCGGTTTGCAGACCGGACCGTGGCGGAAATCGAGAAGGAACAGGGCATTACCTACGCCCCCTTGCAGCGGCAGGCGGTAGAGCTGGCGGCGAAGGTTGGCGTCATCCTGCTGACCGGCGGTCCCGGCACCGGCAAGACCACCACCGTCCGGGGCATCGTGGCCCTGTTTCAGAAAATGGGGCTGAACATCGTGCTGGCGGCCCCCACGGGCCGTGCGGCGAAGCGCATGAGCGAGCTGACGGGCATGGAGGCTCAGACGGTCCACCGGCTGCTGGGTATGACGTGGAATGAGGCGGCTCATCAGGTGACCTTCCAGAAAACGGAAAAGGAGCCGCTGGAGGCCGAGGCCGTCATCGTGGACGAGATGAGCATGGTGGACGTGTCCCTGTTCTCCGCACTGCTGCGGGCGCTGCGCCCCGGCACCCGGCTGGTGCTGGTGGGAGATGCGGACCAGCTGCCCTCCGTGGGGGCGGGAAATGTGTTTTCCGACCTGATCCGCAGCAAGAAGATCGAGACTGTGTTTCTCCGGGAGGTGTTCCGGCAGGCGGAGCAGTCCGCCATCATCCGCAACGCCCACCGGGTCAATCTGGGCGAAAGCCCGGACCTGAAGGGGAATCAGGGGGATTTCTTCTTCCTCTGCCGTCGGGACGCCCAGCGGGCGGTGGCGACGGTGCTGGAGCTGTGCAAGACCCGCCTGCCGGACAATATGCACATCCCGGCGGAGCAGATCCAGGTGCTGACGCCCACCCGGAAGGGGCCCTGCGGCACCATCAACCTGAACCGGCTCTTGCAGGAGGCGCTGAACCCCCGGACACCCGGCAAGCGGGAGATCCTGTGGGGGGAGCGGGTATTCCGGGTAGGGGACCGGATCATGCAGACCCGGAATGATTACGATGTGGTCTGGCAGAAGGATGACGGCACCGTGGGTACCGGAATGTTCAACGGCGACGTAGGCCGCATCGCGGAGATCGACGCCGGGGGCGAGTGGCTGGCGCTGGACTTTGACGGCCGGAAAGCGCCTTACAGCGTGGAAATGCTCAGCGAGATCGACCTGGCCTATGCCCAGACGGTCCACAAGGCTCAGGGCAGCGAGTACCGTTGCGTGGTGCTGGCGGCCATGCCCTCGGCACCCAGTCTCATGGTGCGGGGGGTGCTGTATACGGCGCTGACCCGGGCCAGAGAGCTGCTGGTCATCGTGGGCGATGACGCGGCCATCCGCTCTATGGCGGCCAATGACCGGCAGCAGAAACGCTACTCCGGCTTGAAATGGCGGCTGTGCCACGCCGGGGATGCCAGCGAATAAAATGGATAAGAAAAAGCCGTCCGGCGGAGCCGGACGGCTTTTTTGGCGTATTTTCAGCGGTTTTCCCGGTAGAATTTCAGGGACAGCGGGATGGAGACGGCGGTGGCGATGATGGTCAGCGCCGCCGGAAGCAGCAGCGCCGGGAAAGCTGCCGCCCCGGCAGGACTTCCGGCGTCCAGACCTTTGAGAAAACCCACGGAAGCAAAGACAAGGAATGTGATGAGGACGGAGACCATCCGGGCCTTTTCGGAGCCGAAGCGCAGCGTGAGGGGGACGTTGATGCTCAGCAGGATCGTTCCCACACACAGCGCCGTGTAGATCAGAGCGGGGGAGAGGCCGGCTGCGGCTTCTGTCCGAACAGGCAGGCAGGAAACAATCCCCTGACAGAGCGTTACAGCGGCGGTACCAATCAAAAGGGAGATCCAGCCCAGCGTATACCGGCTAAGCACCACAGTCCGGTCCGAATAGGGGAGCATCCGGGCAAACCTGTCCCAGCGGCTCCGCTGGTCATAGGCCATGGCGGTATAGGGGATCATGGCCCCGTAGACCACAGCCAGAAGATTCAGTACTTCGCTGGGGATAGCGCCCCAGACCAGAACGATGATGAGATAGGCCCAGGCCTGCTTCCGCAGAACATACCAGTCTTTCAGCAGCAGTGCTTTCATTGCTTTTCTCCTTTCACCAGAGCGAGGATGATGTCCTCAATGGTGGGCTTTTCCAGTTGGAAGCCCACCGGGGCCAGCTCCCGCCGCACCAGCGCCCGGACGCCGCCGTAGGGCGTGGTTTCCATGGACACGATGGCTTCCGGCATGAGGGCCTCCGCTTGCTCCGCCGTGTCGTTGAAGATGCCGTATTGCTCCAGAAGGGCGTCCTTTTCCTCGCAGAACAGCAGCCGCCCCTGATGGAGAAAGGCGATGTAGTCGCAGAGCTTTTCCAAATCGCTGAGAATGTGGGAGGAGATCAGGACGGAGTGGGTCTCGTCCCGGGTAAACTCATTGAAAAGCTCCAAGATCTCGTCTCGGACAATGGGGTCCAGTCCGGCGGTGGCCTCGTCCAACACCAGAAGTTGTGCCTGATGGCTGAGGGCAACGGCGATGGTGAGCTTCATTTTCATACCCCGGGAATAGTCCTTGAAGGCGGTTTTCTCCGGCAGAGCGAAACGGCGGCAATAGGCGTCGAAGGTATCCTACTCCCAGCGGCGGTAGGTGGCGGCCATCACGCGGCCCACCTGCGGGGCGGTGAGGGTCTCAGGAAAGCACCCCTCGTCCAGCACCACGCCGATGTCCTCCTTGGCGTTCAGAAACTCCGGGGCGGAGACGTCCACGCCCAGCGCGGCGGCGGTGCCGCTGTCCGGCCGCAGCGCGCCCATGAGAATGCGGATGAGGGTGGATTTGCCCGCGCCGTTCTCGCCCACCAGACCGCAGATGGTCCCGGCGGGAATGGCGAGAGTCACGTTCTTCAGAGAAAATTCTCCGAAGGATTTGCTGATATGGTTCAATTCGATAGCGTTTGTCATAGAGATCCCTCCCACTTGTGGCGCAGCAGCTCCGCCAATTCCGGCTCTGAAAGGCCGCAGGTCCGCGCCAGCTCTGCGGCGGCGGCCAGATGGTCCTCGAGCAGGTGGAGCGATTGCTCCCGGAACAGAGCCAGATCCGGCTCCGCCACAAAGCAGCCCTTGCCGGCCACGGTGTTGATCAGCCCTTGGGCCTCCAGTTCGTCATAGGCCCGCTTGGTGGTGATGACGGATATTTTCAGGTCCTTGGCCAGCCCACGGATGGAGGGCAGCGCGTCCCCCGGCTAGAGCGCCGGAGAGGATCTGGGCCTTGATCTGCCCGCTGATCTGATCGTAGATAGGCTGGCCGCTGTTGTTTCGGATAATGAGTTCCATGGAAGTCCTCCGTTCGTACTGTACATACACAGTATATACAGTTGGTGCGAGATGTCAAGAGGGATTTTCAAAATTTTCCGTGGACGCTTCCGGGGAAGCGTGGTATACTGAGCGAAAAGAAGTACGCGGGAGGAACGAATATGAGCGATTTGGAGCGGATCGAAGCGGCGATGGAGGAAAAGGTGCGGCCTGCTCTCCGTTCCCATGGCGGTGACATTTCCATCGACCATGTGGAGGGGAAAACTGTGTATGTAAAGCTGCTGGGCCAGTGCGCGGGATGCCCCTCGGCAGACCTGACCAATGAGACCATCGTGGAGGCGGAGCTGAAGGCGGCCCTGCCGGATCTGGTGGAAAAGGCGGTAGTGGTCCAGACCGCCAGCGATGAGCTGTGGGAGCGGGCGAAAAAGCTGCTGCGGGAGCATCATCTGTAAAAGAAAAATAACAAAAACCCTCCCGGAAGCCTCAGCTTCCGGGAGGGTTTTTGCAAATATGGATTTATTCTACATCCTGCAGGGCGTCATAGCCCTCCTCGCCGGTGCGGACCTTCACCACGTTTTCCACATCGTAGACGAAGATCTTACCGTCGCCGATATGGCCGGTGTAGAGCACCTTCTTAGCGGTTTCAATGACGCTGCGGACAGGCACCTTGCTGACCACAATGTCCAGCTGGATCTTGGGCAGCAGGGTGGGCTCCACCTCCACGCCACGGTAATACTCCGGCTTGCCCTTCTGGATGCCGCAGCCAAGAACGTGGCTCATGGTCATGTCGGTGATGCCCAGCTCCAGCATAGCTGTTTTCAGGGCCTCAAACTTGGATTCCTTGCAGATGATCTCCACCTTGGTGAACTTGGGGGAGGTGCCGTCGGCAGTGTCGAAGGAGGGGACACGCTTGACGGGAATGGCCTCGGCGGCGGGCACACTGCCAGTGACGGCCACGGGGGCGTCGGTCTCCACGGCGGCGGTATCCGGCAGCATAGCGAAGCCAGCATAGGCGGTGAGCAGGCCGTGCTCGGAGACATCCAGACCGGTGATTTCTTCCTCCGGCGTGACCCGCAGGCCGATGGTGTGCTTCAGGATGGCGAAGACGATGGTGATGACCACAGCCACATAGAGGATTACGGAAGCAACGCCCAGGCACTGGACGCCAAAGAAGTGGAAGCCACCGCCGTAAAAGACCCCCTTTTCCGTGGACACGCCGGTGGCGAAGAGGACGGTGAGGATAGTGCCCAGGGCACCGCAGACGCCATGGACCGAGATGGCGCCCACAGGGTCGTCAATCTTGGCAACCTTGTCGAAAAACTCCACGGCCAGCACGATGACCAGACCGAAGACGATGCCCATAACGGCGGCACCCAGAGGGGATACAGCGTCACACCCGGCGGTGATGCCCACCAGGCCCGCCAGAGCGGCGTTGTAGGTCATGGAGACATCTGGCTTGCCGTAGCGCAGCCAGGTGAAGATCAAGGTGGTGCAGCAGGCCACGGCAGTGCAGAGGTTGGTGTTGAAGAACACTAGACCGGCGCTGACGATCAGCTCGTCGGTGTCCATGCCTACGGTGGAGGCACCGTTGAAGCCGAACCAGCAGAACCAGAGAATGAACACGCCCAGAGCGGCAAAGGTCAGGTTGTGGCCTAAGATAGCACGGGGCTTGCCGTCCTTACCATACTTGCCGATGCGGGGGCCCAGCATCTTGGCACCGATCAGGGCGCAGACGCCGCCTACCATGTGGACACAGGTAGATCCGGCAAAGTCATGGAAGCCCAGCTCACTGAGCCAGCCGCCGCCCCAGATCCAGTGGCCGGAAATGGGGTAGATCAAAAGGGAGATAGAGGCGGAGTAGATGCAGTAGGCGCTGAACTTGGTGCGCTCCGCCATAGCGCCGGAGACGATGGTGGCGGAGGTGGCGCAGAACACGGTCTGGAAAATGGCGTAGGCCCACAGGGGAACGCCGGCGGGAAGGACGTGGCTGTAGTCCTTCATAATCATGGGGTCAAACCAGCCGAACAGGCCGGTGCCTGCACCGAACATGATGCCGAAGCCCACCAGCCAGAAGCAGGGGGTGCCGATGCAGAAGTCCATCAGGTTCTTCATCAGGATGTTGCCGGTGTTTTTGGCACGGGTGAAGCCTGCTTCGCACATGGAGAAGCCTGCCTGCATGAAAAAGACCAGCGCCGCGCCCAGCAGAACCCAGATGGTGTTGACTGAACTGTATTCCATAGTTGATTCCTCCCAGTTTGTGTTTTCTCCCCGGCGTATTTCCTGCATAAAAAGAAGACAATGGGGCTTTCCGAAACGGTAAGACCCCATTGCCTTGCACAGTTATGCAGAAAACATCAGAGG
>ENA-UESH01001575-UESH01001575.1-human-gut-metagenome-genome-assembly--contig:-NODE-1575-length-15555-cov-2.531658_pt1 | contig 15555 bp, 11 predicted proteins | sample MGYA00243001_ERZ508002 | MGnify/ENA primary metagenome ERZ508002 (study PRJEB26167, sample SAMN06115447) | human gut metagenome | host: Homo sapiens | place: China:Anhui | collected 2015-08-07... | reverse complement strand
CCGATGTCAGCGTCAACTTCGAACTCGACCAGCTTCTCACCATGTCGCAGATTGGCATCCGGCTTACCGAGAGCGGCGAAGGGGCGAATTTCCACTCTCACCTAAAGAGCAAAGGATCGTGCTAAGCGCCTTGCGAAGGCTCGGAGTGACGGAAGAGCTAAGGTTCGATCATTATGAGGAGAGTGTCAATTGGTATGATTGAGGCAGTACTCTTTATAAAGTACCGCAATACTCAGCCGGACAGTACCGCAGTACTTCTTAAGGAGTACCGCAGTACTTTGCGCACAGTACTACAGTACTTCCTACGGAGTACTGGCAGATGCCTCAGCCATCTATCCAAGTCGCTACTACCGAGGCCGGGACGAGTGCCATGGCGCCTCCTCGCATCCCTCTTGGGGATCGGCGTGACGGCGTGGTGTATCCTGTATGGCATCGTGCCCCGGCAATTATTTCCCGCCCCCTGCTCTACCTTATTATATTCGGCCGAGGGCGAGCTTTTAGGCGCACGTATCGCACCGGACGGGCAATGGCGTTTCCCGGCGGCGGATAGCTTGCCTGATAAATTCGTGGATTGCTTGCTCACGTATGAGGATAAACGGTTCTTTTACCATCCCGGTATAGACCCCGCCGCCATCTTCCGGGCGATCCGCTTGAACGGGAAAGCGGGGCGTGTGGTGAGCGGAGGAAGTACCTTGACCATGCAATTGGCACGCATAGCGAGAGGGAACCAAAACCGGACCTTCTACGAGAAAACGATCGAGATGTGCTGGGCGCTCTTTCTAGAAACCACCTATAGCAAACAAGAGATACTGAACCTCTATGCCTCGCACGCTCCCTTCGGGGGAAACGTGATCGGGCTGGAGACCGCCGCATGGCGTTATTTCGGGCGAAGCGCCTCCGAGCTATCGTGGGCCGAGAGCGCTACGCTGGCCGTCCTTCCCAACTCCCCCGCCTTGATCCACCCCGGGAGAAACCGGAAACAACTGAAGGAGAAGCGGGATCGCTTATTGGCTTCCCTTCAAAAGAAAGGTGTATTGGAGGAGACCGAATACGCGCTGGCCTGCATGGAGCCACTTCCCGAAGCCCCTCTCCCTTTACCTAGAAAGACTGGCTGCGGAACAACCGGGGCAACGCATCCAAACCTCCGTCCGCCAAGCCCTGCAACGGCAGACACAGGCCCTCGTAAACCGTTATGCCCGTGAATACAGTTCCAACCATATCCATAATCTGGCGGCGATCGTAGCGGACGTGGAGACCGGGGAGGTATTGGCCTACGCCGGAAACGCTACCTATCCGGCCGACGAGCGGCGGGGGAACCAAGTGGACATCATCACCTCGCCCCGCAGCACGGGAAGTATTCTCAAGCCCTTCCTGTATGCCGGTATGCTGCACGACGGGCTGTTGCTCCCCTCCATGCTGGTATCGGACGTGCCCTTGAATATAAATGGCTTCTCCCCCCATAATTACAACAAGACATTCTACGGGGCGGTACCGGCCCATGTAGCCATAGAGCGCTCCTTGAACGTTCCCTTGGTACGTATGCTCTCCCAGTATAATACCGGACGCTTTATGTCTTTACTGAAATCGTGGGGAATGACTACCTTACGTTTCTCCGAGGAACATTACGGGGCCTCCTTGATCTTGGGAGGGGCCGAGGGAACCTTATGGGATCTTTCCGGTATGTATGCCTCCATGTCTCGTGTGCTTAAACATTACCGTACTTACAACGGACGCTATAATCCGGCGGACATCCATCCGCTGACTCCCTTTCCGGCGGAGAGGAAGGAACCCATCCGTTCCCTTACCGATAGCCGGCTCACCGATAAGGCTCTCCTTTCCTCCGCGGCCCTGTGGTACACGTTCGAGGCGATGTCCGCACTGAACCGTCCCGAGGAAGAAGCCGACTGGATCGACTGGAAGACCGGGGCGAGTTACGGGGGACGAGACGCTTGGGCGATCGGCACGACCCCCCGCTACGTTGTCGGCGTATGGGCAGGTAACGCTTCCGGCGAGGGCCGTCCGGGACTTACGGGTGTCGGCAACGCCGCCCCGGTCCTTTTCGATCTCTTTTCCCTATTGCCCGGTGGCGAATGGTTCGACCTGCCCTACGATGAGACGCTTCCCCTGGTGATCTGCCGGAACAGCGGACATAAAGCCTCGCCCTACTGCGAGCAAACGGACACCTTATACATGCCGCTGTCCGGCAATAACACGGGGATTTGCCCCTACCATAAGCTCGTGCATCTATCGGCGGACGGACGGTACAGGGTCAATAGTTCCTGCGAGTCTGTCGACCGGATGATCAGCCGCCCGTGGTTCGTGCTTCCTCCCGCGCAGGAGTATTACTACCGCAACTATCACATCGATTATATCCCGCTGCCTCCAGTAAAACCCGGCTGCGGGCAAGACCTGAACCGCCAGATCGAACTGATCTATCCCGAGCATAACGCCATTCTCTACCTTCCGAAAGGCTTCTCCGGAAAGTCTGAGAAATTTATCTTCAAGGCCGCCCATGCCCGCCGTGACGCTACGATTTACTGGCATCTGGACGAAAGCTATCTGGGAGAGACCACCGAGAATCACCAGATCAGTAGCTCCCCGAGCGAAGGAACACATCCCCTCACCCTCAACCCCAACGACCGCACTCAAGTAAAGCATCCGTTAAGCCTTGACCTTGCCCCAAACAGCCAATTTGCCTCCCTTGACAAGGAAACAGCCTTTCCCTTCCTCATCAATCGTCACGGTATCTTTTACCGAGCCTGTGATCTCATGCCATACCTCGCCTTTCCGGTTCTCCCCCACAGACATTGTTTTCTCTCCATCTTCCCCGTTCGAGATAACCACCGCCAAGCCCGAATCAGCATGTCCCGGATCTCCCAAGCGTACGAAGCCAATCGTGTTCGGATGATCAAAATAATCCACCTCTTCCCCGTACGCATATTCTTTCCGGGCACGCAATAGCATATCCAATACCTTACGATGGGGAGATTTCTTCCCTTTTACGCCATAATAATCCCCATAAAAGATACACGGATACCCTTTCTTCATCAACAGGATCAAACCGTAGGCGGAAGGTTTGAACCAATCCTTCACCTGCGACTCCAAAGAACTGTTTTTCTGGGAATCATGGTTATCCACGAAGGTGACGGCTTGATCCGGGCATATCTCGACCAAGGTCCCTTTTAATAGATCGCGTAAATCATAGTCACGACCTTTCTCGGAAGCCTCATTCAAGTTATAATGTAAGGCTACGTCAAACAAATCCACGTTATATTCTACTTGCGACAGGTAAGCCTCCAACGATTCGGTATCGTTTTTCCAATATTCCCCGACAGCGTAGAAGCCCTCTCCCCGATCCGTTCTCACCGCCTCCAGAAAATGCTTGATAAACTGGTCGTTCATATGCTTGATCGCATCGAGTCGCATACCGTCCAAGTTTAGTTCGTTCGATACCCAGATCCCCCATTCCTGCATCTCACGCACGACTTCAGGGTTATCGAAATCCAGATCGGCGAACATGAGATAGTCGTAATTTCCATTCTCATCATCGACTCCCTCACTCCAATGTTTTCCCTCTCCCAAAATCTGGAATATACCTTCCTTCTTGCGGGACACATCATAGTCCGTCCCAGAGAAATGAAACCAATGCCATTTAAAATTAGAATACATATTGCCACGCCCCGGGAAGTCGAAGCCAGTCCATCCCTCTATCTCATGGGGTTCGCTGGTAGCGTTTTCCCGTTGCCCAGGATCTACCTCTTGCGCCATAAACCACTCGGTATAATCGGCTCCCGCCTTATGGTTCATCACGGCATCCAGATAGACACCGACCTGATTTTTGTGCAGCTCGTCGATCATTTCCTGTAGTTGCTGTTTGGTACCGTATTTTGTCCGGATGGTTTCTTTTTGATCGAATTCTCCCAGATCATAAAGATCATAAGTACCATATCCTTCATCGTCTTGTTTCAGGGCTTTGTAGGCTGGGGGAATCCAGACAGCCGTAATTCCGATCGCATGTAAATGAGAGGCATCCCGTTTCAACTGATTCCACAAATCCCCATCGTTGGGCATATTCCACTCGAAATATTGCATCATGACTCCGTTTTCCATATTTTTTTGTATTGGTTTCCTGTTTAAAACGAAATTTTACGCCATAAAGTTCTTATGATAAGATTATTTAGAAACTTCTGATCTTTTCTGACGTTAAAAGAGTATCGAACGGCGTGTCATTCGACAGTTTCATACCGGACTCCATGATCGGCCATTTTGTGGCCGTAAAAAAGTGTTCGTAGGGTATATAACTTTATAAATTAATTTAACCCGTTCGTTTTAACCGAAACAGATATGGAACAGAATAACAGAATTTGGTGGAAAGAAGCGGTGGTTTATCAGATATATCCCCGTAGTTTTAAAGACAGTAATGGTGATGGAATCGGAGATTTATGCGGAATCATTTCCTGTTTGGATTACATCAAAAGCCTGGGAGTCGATGTGATTTGGCTGAATCCGATTTATGCTTCGCCTAATGATGATAATGGATACGATATCAGTGATTACCGGGCTATTATGAAAGAGTTCGGAACGATGGAAGATTTCGATTTGTTACTTCGGGAAGTGCATGCCCGGAATTTAAAACTGATACTGGATTTGGTCGTAAATCATACCAGTGACGAGCATCCCTGGTTTCAGGAAGCCCGCAAGTCGCGGAAGAATCCGTATTATACCTATTATCACTGGTGGCCGGTGGAACAGGAAACTCCTCCCTTGCGTCCGAGTTATTTCGAGGAGTCGGCCTGGACTTACGACCCTCATACCCGGGCCTGGTATTTACACTATTTTTCGCGGAAACAGCCCGATCTCAATTGGGAAAACCGGGAGGTGAGAGAAGCGGTGTATGATATGATGCGTTTTTGGTTCGATAAAGGAATCGATGGTTTTCGGATGGATTCTATTCCTTTGATCGCTAAAGACCCGGCTTTCCCGCCTATCGACCGGAAGAAGTATCCGGATTTGTTTTCTTCTTATGCACATGGACCTCATTTGCACGAATATTTGCACGAAATGAACCGCGAAGTATTGAGTAAATACGATATAATGACCGTTGGAGAAGGTTCGGCCGTTACTTATAAAGAAGTGGAAAAATTTGTCGGGCCCGAGCGGCAGGAATTGGATATGTTATATGGATTCGGCCCTTCGGAAGTCCGGAATTATACAACGGCCGATTGTCCCGATTCAGGTATCGGCTATAGCCTGATCGCTTTGAAAAAAATGTTCTCCGGTTGGGATAAAGCGGTCGGGAAGGGATGGCCTGCCATTTATCTGGGAAATCACGATCAGCCCCGGATGTTGAGTCGTTTTGGAGATGACCGCCCGCAATTCAGAGTATATGCCGCTAAGATGCTGGCGACTTTTTTACTGACGATGCGGGGCACTCCTTATTGGTTGGCAGGTGATGAAATCGGGATGTGTAATCCGAAGTTCGACCGGATCGGGGATTATCGGGATATTGCGACTTTGAACCAATACAAACAGATAGAAAAACGCAAAGGAGATACGCAATGGTTTCTTCAGATGCAGCAACAGACTTCCCGGGATAATGCGCGGACACCCTTTCAATGGGATAACTCGGGACAAGCCGGTTTTACAACCGGAATGCCCTGGATCGGAGTGAACCCCGACTATCGGAAAATCAATGTCGCGGCCCAGGAAAAAGATCCCTGGTCGGTATTGAACTATTTCCGGCAATTGATCGCTTTACGGAAAAGTTCTCCGGATCTTGTTTATGCCGGCTATACCTTGTTGGATGCAAAAAATCCCCGGACCTATACTTATCTCCGTAAAGGAGAAAAATATCACTATCTTGTTGTACTGAATTTCTCTTCCAAACAGGCTGAGGCTTATCCGGGAATCGATATGCAGGGAGCGGAAATTTTAATGTGCAACTATGGCGATCTGCCTCAGTTAGATAAGGTAGTATCTTTACGGCCATACGAAGCGGTGGTGATGCGGTCGGAAGAATTCGGCGGTTGACGGGAGTATGGTTTGGCACATAATTTTGTATCTTTGCGCTCTCTTTTTTAAGCGATGGAGCGGATTATTTTTATCTTATCATATGAGAAGCGTTGGGATTGCTGGATGGTGTATGCCAACCGGGCAATAGATGCCGGTGATTTTTTTCAAAGTATAGGTCGGTATATCGGGGATGAAGACCTGGAAGTATGGCCTGTAGTCAGAAAGATTACGGAAACGATCCGTAAGTACGATACCCCTATGCTTTTCAAACAGTTTGGCCGGAAAAAATTTAAGGATGAACGTATGTTTCTGCAAAAAGTGGAGGAAGCGTATATCCGTGAAGATATCCGGCCTTATATCGATAAGTATGTCGCACAGGTACTGGATGAACTGACCGAAGCGGGTTGTCCTTTGTTTTTGAAAACCAGTCGTTTAGATAATTTTTATAAGAATCAGCGCCTGATGCTTAAATCCGTTCCTTTGCGGGCATTGTTGAAATTCGAAAGGACAGGGGAGTTTACCCGTTATATTTTGCGTTTGACAGATGGAGAAAAGACCTTTTATCCCAGTGATTACGCGTTGAAGGTGCTGACCCGGCGGCCTTGCCGGGTGGTTTCAGGCAGGCAGCTATTCCGTTTCCCGGAAGATTTCGACGGGCAGCGTTTGCAACCTTTTTTGCAGAAAAGGGAGATTATGATCCCCAAGGCAAACGAAAGTATCTATTTCCGGCGTTTTATCCTGAAAAATGTACGGCATGAAGAGATCGAGGTACAAGGTTTCGACGTGATCGTCCGGGAAGTAGAAAAACAGGCCTTCCTGTCACTTGAACGCGATATACTCGGCATGCCGGTCCTGGTGATGGAATATAAATACGGTAATCAATATATTCCCGGCTGGTCGTCCCGGAAAGCTTTGGTGGAATTATATACGGAAGGAGACCGCTATGCTTTCTATAAGGTCAGCCGGGATCCGGAATGGGAACAGCTGCAAGCCCGGCAATTGGTTGCTTTGGGGATCAGGAACGATACGGAAGGGTATTTCCATTTGCCGGAAGTTACTGTGATGACCTGGAAGACTGAAAAAGAAACCGAAGATCGGGACAAAGTGAGCGGGGAGGTTATTGCCGATGCCTGGCAGAAGACCGTGACCTGGGTACAGACACATGGGGATGAGTTGAAAGCGATGGGGATCGGCTTCACTCAGAAAACATTGCGCCGGGCCTATTATATCGGAGCCTGGCAGATCGATAGTTCGGTATCGGAAACGATGGATTGGTTCGAATTGAAAGCAGAAGTTATTCTGACTGATGGGCGCCGGATTCCTTTGCTTCGTTTCCGGGACCATATTCTGACGGGTAAACGTGAGTTTTTACTCGATGACGGCACCTTATTCCTGATTCCTGAAGAATGGTTCGCTACCTATACCGAGTTGCTTTTATTTGCTCAAGGAAGGGGGACTTCCTTATTTTTTCACCGCAGCCAGTATATTTTATTAAAAAACTGGGCGGAGACGACCTGTCATTTTTCATTGCCGGAGAATTTGCAGGAAGAGGTGACTCTGCCCTTTGATTTTCAGGTGACTTTACGTCCGTACCAGCGTTTCGGTTATGAATGGATGTACCGTTTGTACCGATGTGGCTTGGGAGGTTGTCTGGCCGACGATATGGGATTGGGAAAAACACTTCAGGCCATTGCCCTGATCTTGAAATACAGGCAGGAAGGAGTAAAAAAGCCTGTTGTAAACCGATGGCCTGACAGCGGAAAACAACTGAGTTTGTTCGATGCCCCGGAAGAGGTAAGCAGGCCGGATGAGGGAGATCGTTCATTGGTATACCATACCTGTCTGGTGGTTGTACCGGCTTCTTTGATCCATAATTGGCGGAATGAACTTCGGAAATTCGCTCCTCAGCTGACTGTGACTATCTATGCCGGAACTAACCGTATCGATTTGCGTTCATACCTGCAACGTTCGGATGTCGTATTGATCACTTATCATACTTTGCGGAACGATATCGATATTTTGTCCCGCCTGACTTTCGGTATCGTCGTTGCCGACGAAGCACAAATGTTAAAGAATCCGGGGTCTCAGCTCCATCAGGCTATGATGCGTATTCAGGGAAGGTGTTTTTGGGCTTTGTCGGGTACACCGATAGAAAATTCACTGACCGATTTGTGGGCTGTGATGAATTGGGTGAACCGGGGATTACTCGGATCACAGCGTTTTTTCCGCGATCATTTTATCCGTCCTATATTGGCCGATGTAGAAGGGCGGATGAGCGAAGCTTTGCGTAAACTGATCGCTCCGTATATTTTACGCCGTACCAAAGAAGAAGTGTTGGCCGATTTGCCGGATCTCACAGCCGAGTTGGTCGTTTGTGAACCCGAAGAGGAACAGCGGAAGGTATACGAAGAGGAACAGTCCCGGGTGAGAAATTATATCTTGAGTGAGAGAGAGAATCAAGGGGAATTGCGAAGTGATTTTATGGTTTTAAAAGCTCTGATCCGATTGCGTCAGATCGCCAATCATCCCCGTTTGGTCGAAACTGGGTATGAAGGAAATTCCGGAAAATTTAGTGAGGTATTCCGTATGTTGGGAGAAGTGATTGCTTCCGGACACAAGGTGTTGGTTTTTTCTTCTTTTGTAAAATATCTTAAAATGGTAGCTGAAGAAACAATGGTCCGGGGATGGAAATATGCGATGCTGACAGGCTTGACTGCCGACCGGGAACAGACTATCCGGCATTTTCAGGCCGACCCGGAATGCCGGATCTTCCTGATTTCTTTGAAAGCCGGTGGGGTAGGCTTGAATCTTACCGAGGCCGATTATGTATTTATTCTCGATCCTTGGTGGAATGTCGCTGCTGAAAATCAAGCCGTTAGCCGGGCCCACCGGATCGGGCAAAAACGGGCGGTATTCGTCTATCGTTTTATTACTGCCGGAACACTCGAGGAAAAAATTCTGGCTATCCAGGAACGTAAACAACGCCTTGCCGATTCTGTCATAACAGCAGCTACTTCCATCCCTTTGACAGATGAAGAATTATTGGAAGTGCTCTGAAGGGAACCTTGAATTTGGAGAAAAGAGTACGGGAGAATCAAAGTTGACTCTTCATTTCTATATTGTTTCTTCAAAAAAAGTTGAATTATAGGAGTTTATAAAGTTCATGAGGTTCATAAAGTCGATGGATCCTGCGAGCGCATTTTTTTACGGCACTGGGGCGGCCGGCCGGCACCGGAAGTTACGTTAATGAAAGTGCCCGCAGGGTTCAGGACTTTACGAACTTTAACGATTAATTATTCCTGCTTATTTGAAAGCCCCCAGGCCGAAAAGAGCGAAATCATACCGGATCGGATCGACCGGATCGAATTCACGAAGACGCCGGGTAAGCTCTTCGACAGCTTTGGCATCGTTTTGTTTACGGGTAAGCAGACCGAGTTCGCGGCTTACATGGCCCGTATGCAGATCTAAAGGGATCAATAGGGCGGAGGCCGGGATACCTTTCCATAGTCCGAAATCGATACCGCTGTGGTCGTGTCTCACCATCCAGCGAATAAACATATTCACTCTTTTGGCGGCTGAGCCTTTGTCTACACACGCGATGTGGCGGAGTACCCGGGGCTCGGCCGGAAGGGTAGTGAAAATCCGATACCAATGGCGTAATACCTCGAACATATCCCCGTGTATTTGCCAGGCGGTGGTGAAGACATTTTCCAACCCTCCTTCATGGCGGTAGATATGGGCTAAGGAACGTAAAAAATAACTACAGTCATAACCGTTGAAAGTGCGGTGTTTGAAATGTTCGAAACGGGTGAAATCGCTTTCCCGGGCATGCAGGACGAAGTCATAAGGAGCATAATCCAGGAGCTGCATGAGTTCCTTACACTTTTTTATGATGGTCGGACGTTGCCCCCAAGCCAGGGAGGCTGCCAGAAAACCGGCTATTTCGATGTCTTCTTTCTCTTCGAATAATTTAGGAATTTGAATGGGATCGGTATGGATAAAAAAATCGGAATGGCAATATTCCTGATATTTTTCATCGAGTAGTTGTTTTATTTCTAGTGATGTCATATTCGGTCGGGTTTGGTGGCTCTGAGCATTTCTCTTTTTCCGGGAGGTCCGGGCAGGCGTTTTAAGGTGAAACCGACTTCGCGTAAGGCTTGCTTGACTATCCCCTTGACACAATAAGTCACCAGGATTCCTCCCGGTTTCAATGCTTGGGCGAACCGGCTGAATACTTCCGGAGTCCAGAGATGGGGTTGCACTTCCGGGTTGAAGGCATCGAAATAGACGATATCGAAGGGGTAATCTGCTCTCCGCAATCCCAGGGGGCGTCGTGCAGCATGGCGAATGATCCGGGATCGGCAGCGGGAAGTTGATCCGGATAATGAAGACGATTTACTTCTTCGGGCGGTAACGGATATTTTTCCACACTGTGATAATCGAGCGGGAGCTGGAGTTCTTCGCTCCGCAATAAGCTTAAATAAGCATTCAGCCCGGTTCCGAAACCGGCTTCCAGAATAGACAACGGGACTTCGGTGGGCGGCCGATGTTCCGGGGAGGTCAGATAAAAATCCAGTCCGGCCCGGATAAAAATATGAATAGATTCCTGAATCGCTCCGTGTACCGAATGATAATGTTCATTCAGTTCAGGAACATATAAGGTTATACTACCGTCTTCTGTTTGAATCAATTGATGTGGCATCCTTTCAACAGATTTCTGCTCTGAGTAAATTGACGAATTCGATAATATCACTTTCTGTCGTGTCGAAGGAGCAGACCCAACGCACTTCCGAGGCATTTTCATCCCAAATGTAAAAGAAGCATTCCGACTGTAATTTGGTTATTTTATCGCGGGGGATGATAGCGAATACTTCATTGCCTTGCACCTCTTGAGTGATGCGGATTCCCGGGATTTTAGCCGCTTCGTTGGCTAACATCCGGGCCATCCGGTTGGCATGTCCGGCGGTCTTTAGCCAAAGGTCGTGTTTCAGGACTGCCGAAAATTGGGCGGCGATGAAACGGGTCTTCGAGTGAAGTTGCATCAGTTGCTTACGGATATATTGTACCTCTTTGGCGACTTCCGGGTTGAAAAAGACGACAGCTTCTCCAAACATCATCCCGTTTTTAGTACCTCCGAAACTCAATACATCGATACCGACCCGGGAGGTGATGTCGCGGGGATCACATCCCAGATAGGCGACGGCATTCGAAAGACGTGCTCCGTCCATGTGTACATACATCCGATGGGCATGGGCATAATCGCAAATTTCTTTTAATTCGGCAGGAGTATAAACCGTCCCTAATTCGGTACATTGAGTCAGGGAAATCATTTTAGGTTGTGAGTGATGTTGTTCTCCGAAACCGTGCATGTGGTTTTGGATAAGACCGGTTGTCAGTTTCCCGTCGAAAGTTGGGACGGTCAGTAGTTTACAGCCCGATTGTTTCTCGATCGCTCCGCATTCGTCCACATTGATATGGGCGGTTTCGGCACATATAACGGCGTTATAGGAATGGGTGAAAGCAGATAGGCTGAGTATGTTTGCCCCTGTACCGTTATAGACGAAAAATACACGGATATTTTCTCCAAAAACATTTTTGAAATCCTGTATGGCTTTTTCAGAATAAACATCTTCTTCGTAAGAATGCTGATGCCCATAGGCTGCCTCTTCCAGTGCTTTGAATACTTCCGGTAATACGCCTGAAAAATTATCGCTTCCAAAACCTCGAATCATGATAAAAATTAGAATTAAAGATAAAACGATTCAAAGATAATGAAATTAATCCCTAATCTCCAATCTTTCCCTTCTAATCCCTTTTTTTCCGGAGTATCCATTTTAGCATAACGATGAAAATTAAAAAAGAGGATACAAAGAGTAGAAAATGGCCGTATTTCAGGTCGGGGCGTTTATCGAGTATTCCGATCGCTCCGATAAACAGGCCGACCAGAAGTATCGCATAAGCGAGCCGTGAGGCTCCGTTCCGGAGCATTTTCCGGAATTCAGGAACATCCGTGATTTGTAACTCGTGTTTGATTTCGCCTTGTTTGAGTTTGTATAATATCTCGCTGATATCTCCCGGAGCGGTTTGCAGGAGGGTGGCATATCCTTTTAAGGTTTGGAAAAGCGAGGCGGCCATCTTTCGCGGAGAAAATTGAGTCATGACAACCTCTTTGGCGTAAGGGATGATGAGCTTGGCAAAGGGGATGTCCGGGTCCAGACGTTCGGCCACTTTCTGGATTGTGGCCAACGCTTTGGCCAGCATAAAAATACCGGTAGGCAGACAAAGTCCGTATTTGGTGATCAGGTCGATACAATCCTGGATCATCTTGGCGTAATTGAATTTCTCGATCGGGAGTTGGGAGAAGCGTTTAATCATTTGTTGCAGGCTGAAAATCAAATCGTCCCGTTGGTCGAAAAAACGTTGATCACAAAGCCGGATCATGGAGTCGGCCAGGCCGATAGGATCCCGGCGGGCGAAACCGATGGAAAGGTTGGCCAGAAAATCCATTTCCCGGGGACGGAGAGCTCCGACCATCCCGAAGTCGATAAAGGCGATCCGATTGCCCGGCAGGATGAATAAATTACCCGCATGAGGGTCGGCATGGAAAAAACCTTCCTTGAAGACCATGATCAGCAAGGCTTCCGCTCCGTTGAGGGCTATTTGTACCGGATCGAGTCCGGCAGCCTTCAGCTGAAGCGGATCGTCCGGCGACATACCGAAGATCCGTTCCATAATGAGCATCCGGTGGGTCGTATGTTTCATGTCGACATGGGGAATGTAGATCCGGGGATTGTCTTTGAATATATCCCGGAAACGCAGGATATTCGTGGCTTCGTTATAATAATTCAATTCCTTGAATATGCTTTCGCCGAACTCGTCGACGACTCCTACGATATTGATGGCAGCCATTTCGGGGTATTCCAGGGCTAATTTCTTGGCCAGATAGCGCATGAGGTATAAGTCTAGTTTGATTTTCTGGTCGATATTCGGGCGGCGGATTTTGATCACGACGTCTTTCCCGTTTTTCAGACGTCCGGTATACACCTGGCCGATAGAAGCCGAAGCGATACAATGTGGATTGAATTCTGAAAAAACATCCTTGATTTCGGCCCCTAATTCATCTTCAATCAGGCGGATCGCCAGATGGTCGTCGAAAGGGAGGGCATTGGTCTGTAATTTCTTCAATTCTTTTCTGAACCGTTCGGAGAGTATATCCGGCCGGTCGGCCAGGATCTGACCGAATTTGATATAAGTTGGTCCCAGATCCTCTATGGTCAGCCGCAGCCGTTCCTGGGTGGTATATACTGGTTTATGTTGGCGGATACGGCGCTTTCGGATACGACGCCCCAGAAAAGTATGGGAAATCATTTCCTTAAAACCGTGTTTGACCAGAATACTACCGATTTGAATGATTCTGGTGATCTTCAGATACCCTACGTATACATCTGTAATTCTCATTGCTCTTCGGGTTTAGAAGGTTGGGGAGGAAACGAAGCATCTTCCAGTAAAGCATTCAGCTTTTCTACAGCTGTTGTGAGTTGATCGAGAGTTTGAGTAAGCTTTTTATCCCGGCGGGGAGTGAATAACTGACGCAATAATAAAGTGCTGTTCAGCCCTTCCATAGCTCCTGCTATATGATCACTGAGCCGACGGGCTGCTTCCGGATCTTTATGAGTCTGTTGTTCGATAATTTTGGATACCTTTTCGATAAAAGCATCCCGGTCACTGAGCGAGGCATTGATGGAAGCCCGTAAAAGCAAATATAATAATTCGTTTGTCATACCGATTACTTTAAGCATTGTCGATTGCAAAATATTAAACGAAAAAAGATGTGTTTAGTTGCAAAGAAGAAATTTTGCAGATTATTTTCTATTTTTGTAGGCTCTTAGAAATTTAAGATGATTTGTATATGGAGTGGATACATACTTTATTTTTCGGATCGGGAATCGGGCATTCGATTTTATTGGTAGCTATCGTTATCTTTATCGGGATATATCTGGGAAAAGTAAAAATAGCAGGTGTTTCTTTAGGAATTACCTGGATTCTGTTCGTCGGTATTATTTTCAGCCATTGGGGAATGCGGATGGATGCGCATGCTTTGCACTTCCTGAAAGAATTCGGACTGATTTTGTTTGTTTATTCAGTTGGTTTACAGGTAGGACCCGGTTTCTTCGCTTCTTTTAAAAAAGGCGGGCTTACCCTGAATTTACTAGCGGTATTGGTGATTGTACTGGGTGTTGCAATTACCTGTGTTTTATATGTCGTGACCGGTTTGCCCGTCACTACGATGGTGGGTATTCTCTCCGGGGCGGTGACGAATACGCCGGGCCTGGGGGCTGCGCAACAGGCTTATTTCGATATGACCGGTAAGGAAGGTACCGAAATCGCTATGGGCTATGCAGTGGCTTATCCTTTGGGTGTGGTGGGGATTATCGCAGCACTCATCCTGATTCGTTATATTTTCCGGATTTCTTTCGATAAAGAGACTGAATCTGCCCAAAGTCAGCTGGAAGCAACAGAAGCACGGGCGACCCAGGTTTTCGTACGGGGGAAAAATCCGGCTCTGTTCGGTAAAGAAGTGGAGGCCGTCGCTACGTTGATCGATAAGAAATTTGTGATTTCCAGGGTGTTGCACGAGAATAATGATTTGGAGATCGCTTATTCACGCACACATCTACAGGCCGGAGATAAATTATTTATCATTGCTGCCAAGCAAGATATGGATGCGATAATCGCTTTTATCGGTGAAAAAATAGAGATGCATCGTTCTGAGTGGGAGAAGCTGGATTCCAAGTTGGTTTCGAAACGTATCATGATTACCCGTTCGGAAATCAATGGAAAAATGCTGGCTCAACTTCATTTACGCGGAGGATTCGGTGTCAATATCACCCGGGTAAACCGGGCCGGAGTGGATTTGGTGGCTAGTCCGGGGTTGGAATTGCAGATCGGTGACCGGGTTACGGTTGTCGGAACGGAAGATAGTGTGAAAAGTGTAGAGAAAATATTGGGTAATTCACTCCGGAGGTTGCGGGAACACAATCTGTTACCTATTTTTCTGGGGATCGCTTTGGGTATTTTGTTAGGGAGTATACCTTTTACTTTTCCGGGAATTCCGCAACCGGTGAAATTGGGATTGGCAGGAGGACCTTTGATTACCGCTATTTTGATCAGTAAGTTCGGACCCCATTATAAATTGGTTACTTATACGACGATGAGTGCCAACCTGATGTTGCGCGAAATCGGTATCTCTTTGTTTCTGGCCTGTGTCGGTTTGGATGCAGGGGTCGGATTTGTGGATACGGTGGTGAATCAAGGTGGTTTTGCATGGATCGGATATGGGTTTATCATTACCTTCGTGCCTTTGATGATAGTCGGCAGTATTGCCCGTTGGTGTTATAAGATAAACTACTTCACTTTGATGGGATTGATTGCCGGGAGTACCACCGATCCGCCTGCATTGGCTTATTCGAATGGTGTTGCCGGAAATGATATGCCGGCAGTGGGATATGCTACCGTTTATCCTTTAACGCTGTTTTTACGCGT
>ENA-UESH01001574-UESH01001574.1-human-gut-metagenome-genome-assembly--contig:-NODE-1574-length-15555-cov-4.226838_pt1 | contig 15555 bp, 8 predicted proteins | sample MGYA00243001_ERZ508002 | MGnify/ENA primary metagenome ERZ508002 (study PRJEB26167, sample SAMN06115447) | human gut metagenome | host: Homo sapiens | place: China:Anhui | collected 2015-08-07 | study... | reverse complement strand
TAAAAATCTCCATCTTCTATTACCCGGAAAGGTGAGCCTTTTTGCTAAAATTTACGCAGAAGAAAAGGGAGTAACTTTGCTGGATGCCATTCGTATTTTCTACAGGTCAAACACTTATAAGGCCTTAGAAAAAGAAGAAACAAAATTATGGCACTACGGTCCGATAGCTCTCTATGAAGAGTTCGAGGAGAAGAAATAGACTCTATAGTGCCATTTGTATTATCAACAATTTATCCCTTTATATCCCAAATTCCGCAGCTGCGTTCCAGCTCAACGAGTGCCGCATTATAATTAAACAGCGTTTCTATATATTGCGCCTGAACTTCATCATACGTCCGTTGTGCATTCAGTATTTCCAACAGGGAAACTTCACCCCGGTTATAACTGTATATTTTCCCTTCAAGTACATCCTGCGCCTGTTTCAGAATTCCGCCTTCGTAATGTTTCACTTGAAGTGCCTGCGATTGGAATTGCTGATAAGCTCCCATAACTTCTCGTTGTACCTGCAAGCACATTTGCTCATATTGCAATTCTGCCTGGCGGGCACGGAAACGGGCAGCATTGACCGCACCTCTGTTCAGAGAAGAGAAGTTTAAAGGAATCGCAATCCCCGCACTGACTCCATTGAATGCCGGAGCAGGTGCTTCTTCATTGCGTACACGCTTGTTATGACTCCATCCTAATGAAAACTCCACATCAGGACGCTTTTCACGCTTAGCCAGAATCAGTTCACGACGTGCAACCTCCGTATTCTTCAAAGCTGCCAGTAAATCGGAGCGATGTTCTATAGCTCCCTCAATCAATCCGTTCAGCACAAATACCTGTTCCGGCTTTTTCAGTTCTTCCACCGGATGAAACAGCGTATCTGTAACTGTGGTTCCAACAAAGAGGGACAGTTGCATATATGCCTGCTTTAAGTCCGTCTCAGCTTGCAGCACCTCATTATACATGATATCCGCTTCCAGCCTGCTTTGTATCGCTTCCACCTCCATGATCTTGCCGGATGCCAGACGAATACTATCGGATTTCGCCAGGTCGTACATATTGCTCCATGCACTTCTCTTGATGTCACTGAGTTGTTTTTGCTTCATTACTTCCAGATAAGCAATGGTGGCGTCCGCCTGTAAATTCCGGAAATAATCATCCAACACAATTTCCGCCAGTTCATTCTGGCTGCGTGCCAACTTGATGCCGGCCGTACGTCTTCCTAAAGTTACGTTCTGCGAAAGTTCCAGTTCATAGCTTTGCCCCATTTGCAAAGTATGATCTTCATTGTTGGAATAAGTAAAAGAGAGCGACGGATCATCAAATACCTTGGCAGCTATCACATCTGCATGTGCGGCGCTGACATTCATCTTCTCCGCTGCATATTCCAGATTGTCGGCACTTACTTTATGCATATACTGCTTATAAGTAATCGGTTCTACAGTCTGTGCCTGCACTGAACAGGCACAGACGATAAGGGTAAACAACACAATATTATATCTTTTCATTTTCATCCTTTTTATCTTCCTTTTTTTCCATCATATAATATAAAGTGGGGAGGATATACAGTGTCACCACAGTAGCAAACAGCAATCCGTATACAATAACCGTTGCCAGCGGACGCTGTACATCGGAACCAATTCCCGTACTCAGGGATGCCGGAAGCAAACCCAGCACAGCAACGGTAGCCGTCATCAGAATGGGACGGAAACGATGGCGCACACCGGTAACCACAGCATCGCGCAAGTCGCGCCCCCGTTCGCGCAAATTATTGATATGCGAAATCATAATCACTCCATTCTGAATGGCTACACCAATCAGAGCAATGAAGCCTACGGCAGAAGATACATTCAGCGTCATTCCCCGTACATTCAGTGCAAGCATACCTCCGAAGAGTGCCAACGGAATGATACACATCAATAAAGCCGCTTGCCGGAATTTGCCGAGGGCGGCAAACAATAACAGTAACATAATGCCCAATGCCAACGGAACTACCACACCCAAACGATTGTATGCACGATGCTGGTTTTCAAACTGTCCCGCCCATTTCAGATGAAAATCTTCGTGATTGTATTTCACCTGGTCATCAATCATCCTGTTCGCTTTCTGCAAGAAAGAAGTCAGGTCGATACCACGCAGATTGACACGGATTGTAAGATGCCGCTTATTCATCTCGCGTGAAATGGTGCTTGCCCCTGTGGTCAGTTTGATTTCCGCAACCTGACTCAATGGTATCTTGGCACCTGTGCCCGAAGTCAGCATCAGGTTTCCGATGCGTTCCGGCGTATTGCGCGTCTCTTCGCTGAAACGGCAGATGACGTCATACGACTTACTACCCACAAAGATTTGCGAAATAGCCTTGCCGCCAATGGCAAGTTCTATCAGATCGGCCACGTCCGAGACATTCAATCCATATTGGGCAATACGGTCACGGTCTGCTATAATCTGAAGTTGGGGAAGGGGAGGTTCCTGATCTACGGCAACATCCGTCGCGCCCGGAATCTGCTTGATGACATTGACAACTTTATCGGCAATATGACGCGTTTCTATAATATCTTCCCCATATATCTTCAGCGCAAGATCACTGTGCGCACCTGCTATCTGGTCCATCACCATGTCAATAATCGGCTGGGAGAAACCTACCGAATATCCCGGCATGGTCATGAGCGTATCATTCATCGCTTCAATCAGCTTGGCTTTATTGCGTCCTGTAGTCCAGCTATCATAAGGTTTCAATCCTACACCGCACTCGATGTGCGAAAGGGAAAAGGCTTCTGCACCTTCATCGTCACGTCCCACCTGTGTCATTACGTACGACACTTCCGGAAACTGCCCCAATTTATTCCTTAATTCAGCTCCCATCTCTTTGGAACGCTCGATGGAAATCCCCGGAGGCAATTGTACCTGAATCCAGATAGCCCCTTCGTCTAAGGGAGGAAGGAAATCTTTTCCCACCGTGTAGCTCAAAACACCTGCTAAAACCAGGATTCCTGCCAATACTCCCAATACGGCTTTCGGGCAGTCAATTACACGAACCACTTGTGCGTGATACAGCATCTGCAATTTTTCCAACCAACGGTTATGATATACTTTCCGAGGCTTACGGTAAGCCATATATGCCAGTCCCGGAATTAGAAACAATGCTACACACAGAGCGCCTATCAATGCATATCCCACTGTATATGCCATCGGTGTAAACAGTTTCTTCTCGATATGTTCGAAGGCAAACAGGGGCAAATAAGCGGTTATAATAATAAGGATAGAGAAGAAGATAGGGCGGGCGACTTCCGTTGTACGCCGTAAGATGGAATCTTCTTCCAATACTTCATCGGGATGCCGTTCACGCTTCTTCAGAATCGTTTCCATCATCACGATAGAGCCGTCTACCAGGATACCGAAGTCAATGGCTCCCAATGAAAGCAGGTTGGCAGGTATATCCGTCACGTGCATCAGGATAAAAGCTATCAGTAGCGATAGGGGAATAGTGACGGCAACGAGCAATGCACCCCGCCAGCTTCCTAAAAAGAGAATCAGTACCAATATCACCAGGATCATACCCATAAACAGTGTATGCGAAACCGTGTGTAAGGTCATATCCACCAGGTTTGTGCGATCCATAAAAGGATGAATGTGTGTACCTTTTGGCAGTACTTCGTTGTTCAGTTCGTCAATAGCGGCATGTACTCCTTCGAGCACTTGTGAGGGATTCTGGCCGCGCAACATTTGCACAATGCCTTCTACGCCGTCAGAAAAATTACGTTTGCCATCATAAAAGCCCAGTACACCCTTGCGCTCCAGGCTACCATATTTCAACTTTCCGATATCATCCAGATACACAGGTACTCCATTATCCGTTTTGATAACGATGCGTCCTAAGTCCTTCAAATCCTTCACCAGACCGATACCGCGAATCACGTAACTCAGATCACCCCGGCTCAACATACTTCCTCCGGCGTTCACATTGTTCATTTCAACTTTTTCGGTCACGTCAGAAAGGGAAATGTCGTACTCTTCCATCTTACGTGGATTCAGTTCGATCTGATACTGGGTAGTGATGCCACCGTAGTTGCTTACATCGGCTACGCCTGTCACTTGTTTCAACCGGGGAATAATCACCCATTTATGCAAATCGGTGATCTCACGCAGGTCCAAATTATCGCTTTCAATGACGTAGCGGAATATCTCTCCGGTAGGCGAGGTCAGGGGATTCAGCCCCGGTACGGCACCATAAGGTAATTCTACATCTACCAAGCGCTCCTGCACACGCTGGCGTGCCCAGTAATCATCAATTCCGTCATCAAACACCAGTACCACGGTGCTCAGTCCGAAGGTGTTTTTGCTTCGCATCACGTTCAGTCCCGGCAGACCGTTTACGGCCCGTTCAATGGGAATTGTGATTTGCTGTTCTATCTCTTCGGCAGCCAGTCCCGGCACTTGTGTCACAATCTGTACGGTGGTATCCGCAATATCCGGATAAGCATCTATTGCCAGTCTTGTCCATGAATAGTAACCCACCACGGCAATGAAGGCAAACAATACGAACATCAGTCCTCGACGATGTATCGCCAGAAAAATCAACTTCTTCATACTCTGTAACCCCGGTGTTTAGTTGGCGTTCAGCAGATAGAAAGCACCGTCCGAAACATACTTTTCTCCGGATTGCAGGCCGGAGGTGATGACACTCTTATCACCATCCGTAGCTGAAGTTTCCACTTTCCGTTTCAAGAATTTATTGTTGCCCGAAGAGACCAGTACATACGCCTGTTCTTCTTCCTGCAAAATGGCGGAAGTCGGGATCAGAATACTTTCAGCAGGCTCGTCAGTCAGTTTCACTGTGGCATACATGGCAGGCTTCATCAGTCGCTCTTTATTATCGCATGCCACTAATACTTCTACCGAACGCGTATCTTCATCCAGCATTTCGTTGATATGGTAGATTGTACCGCTGAAGGTCTGATTTGATTGCGATACCAGGGATATTTCCACCTTTTTCAGTGAAGAGAGCAGGGACATATCCTTTTCTTTCACATTGGCAGCTACCCATACTTCATTCAGATCGGCTACCACGGCTACCGGGTCGGCATCGTCTTTCATAAATTGCCCGATTACAATGTTATTCTTCACTATTTCACCGGAAATGGGTGAACGTACAATCATAGGCTGACCCAGTACTAACTGGTCCGGTTCTATCTGGAATACTTTCAGGGCAGCCAACGCATTTTCATAATCTTTCTTTTTCAATTCATAGTTCACTTCGGCTTCTTCCACTTCTTTTTGCGCACTTACTTTGTGTGCATACAAGTCCTGTTCGCGGCGCAGATTCTTGGAAGCCAGTTCCATTTCTTGCTTTGCCTGGTAGTAGACTTTTCCGGTTTCAAAAAAGTCGGGCGAACTGATTTCAAACAGAGGACTGCCTTTATCCACTTTTTGTCCCAGACGGATAAAGGAGCGCGTCACCCGTCCTGCAAACGGAGAGGCTATTTCTGCATAATGATTGGGGATGGCTTTCACGATACCCGAAACTGTGAATGTTGTTTCATGCAATTCTTTCTGAACTTCGCTTATTTTCAGTTTCTTGGCGATGGGGGATTCCGAAGATACCATAATAGTATCTCCTGAAACAGAAAATTCCAGGTTTTCCTGTTCTTTTTGCTGACCGGTACAGGCATAGCACATCATGCCGGTCAGGCACAATAAATATATGTATTTCATTTCTTTGTCGTTATGATAAGAACTCGTTTTTCTTCATGTATTTTGGGAATAACAGATTAAGGTTTCGCATATGCTCTGTCTTTCAGGCTACATACGAAACTTAAATAATAAAATCTGTTCAGCATACATGACAGGGTGGAGAACGTAAATGGAAAGACCGGGCCGGGCGAACAATCCGGTTTGTTCCATGCAACAAAAAGATGAAACTTAGGAAAAATAAAATAAAGGGAACTATCGGCAACTCATGCGAACTGTCCAGGCATAATAAATTGAACCAGGAGACGGTTTCCCACTGTGCTTCTGTGTGCGAATGATGTGTGCCCGGCAGGTAAGGGTGGGAGTGAGTTACGAGAAAATTATCGACTACATGTGTATGGACAAAGGCTGTGTTTCCTACGTAGTAATAAACAAATACTACTATCAGTACATACTTTACGATGTTGGAAAGTAACCTTTTCACATGCAATGTTTTTGCTTTGGCTACAAAGGTAGTGAATATTACGTAAACCTATTATTTTTCGCCAAAGAACTTGAGGATACTCTAATAAAAGTGTTTGATGTGCTCCAATAGCGGATGAGTGCAAGAAGACTGCAAACAAAAGATTTGTAACGATTTCAGTTTCCTCGGTACTGGGTTGGCGTCATACCCGTCATGTGTTTAAAGAAGCGGACGAAATATTGTGGATATTGGAAGCCGAGGGAAATACCAACTGGCGTGATGCTCTTTTGTGGATTCAGAAATAGTTCTTTCGCCGCTTCCAGTAATTTCTTCCGTAGATATTCTTTGGCAGACTTCTCGAAACGCTGCTAATACATCCTTGTTTAATTCATGCCGTTCGGTAAACTGACGGTTATAAAAACGAATACAATAATCGAGCAATAGCTGGATATGGAGGTATTGAAAAACGCAGAACGTATCAAAAACTACGGAGATGCAAGCCTCTTCCCCGATATGGGAGTAAGTTACTCTCAAAAGTCTTGCCCTGACGGGAAACAATCGCCCCTCCGAAGTCGGGCGATTAAGCGAAAAATAACGATTAAATGGCGATGGCTGAAATTTCCTACAAATTTTCTTCCGGTTGAATTTAAATTGGTTATATTTGCAAATTGAAAGAATTATGTTGGAACAACAAATGAAAAGAGCAATATCCATATTTTTTATATTGCTTGCCAATATTGCGATATTGGCCCATGCTGTTGTACCCCATCATCATCACAATAAGGTTTTTGCAGCAATCGTCAATGTTCTTGACGATGACGCACAAAAAGCACTGAATCATTCACACGACAGCGAGACACATCATCACGGTTCGAATTCGGAAGAATGCGCTATCAATGAAACGGTTGTCGCTGCTGTTTTCCGGTTACAGAAAGATAATAGCTTTGATTCAGGTTCTTTTGATTTCGACTATCAGTTCGATTTATTTTCAGCCGATATAGTCGTCGGTACAGTTGCTTCCGAACTCCTCGGGAGTTTGCCATTTGTTCCCAAACCTTATATTGCGGGCAGTCATCTCGATTATGTTGCTCGCGCCATCGGTCTTCGCGCACCTCCTATCTGTTAATTTTTTAATTATTTTTTTACGCAACGTATGGCAGGCGATTTTCGCTTGTCCCAGGTTCGTATGTCCATTTATTTGCAACAAATTAAAAAATAACTAAATGAAATCATACATTTTATTCGCGGTGCTGCTTGTGGCAGTAACCGTAACAGGTTGCGGCAACCATCAGCACGAACACGCAGCAACCGAAGGAGAGCACGTGCATGAAGAAAATCTCCAGCTGACGGCATATAGCAACGACTTCGAGGTATACGCGGAAGCTACGCCTTTTGTCGCTGGAGAGGCAAGCGACATTCTTGCCCATTTTACGTTCCTTAAAAATTTCAAACCGCTCGAAGCCGGCAAGGTAACGGCAAGTTTGGTAGTCGGAACGGAGAGAATCAGTCAGGTATTGGAAAGTCCGTCTCGTCCGGGAGTTTACAAATTTATGCTTACTCCGAAAGTAGCGGGACCAGGAACCATACAGTTCGATATTCAAACGTCTGCGGGAAGCTCCCGAATTGTCGTACCGGAAATCACGGTATATAAGGATAAACATGACGCGCAACACGAGGCGGCAAAGGCTGTTGCAACAAGCAGCAACGGAATCGCTTTCATCAAGGAGATGAGCTGGAAAGTGAATTTCTCCACCGTCCCATGCCTCGATGAACCGTTCGGGCAAGTCATTCGCACGATGGCGCAAATTCAGCCGTCGCAAGGCGACGAACGTGTCATAACGGCAAAAACAAGCGGAATCGTTGCCATTCCGGAGGCCGGTCTGGTAGACGGAAAATCTGTGAATACCGGACAAGCTCTGTTCTATATCGAGAGTGGAGACATGGCGGACAATAACCTTACCGTCCGTTATCGTGAAGCGGAAAGCAACTACAACTTGACCAAGAAGGAATACGAACGCAAGCAGGAACTCGCAAAAGACAGAATCGTATCCGAGAGCGAACTGCTTCAAGCTAAAGCAAACTATGAAGCGGCCGATGCGGTTTACAACAACCTGCGCAAGAACTTTTCCGCAGGCCGCCAATCGGTGACGGCTCCGATCGGAGGTTTCGTAAAACAACTGCTCGTTCGTAACGGCGAATATGTCGAGGCCGGACAACCGATCGTCGCCATCTCTCAAAATCGCAATCTTTTTATCAAAGCTGAAATCCAGCCTAAGTATTACCCGTTGTTGAGTAATATTTCGACGGCCCGTTTCCGCATGTTGAATGACGATAAGGTTTATACGCTGGATGACTTGAACGGTCGTCTGGTTTCATACGGGAAATCGGTGGAAACGAATAGCCCACTTCTTCCGGTCGTGTTTCAGGTAGACAACACCGCCGAAATGCTGCCGGGTTCATTCGTCGAAATGTATATCAGGACTCGCGGCGAGCAGTCGGTCATTACCGTACCGAACGTGTCGCTTGTGGAGGAGATGGGCAACTATTTCGTCTATGTCCAGCTGACTCCGGAGTATTTCGAGAAACGGGAAGTGAAAATCGGCCAAACGGACGGGGTGCGGACGGAAATCCTTTCCGGCCTGAACGGACAGGAACGAGTGGTCGCTAAAGGGGCTGTTTTGGTAAAACTCGCACAAGCAACGGGTTCGCTCGACGCTGAATCGGGACACGCTCATTAAAGAAGGGAGGACAGCTTTATGGAATTCATAAATGGAATAATCCGGTTCTCGTTGAAGAACCGGCTGGTTGTTCTGTTGGGAGCCGTGTTGCTTATAGTAGGCGGATTTTACTCCTCACAGAAGATGGATATAGATGTGTTCCCCGACCTGACAGCTCCGACGGTCGTTGTCATGACCGACGCGCACGGCATGGCAGCTGAAGAGGTGGAACGTCTGGTTACTTTTCCGATCGAGACCGCGGTAAATGGAGCGACGAATGTACGTCGGGTGCGTTCGGCTTCCATGCAGGGTTTCTCTTTCGTCTGGGCGGAGTTCAACTGGGGTATGGATATTTTTCAGGCGCGGCAGATTGTTTCTGAAAAGATGGTCGCTCTCGGAAATGCCCTTCCTACGGGAATCACTCCCGTACTCGCGCCTCAATCCAGCATCATGGGCGAAATCCTGCTGATCGGATTGCAGGCTGACACGACCTCGATGATGGAACTTCGCACACTTGCCGATTGGGTAATCAAGCCCGCCATACTCGCCACGGGCGGAGTGTCGCAGGTGACGAATATCGGAGGAGAACTGAAACAATACCAGATTCTCGCCGATCCACAAAAAATGGATGCTTACGGTGTTACGCTTGCCGAACTGGAAGAGGTTGGGAAAACATTCAGCAACAATTCCGTGGGCGGAGTGATCCGAGACTATGACAATGAATACGCTTTGCGGGGCATGGCCCGGACGACCGATTTGGAGGAACTCGGCAGTACGTTCGTAAAGAGGGCTAACGGGCAACCCGTTGTCCTTTCCGATGTCGCCGATGTGGTAATCGGTCATGCCGTAAAGATGGGAAACGCCTCGCAGGATGCAAAACCCGCCGTTATCCTTGCCGTTTCGAAACAACCCAATATCAATACCCTGAACGTAACGGAGAAAATCGAGACGAACTTGCGGGAGATCCGAAAATCGCTTCCCGCGGATGTCCGGATGGACACGCGCATTTTCCGTCAGGCAGACTTTATCGAAGCCTCCGTGAATAATGTGGGACAATCGTTGCTCGAAGGGGCACTGTTCGCGGTGGTTGTTCTTGTAATCTTTTTGGCGAGTTTCCGCACCACGCTTATTTCTGTCGTTGCCATTCCTCTTTCATTGTTGGGTACATGTGTCGTACTCTATCTGCTGGGAATGGACATCAATACCATGACCTTGGGAGGTATGTGTATCGCCATCGGCTCGTTGGTGGACGATGCGATTATCGATGTGGAAAACGTATATAAACGATTGCGTCAGAACCATAACAAACCCAAAGAAGAACGACAGCCTGTCTTTACAGTTGTGTTTGAAGCCTCGAAAGAGATACGGGCCTCGATTCTGAACGCCACGTTTATCATTATGGTGGCATTCGTTCCGTTGTTCTTCCTGACGGGGATGGAAGGTCGCATGCTGAAACCGCTGGGAACCGCATATATTATCTCGCTGTTCATGTCGCTGATCGTGGCGATGACCGTAACCCCGTTACTCTGCAAGATGATGCTGTCCGACGACAAGTATTTAAATAAGAATGAAAAAGACAGCTGGCTGACACGGAAACTCTCCGCTGGATATTTCAAATCGCTGGCATGGGTTCTTGACAACAAGAAAAAGGTAGTAGGAACAGTCCTCGCATTCTTTATCGTAGCCATAGCTCTGTTCGCCACGATGGGACGAAGTTTCCTGCCCGAATTCAATGAGGGATCGGCAGTGGTTTCCGCCGTCGCCAAACCCGGCGTATCGCTCGAAGTAAACGATCGGTTAGGGGACATGATGGAGAAGGAACTGATGAAAGTTCCGGAAGTAACGGGTACTGCTCGTCGTACCGGTAGAGGAGAATTGAACGAACATTCACAATCGACCAACAGTGCCGAACTGGATGTTCAGTTTGCTCTGAAAGACCGTAGCCGGGAAGAGGTTTTTAACGATATGCGGGAACGGCTGGCAGGCATTCCCGGAGTAGCAGCTACGATCGGACAACCGCTCGGCCACCGCATCGACCACATGTTGTCGGGAACACGAGCCAATATTGCAATCAAACTGTTCGGTACGGAATTGAGCCGTATGTTCATGTTGGGGAACCAGATCAAAAGTTCTATCGAAGGTATTGATGGTCTGGTCGATATCAGTGTGGAGCAGCAGGTCGAAACGCCCCAGCTTCAGGTGCAGGCCAATCGTGCAGCGTTGGCAAAATACGGGATTACATTGGAGGATTTCAATGAGTTCATCGAAATGGCTTTCGCTGGAGAAAAGATTGCGGATATGTACGAGGGACAACGGAAGTTCGACATCGTACTGCGTCTCGACAAAAACTATACGGAAAGTATGGATGGAGTACGCAAGGCTCTTATCGATACGGGAGATGGCAGGAAAATACCTTTGGAGGAAGTCTCCGAAATCGTGTCTGTCGGAGGCCCCAATACGATTACCCGTGAGAATGTGCAGCGTAAGCTCGTAGTGTCAGCCAATGTTTCGGGGCGTGATGTGGGCAGCGTTGTCCGCGACATACAAAAGGCGATCGATGAGAACATCTCTCTTCCCGAAGGCTACCGTGTGGAATACGGAGGACAGTTCGAGAGTGCGCAAAGCGCATCCCGCACGCTTTTCCTTACGACCGTTCTGGCATTGACCATCATCTTCTTGCTGTTGTACGGGGAATTCAGGAATGTTTCGTTGGCGGTCATCGTATTGCTGAACCTGCCCTTTGCGCTTATCGGCGGTGTTATGGCCGTATTCTTTGCTTCGGGAGTAATCAGTATTCCATCCATTATCGGATTCATCACGCTGTTCGGTATCGCCACGCGAAACGGTATTCTGCTTATTTCAAAATACCGGCATTTGCAGGAAGCAGGGACTCCGCTGCATGAAACGGTGCTGCATGGCTCGATCGACCGTCTCAACCCGATTCTTATGACGGCACTGACTTCCGCTCTGGCTTTGATTCCATTGGTATTCAACGGCGACAAGGCCGGAAATGAGATTCAAAGCCCTATGGCCATCGTGGTATTGGGCGGTCTTCTGACCTCGACCTTGCTCAATATCTACGTGATGCCGGTCGTGTATGAATGGTTTGCAAAAAGAAAATTAAACAGTAAATAAGGGTATGAAAAAAATAATATTGAGCATCATCGTATTATTCTCCGTATTGTCTGTATCCGGTCAGGATGTATATACCTCCGTTCTGGAGCAGATAGAGCAGAACAGTACGACATTGGAAGCTCTGAAAGAACAGATGGAAGCTCAAAAGCTGGGTAACAAGACGGGTATCAATCCCGCCAATCCCGAAGTGGAATTCGGATACTTGTGGGGAAGTCCCTCCGCGATAGGTAATCGTAAGGACATAAATATTCGGCAAACGTTCGACTTCCCAACGGTATACGCGCAGCGCAGCCGTTTGTCCGATTTGCAGAACAACAGTGCGGAATACCAGTATAAATCCCAACGGATGGAGCTGTTGCTGTCGGCTAAGACGTTCTGTATCGAACTGGTCTATTACAACGCACTCGGCAAACTGTACGAACGTCAGTTAGATAACGCGAAACAGATTGCGGAGGCTTACGAACGGATGAAGCAGACAGGCGATGCCAATCAGCTCGAATATAACAAGGCCGTTTTGAACTACACCAACATGGACAACGAAGTGAAGCGGATAAACCTTGAATGCAAAAGGCTGTTGTCAGAACTGTCGCGGCTCAACGGGGGAAATCCGATAGTTTTCGACCGGGCAGTTTACGAAACCGCCGTATTGCCTGCGGATTTTGAGAATTGGTATGCACAAGCCGAGGCTGAAAACCCTGCATTGTCGTATCTCAAATCGCAAGTGGAGATAGACAATCGTCAAGTAAAACTATCCCGTGCCTCGTCGTTGCCCAAATTCTCCGTAGGCTATATGGGAGAGTTCGTCGCAGGACAAAAATTTCAGGGTGCAACGATCGGAATGTCCATTCCCTTGTGGGAAAACAAGAATAAGGTAAAACAGGCCAAGGCGACTGTAAAGGCGTCCGAGCGGATTGTGGAAGACGCAAGAATGCAATATTACAACCGCTTGAAGAATCTATACGTGCAGGTGTCCGGGTTGCAGAACAATGTCAGACAATACAATTCCGTGTTCGAGCAGAACGACAATGGTGATTTGTTATTCAAGGCATATCGTAACGGGGAAATATCCTTGCTGAATTATCTACTTGAGATGGAATATTATTTCGTTGCCTACAACAAAAGATTGCAGGCAGAGCGGGATTTGGAATTGGCATTGGCTGAACTTCTGGCAGCTATGTTATGACACCGACAGTCAGGAAGCCGGCCGTAAGACGGGCTATAAGTCTTGCGATTGGTATTATTACAGGCGTGATTGTGTGGAATTTTGTACTGAAATGCGATGATCCGCATTGCCCGATACGATATTACCACTTGTTTTGCTGTCTGACAATCTTTCCTTCTCTTTCATGGACTACGGGAGAAGCATTGTTTGCACCGCAAAATACCCCCCCGAAGAAAAAACGTAAACGATAAATGATTATAGGCGGAGGATCATATCCGCCTATATCCTCAATGAATTATAAAAATGAAACATATAATAGCTTTTTTAGAAGGAGTAAAGATGACTGTTGCAGGCGGTATTGCACTTGCAGTCAGTCTGGTATTGATGCTGGCCGATATCGAAGTCATACTCGATCCGGCTTGGATTACGATTGTTATCTGCGGCATTCCGTTGCTTTATCTTGCCGTTACCCGGTTGATTTTTCAACGGTGGGTATCATCGGCGTTGCTTATCTGTATTGCAATGGTGGCTTGCATTTATATCGGTGAGCTGTTTGCAGCCGGCGAGGTGGCATTCATCATGGCTGTCGGCGCGTTGCTGGAGGAATATACGGTAAACAGAGCCAAGCGAGGGATTGGCAAATTGATAAGTCTGGCACCGGAACAAGGCCGACGAATCATCCTGCGCGATGGTAAAGAGGTGGAAGAGATGGTAGCGGCGGCGGAAATCAAGGTGGGCGACCTGCTGCGTGTTCTGCCCGGAGAGCGTATAGCCGTAGATGGAAAGATTATCAGCGGAACGACCTCCGTAGATCAGTCCATTATGACCGGGGAATCGCTGCCTGTCGATAAGAAAGCGGGCGATAACGTGTTCTGCGGTACAATGAATTGCTACGGTTCGGTCGATATTCGGGCAACCAGAGTGGGAGAAGATTCCTCTTTACAGAAAATGATCGAGCTGGTCAAAGAGGCCGAAAACAAGAAAGCCCCGATGCAGCGGATTGTGGACAAATGGGCTGCATGGCTCGTTCCCGTCGCCTTGCTGATAGCCGTTGCCGCTTATTTCATTACCGGAGATTTGGTTCGTGCCGTAACGGTTCTGGTCGTATTCTGCCCGTGTGCGTTGGCGTTGGCTACCCCCGTGTCGATTATAGCAGGCATCGGTCAGGCTACGAAATTCGGCGTGCTGATCAAGTCAGGTGAGGCTTTGGAACGTATGGGAAAAGTAAATTGCATTACGTTCGACAAAACGGGAACACTGACTGAAGGTAATCTTACGGTCAGCGATGTGATCAGTTTTGTTCCCGACAAGAATGAGACGGAGATATTACGACTCACGGCATCCGCTGAATTGCGTTCCGAACATCCGCTCGGAAAAGCCATCGTAAAATATTGGCTCGACCGGAAAGGCGAACCGGCAACTGCGAATTGCTTCAGAATGATTCCCGGCAAAGGAATCGAAGCCGAAATAGACGGGCAACGGGTGTTGTGCGGGAAAAGCGATTTTCTGGAAGAACATGGAATTGTTCTCGATAATAGTATGCGGCTTGCACTCGACACCCTGCGCAATGATGGTAAAGCCTCTGTCCTGACGGCACTCGATCAAAGATGCATCGGCCTTATCGCCCTATCCGATATAATACGTTCCGAAGCCCGTGGTATGGTCTCCGAATTGGAATGTATGGGGGTGGATGTCGTTGTTTTGACGGGCGACAACAGATTGTCTGCCGATTATCTGGCCAAGCGTATAGGGATTAAGAACATACGTGCAGAACTTTTGCCCTCTGAAAAGGTTTCGGCTATTACGGAACTACAACAGGAAGGGCACAACGTATGTATGATAGGCGACGGCGTAAACGACGCTCCGGCTTTGAAAACAGCAGATGTGGGTGTAGCTATGGGGGGCATGGGCAGCGACATTGCTATTGAATCCGCCGACATAGCATTGATGGGCGACGATATTGCCAAAATCCCTTACTTGAAACGGTTGTCGAATGCTGTCATTCGTTCCATCAAAGTCAATATCTCACTTTCGATGGCCATCAATTTCGTAGCGATAACCCTTTCCGTATTGGGATTACTGAACCCTATTACGGGAGCATTGGTGCATAATGCAGGATCAGTATTGGTGGTGCTCAATGCGGCATTGCTGTATGACAGAAAATTGTAAATGCAAATTAAGGGTGTATGACATCAAACGGCGTAAGAGAGAGAGTCGCACCTATTTTCTTGACAAGATGCGCGAGCGTCTGAAACTACGGATGCAACGCGACGATGAAAAAGAACGGGAGCGGTGACGCTGATTAGATAATGCGGATGGAAAGTTCTGTCCGCATTTTGCATAAACTCAATCGTCGTGCCATTTTTAAGAAAACGCTATATTTGCATAGAGTTGTTCGACGAGAT
>ENA-UESH01001573-UESH01001573.1-human-gut-metagenome-genome-assembly--contig:-NODE-1573-length-15560-cov-5.087386_pt1 | contig 15560 bp, 9 predicted proteins | sample MGYA00243001_ERZ508002 | MGnify/ENA primary metagenome ERZ508002 (study PRJEB26167, sample SAMN06115447) | human gut metagenome | host: Homo sapiens | place: China:Anhui | collected 2015-08-07 | study... | reverse complement strand
TGATTGATTACCAGTAATATACGATTCAATCGAGTTAAAAAACATTCTTTTCCTATTATCATACAATATTTTTACAAAACATGTAATTTGCTTATCAGACATTTCAATGGGAAAAGAAGGAATATCTTTAGAATCGAATTCATATTGAATAACTTTTTTCAAGCTAGAATTAAATTCATTCGAAGTAAAATTATGATTAACATATAAGAATGGGTTGGATTCAATATCTTTAATATCTTTTGCTATTTGCTGACAAATAATGGTTCTAATATCATTCAGATAACAATTATCTAATAACTTTGAAATGATAGCATAGTTATCAATCACACCCATACAATGCCTTTGCGATGTTTCGAAAATTGTTTCTGGAGAAGTGCAACAGCATATTTTATTCTGACTTTTTAGATCAAATAGAATATTACGAATTTGATACCATAAATTATTGGTGGGTTCAGACATTCCACTAATAGCAAATTGGTCAAAATAAATAGTTGTCATATTATAACTCTGTTTAATGTTTCTACAAAAATAAGCATAGTTTGCGACTTTGCATCTTTTTAGTCTATATAATTGAACTAATTCGCAAATCTTATTGCAAATAGTCCTATTGAAATGATGAAAAATAGATAGGCTTTCTTATCTTTGCATAGAACGAAAGAAAATCCTTATGGAAAAAGAAAAAGACATAAACCGCATCAAGGTTGTGCTTGTGGAGAAAAAGCGAACCAATAAATGGCTAGCTAAGCAATTGGAGAAAGATCCTGCTACTGTGTCCAAATGGTGCACAAACACTTCCCAACCAAGTCTTGAAACATTATTAAGAATATCTCAAATATTAGAAGTCGATATTCGAGAGCTATTAATAAGTTCAAAACAATAGAGCGCAATTAATTTATATTCATCAAATTACACAAGGTGCCAAATATGAATAATACACTTATAGATAATTCCATAGAAGCGCTTTCAATGACAGCGACATTGAGAAAATGTTTAGATATTGATGGCATTCAAACAGTCAGTATTGCAACTGGTTATTGGGATATTCCCGGTTTAGCTATACTACAAAAAAGTTTGAGATCTTTTATTGAAAAAGATGGAACAACGCTTCGTTTACTTATAGGCAAAGACCCTTATATATACGCAAATCAATTAAAGTCACCTAAATATAAAGATTCGAATTATCCACTGGATTTCATAAAAACAGATATCCACGAACTTAATGTTACTGAGGAATATAAAGATGCTATACGTCTGCTCCTTGATTATTGTTCTAAAAGCAATGATTCCAAGATTCAAATTCGCGTGTTTAGAAAAAATGCGAATGACGAAACGCAGTTCCTACATTCCAAATGTTATATCTTCGATGGTAAGCAAAACGGTATAGGCATAGGAATTGTGGGAAGCACAAATTTTACTCAAAAGGGGCTGCAAGGCAATGCTGAGTTAAATTACATTGAAACAGCGCCCAATCAAGTATTATCGCTTGATGCAATACCAGGTAATAAATCTCATCTGTTGTGGTTTAATGAGAAATGGGAAATCTCTGAGCCTTGGAATGAACAATTCCTAGAACAAGTCCTTAAATCTGCACCTATTACAGATGAAGTGGAAAAAGAACGTAAAAATGAAAAACTACCATTTACTCCGTATGAGTTATATATCAAATTATTACAAATAAAATTTGGTGATATTGTGGATAAATCGCTTGGACAACAGATAGAAACTTATCTACCGGCGAACATTCATAAACTGGAATATCAAATAGAAGCAGTAAAGAGATGTATCAGCATTATGCACGAACATGGAGGCTTTATGTTGGCAGACGTAGTGGGACTTGGTAAAACAATCATTGGTATGCTAATCATCAAGCGTTTCTTGTCCGTGCCGGAAGACGATGGACGAGAACGTAAAGTTTTGGTCATTACTCCTCCTGCCATTCAATCGAGTTGGAAGAAGACTATAACCATGTTCGACAAAGATTCTGACGAGAAGATTGCGCCATATATTGACTTCATTACAACTGGACGTATCGGAAATGTCTCAGAAGATGAACTGTGTGAAGATGAAGATGACGACAGTCGCGATTCTGGTGATTTTGGTGGAACACTCCAAGAAAAAAATTATGGCTTTATTATCATTGATGAAAGTCATAAGTTCCGCAACAGTGCTACATTGATGTATCAGTCTCTTGATGAACTGATACAGAAGATTTGTTCTAATACAGGAGTATATCCATACGTGGGTCTTCTTTCCGCCACCCCACAGAACAACAGACCAAACGACTTGAAGAATCAGATTTATCTTTTTGAGAGAAACCACAATGATAGTACATTGAAGAAGGCTGAAAGTGGAAATATCGAAAAATTCTTTGCAGACGTTAACCGAGAATATGAACTGCTGATAGATAAAAACAATAACATACCAGCAGAAGAGCGTCGCCGACGTTTGGATGCTGTATCAAAGAGACTGCGTGACTGCATATTAAGTGATATATTGGAACGCCGAACAAGGACTGATGTTGAGAAATATTACAAGGATGATATGAAATCACAAAATTTGGTATTTCCCAAAATAGTTGGACCTAACAATCTTGAATACATCATGGATGACGAGTTAGCTCAACTATTCTCTGATACTATGACAATCATTGCTCCAACGGAGGCTGAAAAGGTGCAAACTGACGAATGGCTAAAATACTTCCGCTATCGTGCTATTGAATATTTTGTAGACCCTGCCAACGAAAGAAAACATACAGGTCGAGGTAACCGTGGTGTCAACGACGTTGCCAAGCAACTTGCCACAATCATGCAGATTCTTCTTGTGAAGCGTCTTGAAAGTTCGTTCACTGCTTTTACTCAATCCCTGCTGAATCTGCGACGTTACACAGAGAACATGATTAAGATGTGGGAAAACGACACAATTTTCGTTTGCCCGCAAATTGACGTAAACAAAGAGCTTGACTATGAAGCCAAGACAATAAAACGTGGTAAACGTGTTTCGTTTAATGATTGCGTAGAAGACATCAGAGCTAAGATAACAAAGTTGACGGAACAAGGGCGTAACGAAAAGGGACAGAATGCAGAATATAAACGTAAAGACTTTAAGGAAGAATACTATATCCAACTAAAAGAAGATTTCAGACTCATTTCTAATCTCTATGATCGATGGGCGAAAAACCCACAAGATCCGAAATTTGATGCATTCAAAGAAAGTATCAAGCCTGAATTGTTTAACCCACAAAAAAATACCTCTGGAAAATTGGTTATCTTTTCGGAAGCTATAGATACTGTACAATCACTTGCAAGAGCAGTAAAGGCAAAGGGCTATAAGGCACTTGTCATTACTGCCGCCAATCGTGATGAGATGGAACATACGATTGAAGAAAATTTCGATGCCAATTACGAGGGTGTCTGGAAGGATGACTACAATGTTATTATTACAACAGAGGTTTTGGCAGAAGGTGTAAACCTTCACCGTGCCAATGTTATCCTAAACTATGATACTCCCTGGAATTCCACTCGCCTGATGCAGCGCATAGGTCGTGTAAACCGTATCGGAAGTAAAGAGCCATTTGTCTATGTCTATAACTTCATGCCAAGTGCAGAAGGCGATGCGCAGATTCAGTTGGTTCGCAAGGCACATACTAAGTTGCAATCCTTCCATGTCCTGTTCGGTGAAGACAGCAAGATTTTCTCGGAAGAAGAAAGTGTGGTACATTACGATATTGCCAAAGCCGTTGACGGAGAAGAATCACCTTTGCAGAAGTATGTATATGAGCTCAAACGATACAAGAATACTCACCCTAAACGTTATCTGCAAATAGAACAAGCTAATGAAGACTGGCAGATAGCACAAGCTGCAAGTGGAACTGCATATTTCATAGTAAAAGCGCCACGCTCTGCAAGACTTGCAATTAGAATACGTACTGAAGCCGAGGGGCTATATAACGCCAAAATAATTTCTTTGCTTGAACTGCTAGAAGATCTGCATGTGGAAGAAAATGCCAAACGTGTTCCACTGCCGAATAACTGGCAACAGCTTTCAACAGAAGCCATAAAGACTTATAATCAATACTTTGTCCGCATCAACAAGTCTAGGGCTGGTGACAAGGCTACCTCTGCAAAAGAAATGTTAGTGAAAATTAATAACACTCCTGGTTTATCACAACACTCCAAGATTTTGCTAAAAAATGCTCGTAAATTTATTGACCGGGGAAGTTTTGATATTATCAAAAAAGTATTGGCCATTGGTCAAGAATTAGAAGAGCGGGATTCACGTCTTTTTGCCATAGAGCAACAAGATATTGACGAGATTCTAGAGCGAGAAATTGGCAAACTTGTAGCCCATGTAGAAAGTAAGCAAGGCGAGGCAGCCATTGTATTAGGAACCATCAAGTAAAAAACAACCCCATGAATAAGGAATTATTAAAAGAATATTTAAGCAGCCGATATCAAGGCTGGAGTTCGTTTCTCCACAATGTTATTTTCCCAATTTTTGGTGAAGATGACTTTGAGAATGGTTTTGAAACAGAGCTTTTGGAAAGTCAGCCTGAACGAAAACAACTGGCAGAAGCGACGGGAATACGCAGCATCAAGCAAGTTGGAATGATATATGTTGGCGTTGAGCCATTGCATATTTTCGACGTTACAGTCAACGACCGCGTTATGATGGAGCGTAACCGTGTAAACATTCAACGGCTCATCCGTACTGTCATGGATCAGTACTCTTGTGCTTTCATGTTGTTTCACTACGAGGATGATACTCGTTGGGATTGGCGTTTTACCTATTGCCGAAAAAGCGGCAACAAAGAAGAAACCACCGATAGCAAACGATATACGTTCCTGCTGGGTCCTGGTCAATCATGCCGCACGGCAACTGACAATTTCATGGCCCTATATGACAAAAGGAATTCTCTTGAAATTAAAGACATCGAAAATGCATTCAATGTTGAAGCTCTTTCTAAAGAGTTTTTCGGGAAGTACAAGACTCAATATGAGGCTTTTGTAAATTATATGGTTGATCCTACCAACGGAATGCGTCAGCACTTTATTGATACAGACTTTGACCATACGGGTATGACTGCCGACAAAATTCGCGACCGTGAGGAAAAACCTATTCGTGATTATGTGAAGAAACTTCTTGGACGCATTGTGTTCCTGCACTTCCTCCAGAAGAAAGGCTGGCTTGGCGTTCCTGCAGGCAAGGAATGGGGAGAAGGCGATCATGATTTCATGCTGAATATTTTCAAGAATGCGAACGAAAATCAGAAAGAAAACTTCCTTGATGAAGTATTGGAAGGCTTGTTTGCAGACGGCTTAGACCGTAACCGTTCAGATCAGGGCGATCTTTACGACACTAAAGTAGAAGGCTTCCGTAATTGTCGTATTCCATATTTGAACGGTGGTCTGTTTGAACGTGACATTCTTGACAAAAAACCGAGTCATTTTCCTGCCAGCTATTTTGATGACTTGCTGACAATGCTTTCTCAATACAATTTTACCATTGATGAAAACGACCCAAACGATGCAGAAGTGGGTGTTGACCCCGAAATGCTCGGACGTATTTTTGAAAACTTGCTGGAGGATAACAAGGATAAGGGCGCATTCTATACACCGAAAGAGATTGTTCAGTATATGTGCCGTGAAAGTCTGATTGCCTATCTGCAAACAGACCAAAGAAAAGAAGACAAGGAATGTATTCGCTTGTTTGTGACAACACACGATGCTACCTTACTTGGAGACTTGAAAGAGGAAATAGACAAAAAACTATGCAACGTAAAGATATGTGACCCCGCAATAGGATCTGGTGCTTTTCCAATGGGATTACTGCGCGAATTGTTCTTTTGCCGTTCTGCCATAGAGCCAAATATTATGGAGAATGCTGCCAAAATTAAACGCCACATCATTCAGAATAACATTTATGGTGTTGATATAGAACGTGGTGCCGTAGATATAGCCCGTCTGCGTTTCTGGCTTTCACTGATTGTTGACGAGAAGTCGCCAGAGGCTCTGCCTAACCTTGATTTCAAAATTATGCAAGGAAACTCGCTGTTAGAGCAGTATAAGGATGCAGACCTTTCAACAATGACTGATAAGAAAGTCACTGCAGAAGGTATTACATTATTCGATAGTATGTTAGATGTTTACCGTAAAAATTTGCGCGACAAACTTTCAGAGTATTATGCTTGCCCTGAACATGACAAGAAGGTACAGTTGAGAAAGGACATCTCAGATATTGTAAAGCAGGAGCTCATGGAACAAGGAATTCATATCGATTTTGAAGGTATAGACTTGTCTGCAAACAGTCAGTTCTTCCTCTGGCATACCTGGTTCCATGATGTTTTCTCACGACCCTCAAACGGGGGCGGCTTCGACATTACCATTGGTAACCCACCATACATCAGTGCTCCAACACAGATTGCATCACCAGAATTGAATGAACAGCGAAAACGCATTGTGGCAAGCAAGAAATATAAATCGCTTAATGAAAAATGGGATTTGTATGTGCCTTTTATGGAACTTGGATTACAACTACTATGTCCTAAAGGCATCTTTGCTATGATTGTACCATATCCTTTGACAAATCAAAAGTATGGTAAGAAACTCCGTAAGATGCTTGCAGAAGAGTATCGCTTATTGGAGATAGCCGATCTAAACGGAACAAAGATTTTTGAAAATGCCACGGTGAGTAACTGTATTCCATTTATCCAGAACAGTCAGCCAGAGGGTGAACTTCGCATCACTCAAATCTTTGAGGACAAGATTATCCGTGAAGTGTTAAGCAAATCTCCAGAGGAATTAAAGCAAGACAATAAAAATTATGTTTGGAACTTGACAGAAGAGGAAAGAACTGGAAACCGTTTTGTCAATATGAATGTCTTGGGTGACTTCTGCTATATAAGCGTAGGAATGGTCGTTAATGCCAATGAGAAGGATGCCCAAGGAGCATTCAAAAAAGAGGATTTGATAAGTGATTCATACGATGCCATCCATTGTAGAAAGTATATTGAGGCAAAGGATATAGATAAATTTCAAGTCAAACGGGTACGTTATCTTGAATGGAACACGGAACGATGCCCAGATAAATTACGCCGTCCGACGTTCCGTGAACTGTACGATTGTCCCAAGTTATTGATAAATCGCTTAGGCGTTCTAAAGGTATATCTTGATATGGACACTCATTTCTTGCATAGCGATTCTATGTTTTGTGCTGTCTTATGGAAAGACCTGAAAGGTGTCTATAATAAGAGTTTATCTTCAAGTATCAAGAAATTCTGCAAACATAACCGTGCAGCTATGGAATCTCTATCTGAAAAGGTTGACCTATATTATTTGTTGGGTATCCTTAATTCTTCTATGGCTGACCAGTTGTTGGCAGACCAACGAGGAGGTGACTATCACATATATCCAGAACATATCCGCAATCTTCCAATACCTATTCCACAAAGAGAAGTACAAAATTCTATAGGAATTATAGCAAAAGAGATTCTACATCGCCGAGAAAAAAATACAGACTACTCCGAATTGGAAGAACAACTTAATGGACTTGTGGAAGCATTGTATCAATGACATATTGTTGACCCTCAAAAGAGGGCTTCGATATTGTCATTGGCAATCCGCCATATGTTGAAGCAAAAAAATTAAAATATATTGCAAGTACCTTAAAGGAAATATTTTCTATTTATTCGGGAACTGCTGACCTGAGTATATATTTTAATGAACTAGGATTGAGTCTTCTCGCAGAAAAGGGAATAATCTCGTATATCACCACCAACAAGTTTTTTAATACAGGCTATGGTGAAAAGGTAAGAAAGCAACTTTCTTCTCAACATATAAACATTATTCTCAACTTCGAACAAGTAGAGGTTTTTGAAGATGTCTTGGTGTCAAGTGTAATTTTTAATGTCTCTAAGAAAAATAAGATGAAAAAGAATCTGTTTGTATATGAAAAGTTTTATAAGCTTAATTTCCAAGAGTTTAAGAGACAATTTGTTGAACGCCAGAGTATGTTTGGTAGTTATCCGCAAGACTATCTAGACGAAAAAGAGTGGTCATTTTCAGATAAGAAGCAATTGATGTTAAAGGAAAAAATCGAAAATGGACATTTGTCTTTAAAAAATATTGAAGGTGTGAAAATATATCGAGGAGTTACCACTGGATATAATCCTGCATTCATAATATCGAATGAGCAACGCAACAAACTTATAGCAGAAGATCACAATAATAGCAAAATTATAAAGAATATGCTACAAGGACGTAATATTAGAAAATGGTATTACAATGAAAGTGAAGAGAATTTAATTTTTACCCGGAGAGGAACAGATATTGAGAAATTTCCATTTATAAAAAAACATTTATATGGTTTTTATGATAATCTTAAGCCTAAAACCCCCGAGGATAGTACAAAAGGACGTAAACCTGGAAACTATAAATGGTTTGAAATATTGGATAATACGGCATACTACCGTGAGTTTGAAAAATCTGAAAAAATTATCTGGGGACTAACTGCTGATAAATGGGCATATACACTTGATACAGAGCAACACTATTTACCAAGTAACGCCTATATTCTGACTTCAGAAACTATTCCAATCAGGTTTATTCTTGGATTATTGAATAGTAAATTATTGCGCTATTACTTTGGTTTTATTGGCGTTATGACAGCTGGAGGGGCTTATACGCTTAAGGCATCAACAATTGAAGCTTTACCGATTGCTATTGGAACAAAACAACAGCAGAAGGAAATAGCATTAAAGGTTGAAAACATCCTTAATGCAAAGGCAACAAACAAACAGACAGATGTATCTTCAAGTGAGCATGAGATTGATTGTCTAGTATATAACCTTTACGGACTATCTGAAAATGAAATAAAGATTGTGGAGGGCGTTTAACCCTCCACTGTCTATTCTCCTGCGAGTCTGAACTCTAATTCATAGTTTTTAATAAAGTCTGTTTCTTCCTCCGTCAAACCATATAGAGGACAAATGTAATCATCAATTTCATCAATGATAGTTTTTGACCGTACGATTTTATATTCCTTAAATGAATCGACATTATAGGTAGACTTTCCAGATGTTGTTCTTATGTTGGCCTTAGCCTCTATGTCGGAAAGATAACGAGTATATAACTTGTCAAGATACTCAATATTCTCAGTTGAAAGCTGTGGAATGGTGAAATTCTCTATCTCGTATGTCTTCCAGTCAAGATTGTTAGAATAGATTTGGTAAAACCAAAATGCCAAAGAACTGCTGAGAATGCAACCAATAGCATTCGTTAGTCGCTTTTGTAAGTATAGTGGTTTCTCTTTAGTTGAACCAGTCGGATAATTTGTTACTACCTTAAAATATCGCCCTCCAGTTGTCCTATAATAGATTGGTTCACCTTTATCATCATAAAAAGTTTTAATTGGAGTATTTTTGAAAATCTTTGTGAGAATGTTTTTCTCCATTTTACTGCCAATCTTTGGAATACGACCTGTCATTGTATAACCATTGACATCAACAAAGTTGATATTATCAATAAGCTTTTGCAATTCAAACTCATTCCCTCTTCTGTGCATCTTGGTTGAAAAAAGATGCTGACAAGGCGTTTCTGTCTTCTTAAAAAAGAGTATCGAAGTGTTTACTACAGCATTTTCAAAAACAGGCTTGGGACGTACTGCATACGATGATATGTATATGGTATCACAATTTCCTATCAAAAGACGGTGCACACCTGTTAGGGAATCACTCGATGTCAAGGATATTGGAACGATATAGGCAAAGCTTCCATTCTTCCTAAGCAGATTGTATCCCAATTCTATGAATAGGGTATATGTGTCAAGAGACCCTTTCTGTAATCCTTGGATACTATTTGCCGTCACATAGGTATTCTTATAATACCTCTTTGTTTGGTTGTCGTATTTAGCGCCGTATGGTGGATTGCCAATGACAATATCGAAGCCCTCTTTTGAGGGTCGATTCTGTAGTACATAAAAATTAATGATAGATACCATAATCCTCCCATCCTTCTTGTTGGCAGTTAATAGGTATATGAAGCCCTGTATAAACTAAATAACGATATAATGTTGTTTTTGATACTTTTAATTTCTTGGAAATAACCGTCTTTTCAGTTCCTTTAGCCAATTCTTTTACGATGTAATCGTGCTTGTTAGCACATTTGGGATTGAGTCTACAGCGAAAGCCACGACAATGACCAAGTGTTGCACCTTCTGCTTTTTTTCTTGCCAGTGCTTCTTTAGTACGTTGGCTGATAAGATTGCGCTCAATTTCTGCAGATAATCCAAAAGCAAATGCAAGGACCTTACTTTGTATATCTTCACCTAATCGATAATTATCTTTGATTGTCCACACTCTACATTCCTTTGTCATACAGATATTTAAGATTTCCATAATCATAAAAAGATTACGTCCAAGACGTGAAAGTTCACTACATATGATGATATCATCCTTACGCACTTTACGTAGTAAACGACCAAGTTGTCGTTTCGTGTAATTTTTCGTACCACTGATAGTTTCTTCAATCCAATCGTCAATTACTAATTTATTACATTTACAAAAATTGTTTATTTCAAAACGCTGGTTCTCTACAGTCTGTTTGTCACTGCTTACTCTAATGTATCCGTAAATCATAACTTTTAAATTTAGATTATGCATATATAATACACAATGTTATGAAATGCTCGCTTTGACTCAATAAAGTTTGTATTTTGGAGTAATAGAAGAACGCTTTGCTCTTATAAAAATAATTTGCTTGGTAAATTTGTAAAGTCAAGGCTTTTTATTATATTTGCTTTGTAATTCTTGATGTTTAAGGTTAACCCTGTTGCAGAATTATGGAAACAAGAACTAAATGTAAATTTGTCAGCCTGGATAAGGTGACTGTTGAAACGTCACAAGGTGATCGTTTCACGCTGGGACTCTCCGGAGTAATCCCTTTTGAAATGCAGGAGCAGCACTGCCAAATTATCGCTGCACTCTTCGACAAATATTACCAGGGAGACCCTTCTGTTATAATGGGACCGATTCTTCGTGGTATGTATCAATGTCATTGCTGGGCTAGCATCTTCTGGTATGGTCCAGATCGCGAAAACGAACGTGAGCGCATCGGAGCAAAAATCAAGAGCCTTCGGATGGAGCGCCGTATGGATGCTCGGGATGTCGCACAGCTTGCCGATATTGATGCTTCCAATTTGAGTCGTATCGAGAAAGGAAAGTATTCCGCTGGTCTCGACATTCTCTGTCGTATCGCTGCTGCAATGGACTGCCATCTAGACATTGTTCCCAATAGCAACCGCGTAAATATGGCCGGGCATATCATCCCAAAGAACCATAAGAAGTGGCTCATTACTGCCAAGCGTAGTACTTTCCGTCTGGCAGAGTGTTTGGAGAAGTATGGCGAGTATCATTGGCAGCAAAGTCGATATAACGTCAACCTCGGCGATACTATATACATCTACGTTTCCGAGGATCGTGAAATCAAGTACCGGATGACCGTAGAGGCTATCAATGTCCGCTACGACCAGTGGATGGTTAAGGAGGAGGAATTTTGGGTCGATAAAGAACGTATAAATCAGGACGAGAGCGAGGCTAAATATGCTCTGTTTCGCCTTGAGGCTACCTCTAAATCCGGCAAACTCACGGAAGAGAATCTTACCAAACACGGGGTTCTTCGTGCTCCTCATGGTACCAAAGAACTGGATGGAGAACTCCTGAGATATATAGAAAGGAGATTTTAATTATGGGCGCATTCTTGACTTTTGCGCTGGATGAAGGCGGAGCCCTCGTCCACGTTGACGATGTTGCCAAAGGCATGAAGTGCAGTTGTCACTGCCCTCATTGTAATGCTCCTCTATATGCTAAGAATGCCGGACAAATCCGTGAACACCATTTCGCACACGCCCACGGACTCGAATGTGAAGGGGCGTACGAATCTTCACTCCACTTGCTCGCCAAAGAAGTTCTTCAGGAAACCGGATGGATAATGCTACATCAATCCAACAGTGGCGCTTTCCCCTCCGGTTTCGTAAGAATACACAATGTTGAAGTAGAGAAGTGGGATGAACACTATGGTTTCCGGTCGGATGTGGAAGGTATAATGGATAATGGTGAGCGTTTGCTCATTGAATTTCTAGTCAGCCATAAAGTCGATGGTAAAAAACGCCAAACCATTGTCGACAATCACCTTAAGTGCATAGAAATAGATATCAATTACCAGGCTCTTGATAGGGCTAAATTGAAGGAATTCTTGACCGACACCGCCGATGATAGGAAATGGATCGTATCGATGCCTCAGTCACAAAAACCTATGGGAGAGTCATTTAGTTATGGTAGAAATCCTTTGTACGAGAATGCAAGAGATTTTCTAAAGGATATCTTCGATGAAGGAACTATCATCATTCATCCTTATTATACATCGTTCTACCATTCGGATAAACCATTTGACCTTCGACAGATTGGTTATGATGTATGTGAAGTCAACACAAAGTACCGAGGTTTCAAATCAGATCTACTGCTATTCAGAAGTCAGAAAGAGAACAAGGGGCACATATCCATCAACATCCGCGGACGAAGACGAAACAAAGGTTTCCGATATCCCAAAGGACTCAGAATCATTGATATCATTTTCAGAGCCATTAGTTCAGAAGAAAACACCAAACAGAGGCTGAAAAAAGGTGACCTGATCAGCGATATGGAAATGGACATCGTATACTTCGGCTTTAAGGAATAAGAAAAGTCATTATAGTTGTTACACCTCAAATTAATCTAGATTTTTTGTATTATCTCAACAATAGTCATAAAAATTAATTTAGCAAATATCTTTTTAATTGAATGAAAAAGTGAATATATTAATACTAAAGACATTAATCATATGGAAATTATTTCAAATGGAGCTCATTTTTTAAAAGCAGATTTACACATACATAGTTATGGTGATGGAGGTTCTTATGATGTTGATGATTATCAAATGAATCCTCAAAATATAGTTGATACAGCTATCAGCAAGGGACTTTCTGTTATTAGCATAACAGATCATAACGAAATAACTAATTCATGCACTGCTGTGCAGTATGCACAAGGAAAGAATATATTGGTAATACCTGGAGTTGAATTATCCACCATACAGGGGCATCTGCTGCTATATTTTGAGACACCTCAAAACCTTCGTGCATTTATTAGTCAAGTAACAATCTCTGCAGACAGGAAAACATGCCAAACGGGAATCGTGGAGTGTCTTACTAAAGCACAGCAATATAAGGGTTTTGGTATTCTTGCTCACATTGATATTGATGCAGGTTTCGAAAAAACAATAGGAGCCTTTAATCCTCAAATGGACGAAATATTAAAGCATGAGAACTTGTATGGCCTTGAAATTTCAAACAAAACAAATGCAAAATTGTATACAGAAGAAGACAATTCAGATAAGGCTGCTGATAGAAAACGTTTAATGAATCTAAGATTGGCAACACTTGATAAAGATAATACTGATAGTTTACCCAAGCTAATGTCATCTGACGCACATACTATTGCAAAACTTGGTAAAAATATTGACGACGAGGCAAAACTTACTAGGTTAAAAATGGATGACTTGACATTTGACTCATTTAGAATAGCTTTGTTAAGTGGTAGTTCAAGAGTAAGAATAGAAAGCGATTTGCCTGAAGTTGTTCCTTGTTTTGAAACACTTACTATAGAAGGTGGTTTGTTGGACAAACAAATTATCAATTTTAGCAAAAACCTTACTTGTATTATAGGAGGAAGAGGAACAGGCAAATCTACTCTTTTGGAATGCGTAAGGGCAGGTGCAAACGCCCATACTGAAGCCTCTGTAATTAATACAGAAGTTTGGCCAGATGTACTCACTTTATCATATATTGATGAACAAGGGACTAAGCATTCTTTCCGTCGAGAAAAGAATATGGAAACCGTGAATTTAGTTCCAGATGATATCGATCGTTGTCCTTTGGAATGGTACGGGCAAGGGGAAACTGCGATGACAATAAAGAAAAGTGAAGAAAGCCCTATTCATTTGCTAAACTTTCTGAATAACTTTGTCGATTTATCTGCTTTAAATATGCGAGATGAAGAACTTCGGGAGCAATTAAGAGATAATCAATCCGAGTTGACCCGCCTAAGATTAGACATTAAGCAAAAAGAAGAGGTAAAAAAGATAAAAAGTAACTTTGATGCACAGTTAAATCATCTTCAAAAAGATAAGGTTAAGGATTTAGTTAACTTTAATCTTTCTTTAGCAAAGGAAAGAGAGATACGTAAAAGTGTTATCAATGAGCTTAACGAACTAGTGAAAAAATATGGTGCTATCTTATCTGATAAGAGTTTTTTTGAATGGTTCACCAGTTTAGACACTAAAGATATCATTATAGGATCTGAATACATAGAGCAAGTAAAAGGCATTGTAGACCAATTTGCTAAAATTGTTGCAACAAAACATACTGAATTAATAGAGGAGCTTAAATTGAAAATAAATGATCTCAAGTTATCTATTGATAATTGGAAAGTAAAAGATACGGAATACCAGCAAAAAATTGATGCAAAGAGAGAAGAATTGGAAACAAAGGGTATTCCTTTTGATCTTGGCAAAATAAATAAAATAATAAATGACAGCATGACTTATGCCAAGAAACTCAAGGAAATAGAGGATAAAGAAAAAATATTGAAGGAGAAGCTAAAAGAAAGAAGAGAATTGGTTAAAGAACGAATATCGATATCGTCTACACGTAAAATGACTCATGATGTATTTGCCACAACTATTAGTAACAGTCTTAAAAATAATGTTGATGAATTTTTTATAACACTAAAGTATGCTGAAGGAAAGTACACGACAACATTTAGAGATTTATTATTGGGGATTACTCAATGGAGAAAAACAAAACTGGATGCTATTCTTAAAAATGTAACACCGCTCAAACTCGCAGAATTTGCGATTAAAAAAGATTTCTCTTTTATGGACAACTTGAAAGATGAAAATGGTAATAGCGTATTTAGTCAGGAAGACAAAAATGTTTTTTTAGCCAAATGCCTAGAAAATTATCGGTATGAAGAGTTTGAAAGTGAATTTTTTGATGACCTTCCGACAATTACTGTTGCCAAGAAAATTACAGATGACACAGGTGTCGAACGGTATATTACACGTTCCTTGTATCAACTATCAATGGGACAACAACAATCTATCCTTTTAGCAATATTATTACAATCAGATAGTAAAAAGCCATTATTGATAGATCAACCTGAGGACAATCTGGACAGTGAGTTTATCTATAAGTCGATTGTACGTAATCTTCGCAGAATAAAAGAGTATAGGCAAGTTATTATAGTTACTCATAATGCAAATATTGCCGTTTTAGGAGATGCAGAATTGATAATCCCATTAAAAAGTACACACTCCAATTCTATGATAATGGATCGTGGATCAATTGATAATGAAAAGACGAAAGTTCTTTGTTGTGAGATTTTGGAAGGTGGAAAGCGGGCTTTTAAAAAAAGGCAGGAAATTTATAATATTTAAATATAATCTTATTTTAGCGAGGGCACGAGTCTGAGT
>ENA-UESH01001557-UESH01001557.1-human-gut-metagenome-genome-assembly--contig:-NODE-1557-length-15655-cov-4.996148_pt1 | contig 15655 bp, 9 predicted proteins | sample MGYA00243001_ERZ508002 | MGnify/ENA primary metagenome ERZ508002 (study PRJEB26167, sample SAMN06115447) | human gut metagenome | host: Homo sapiens | place: China:Anhui | collected 2015-08-07 | study... | reverse complement strand
TAACACAATAACACAATGGCTACATAAACAATAGGATATATGGAGGAAGTTATGGACGATAACAATTATATGAACAATGACAACCGGTCGTCAGGCACACCGGACAATACAGGTGTATTCGGTCAGTCTTCAGGAACAGCAAATGGCTCAGACACATACAGCCAGCCGCAGGACACATACAGTCAGCCGGCAGACACATATAATCAGTCTGTATCCCAGCAGGAAAGTGGGAATGCATATGGACAGTCATCAGACCAGACAGGCAGCACAGACGGATATGTCAATAATCCGGGCAGTGCATATGGTTATGCAAATCAGGGTACATACAATCAGAATCCAAATGCCCAGGGTACATACAACCAGAACACATATGCTCAGGGCTCATTTAATCAGTCAGCTTACGGACAGACGCAGTATGGCCAGCAGCCAAACGGACAGGGTGGCTACAATCAGACCGCATACGGACAGACAGCCTACAATCAGCCACAGTATGGAGCTAATCCATACAACCAGCCGCCAAAGAACAGCAATGGCTTTGGTATAGCTTCTCTGGTACTTGGAATCGCATCTATTGTACTGTTTTGTACATGCATCAATTATGTGACAGCTCTGCTTGCTATCATTTTTGGTATTATACATATCATAAAGGGCAACAACAAGGTGTTTGGTATAGTTGGTATAGCAACAGCAGCCATCTCAGTTATAGTCAGCATCATATTCTGGGTTGTGGCAGGCGCAAATGTAAGCACAGATTTAGAAAAGGAGTTCATGAGGGGCTTTGATGAGGGCTATGAGTATTATAATGATGACGATTCCTATGAGGATTACGATTATGATTATGATTCTTATGATTATGATGATTTTGATTATCAGAATTTTGATTATGATGGCATTTATTAGAGTTAATTATTATCAAATTATTACAGAATCAATTACATCTTGACAACAGTGGCTTTTCAGTTATATACTTAAACACAGTTAGTAAAAGGCAGTGACGAAGACAGTAGAGATGGCAGGAAAGTCAAAGAGAGCCGGGGCAGGTGAGAGCCGGTATGAGTAGAGCCGTTTTGAAAATCACTTCTGAGCCGCAGGCTAAAATCGCCATACAGCGTTGCGAGAGTAGGTTCTGACGTATTCCCTACGATACAGGGGCGGGTATGCAAGGGTATTTCCCTTAAGTACATTGTAATAGGTGGTATAGACGTATCAGGCACGCGTTCCTAATTACAGGAATGTGTGCCTTTTTTTGTGAATATTCCATAAACCGAAAATTCTAGTGGAGTAAGCCACAAGGAAGCCTCGTAAGAGTCGAATTTGAGGTGCATGTTGGGATGTTCACGAACAATATAGAATAAGGAGAGATAGTCATGTACAACAAAGTTGACACCAATATGAACTTCGTTGAACGCGAGAAGAAGACAGAGCAGTTCTGGAGAGAGAACAATATCTTCAGAAAATCTATGGAAAACAGAAAAGAAGGAGAGACATACACATTCTATGATGGACCTCCTACAGCAAACGGAAAGCCTCACATCGGACATGTTGAGACACGTACCATAAAGGATATGATTCCAAGATTCCAGACCATGAAGGGCAAATATGTGCCACGTAAAGCAGGCTGGGATACACACGGACTTCCTGTTGAGATCGAGGTGGAGAAGCTTCTCGGCCTTGACGGCAAGGATCAGATTGAGAACTACGGACTTGAGCCATTCATCAAGAAATGTAAAGAGTCTGTATGGAAATACAAGGGTATGTGGGAGGATTTCTCCAACACAGTAGGTTTCTGGGCTGATATGGACAATCCATACGTCACATATGACGACAATTTCATTGAGTCAGAGTGGTGGGCTCTCAAGGAAATCTGGAATAAGGGACTTCTTTACAAGGGCTTCAAGATTGTTCCTTACTGTCCTCGTTGTGGAACACCGCTTTCTGCACAGGAGGTGGCACAGGGCTACAAGACAGTTAAAGAAAAATCAGCAGTAGTACGTTTTAAGGTAGTAGGAGAGGATGCATATTTCCTCGCATGGACCACAACTCCATGGACACTTCCAAGCAACGTGGCACTCTGTGTGAACCCTAATGACACATATGTAAAGGTAAAGGCTGTTGATGGCTACACATATTATATGGCAGAGGCACTTGCAGACAAGGTGCTCTCACAGCTTCTTTCAAAAGAGGACGCAGAAGCAGGCAAGAAGGCATATGAGGTGCTTGAGACATACAAAGGAAAGGATCTTGAGTACAAGGAGTATGAGCCGCTTTATGACTGTGCTAAGCAGGTTGCCGATAAGCAGGGCAAGAAGGGCTTTTTCGTGACATGTGACACATATGTTACTATGTCAGATGGTACAGGAATCGTTCATATCGCTCCTGCATTTGGTGAGGATGATGCCAATGTCGGAAGAAATTATGACCTTCCATTTGTACAGTTTGTAAACGACAAGGGAGAGCTTACAGCAGAGACTCCGTTTGCCGGTATGTGGGTAAAGGATGCAGATCCTGAGGTATTAAAGGACTTAAGCGGCAGAAAGCAGCTCTTCGATGCTCCGAAATTTGAGCATGAGTATCCACACTGCTGGAGATGTGACAAGCCTCTTATCTACTATGCAAGAGAGTCATGGTACATCAAGGAGACAGCAGTAAAGGATGACCTTATCAGAAACAACAATACAGTAAACTGGATTCCTGAGTCTATCGGTTCAGGACGTTTCGGAAACTGGCTTGAGAATATACAGGATTGGGCTATCTCACGTAACCGTTACTGGGGCACACCACTCAATATCTGGGAGTGTGAATGCGGACACAGAGAGTGTATCGGAAGCCGTGCAGAGCTCGCCGAAAAAGCAGGAGATCCAAAGGCAGCAGAGGTAGAGCTTCACAGACCATACATCGACGCTGTGACAATCAAGTGTCCTGAATGTGGCAAGGATATGCACCGTGTACCAGAGGTACTTGACTGCTGGTTTGATTCAGGAGCCATGCCATTTGCACAGCACCACTATCCATTCGAGAACAAGGAAGTATTTGAGAAGCAGTTCCCAGCCAAGTTTATCTCAGAGGCAGTTGACCAGACACGTGGATGGTTCCATTCACTCATGGCTGAGTCTACACTCCTTTTCAACAAGGCCCCTTATGAGAATGTCATCGTGCTTGGACACGTACAGGATGAGAACGGACAGAAGATGTCAAAGTCAAAGGGCAACGCGGTAGATCCGTTTGATGCACTTGAGACATACGGTGCAGATGCCATCAGATGGTATTTCTACACAGCATCAGCTCCATGGATTCCAAAGAAGTTTTCAGGAAAGCTCGTGCTTGAGGGACAGCGTAAGTTTATGGGAACACTCTGGAACACATACGCATTCTTCGTGCTTTATGCAAATATCGACAATTTTGATGCTACAAAATACAGCCTTGAGTATGATAAGCTTGCAGTAATGGACAAGTGGATTCTTTCAAAGCTCAACTCAGCAGTGGCAGGCGTGGATGAGTGCCTGTCAAACTACAAGATTCCGGAGGCGGCAAAGTACCTTCAGGAGTTCGTAGACGACTTAAGTAACTGGTATGTACGCCGCAGCCGTGAGCGTTTCTGGGCAAAGGGCATGGAGCAGGACAAGATAAACGCATACATGACACTTTATACAGCACTTGTCACCATATCAAAGGCGGCAGCACCTATGATTCCTTTCATGACAGAGGATATCTACAGAAATCTTGTCTGCTCTATCGACAAGAGCGCACCGGAGTCAATTCATCTGTGCGACTATCCTGTAGTTGATGAGAAGCTGATTGACAAAAAGCTCGAAGCTGATATGGATGAGGTACTAAAGGTTGTAGTACTCGGACGTGCATGTCGTAACGAGGCAAATATCAAAAACCGTCAGCCAATCGGAAAAATGTTTGTAAAGGCTCCGGAAAAACTGGATGAATTTTATGTGGATATCATCGCAGACGAGCTCAACGTAAAAGAGGTTGAGTTCACTGATGATGTATCACACTACACCACCTACAAATTCAAGCCACAGCTTAGAACAGTGGGTCCTAAGTATGGTAAATACCTTGGCCAGATTAAGGCAGTTTTAGCTGAGCTTGATGGTCATAAGGCCATGGAGGAGCTTAACAGCACCGGCTCTCTCAAGCTTGACAGCATTAGCGATGAAGTTGTATTATCTAAAGAGGATTTACTTATCGAGATGACTCAGATGGAGGGCTATGTGACACAGTCTGACAACAATATAACCGTTGTTCTTGACACCAACCTCACTCCTGAGCTTATCGAGGAAGGTTTCGTAAGAGAAATCATCAGTAAGATCCAGACAATGCGTAAGGACGCAGGCTTTGAGGTTATGGATCACATCGCTGTGACATACGAGGCAGATGAGAAGCTTTCAAATGTATTTGAAAAGTTTGGTGATGAAATCAAGACCGAGGTTCTTGCCGTATCAATTAAATCAGGCGAACTTAAGGGCTATGAAAAGGATTGGAAGATTAATGGTGAGGCTGTTAAGCTTGCAGTTGAAAAACAATAATCTCTGCACGAGAGGGAGCATTAATTTGCTCCCTTTTAGTGCCATAAGGAGGAATATGATGAGAGATAATACGTTTAGCAAAAAGGTGTTTATTAAGACTGTATCAGACAATTTAAAAAATAAATATCGTAAGACTATAGATGATGCCACACAGCAGGAACTTTATCAGGCTGTATCAGAGGCCGTAAAGGATGTCATCATGGATGAGTGGATTGCCACACAGAGAGTGATGGACAAGGACGATCCAAAGGTTGTTTACTATATGTCCATGGAGTTTTTGATGGGAAGAGCTCTCGGCAACAACCTTATAAACCTCTCAGCATACAAGGAGGTCAAGGAGGCTCTCAATGAGATTGGTGTGGATATCAATGCTATTGAGGACCAGGAGCCTGATCCGGCACTTGGAAACGGTGGACTCGGAAGACTGGCAGCGTGTTTCATGGATTCACTTGCCACACTTGGATATCCTGCATACGGCTGTGGAATCAGATACAGATATGGTATGTTCAAGCAGCAGATTTCAGACGGCTTCCAGATTGAGGTGCCTGACAACTGGCTCAAGGACGGATATCCATTCGAGCTTCGTCGTCCGGAGTACTGCTATGAGGTCAAGTTTGGAGGATATGTGCAGGAGAGCACAGATGAAAACGGAGAGCTTCATTTCGAGCAGAAGGACTATCAGTCGGTGCTTGCAGTGCCTTATGATATGCCTATAGTCGGTTATGACAACAATGTGGTCAATTCTCTCATGATATGGGATGCAGAGCCAAAAAACGGCTTCTCGCTCGAGTCCTTTGACCAGGGTGACTACGACAAGGCAGTGGAGCAGGAAAATCTTGCAAGAAACCTTGTTGAGGTGCTCTATCCAAACGATAACCATGTAAAGGGCAAGGAGCTTCGCTTAAAGCAGCAGTATTTCTTTGTATCAGCAAGCATCCAGCGTGCACTTGCAAGGTTTAAAAAGCATCACAGCGATTTAAAAGATCTTCCGAATAAGGTCGTTTTCCAGATGAACGATACTCACCCTACAGTTGCAGTCGCAGAGCTTATGAGAATCCTTGTGGACGAGGAGCATCTGTCATGGGATGATGCATGGGATATCACTACAAGATGTGTAGCCTACACTAACCATACAATCATGGCTGAGGCGCTTGAGAAGTGGCCAATTGAGATATTCCAGAGACTGCTTCCTCGTGTATACCAGATTGTTGACGAGATAAACAGAAGATTTGTGATGCAGATTAATGAGAGATATCCTGGCAATGAGGACAAGGTAAGAAAGATGGCTATCCTCTATGACGGACAGGTCAAGATGGCAAATATGGCTATCGTTGCAGGCTATTCTGTAAACGGTGTTGCAAAGCTTCACACAGAGATACTTAAGAATCAGGAGCTTCATGATTTCTATGAGATGTTCCCTGAGAAGTTCAACAACAAGACAAACGGAATCACACAGCGTAGATTCTTAGCCCATGCAAATCCACTCCTTGCAGACTGGGCAACAAAAAAGGTAGGAGCCGGCTGGATTACAGATCTTACAATGCTTTCAAAGCTCAAGGCTTATGCGGACAGCCCTGTTGCACAGCAGGAGTTTGCTGAGATTAAGAGAGCAAACAAGGTGCGTTTAGCAAAGTATATCAAGGAGCACAATGGTATTGATGTAAATCCGGATTCTATCTTTGATGTGCAGGTTAAGAGACTTCACGAGTACAAGAGACAGCTCATGAACATCCTTCATGTGATGTATCTGTACAACAAGATTAAGGAAAATCCGTCTATGGATTTTTATCCTAGAACATTCATTTTTGGAGCAAAGGCAGCAGCAGGCTACAGAAATGCAAAGAAAACAATAAAGCTCATCAACAGTGTGGCTGATGTGATAAATAACGATGCTTCTATTGGCGGCAAGCTCAAGGTAGTATTTATCGAGGATTACAAGGTATCCAATGCCGAGATTATTTTTGCGGCAGCAGATGTCAGCGAGCAGATTTCCACAGCGAGCAAGGAGGCATCCGGAACAGGAAACATGAAGTTTATGCTCAATGGAGCGCTCACTATCGGAACTATGGATGGTGCCAATGTCGAGATGTTCGATGAGGTAGGGGCTGACAATATGTTTATCTTTGGAATGAGCTCTGATGAGGTCATCTCACACGAGAACAGACATGACTACAATCCTGTTGATGTATATAATAACGATGCCGAGCTAAGAAAGGTAGTAAACCAGCTTGTAGACGGCACATATTCACCAAATGACCATGAGCTTTTCAGGGAGCTTTACAACTCACTGCTCAATCCGCAGCAGGGACAGGTGGCTGACCGCTACTTTATCCTCGCAGACTTCCGCTCATATGCAAATGCACAGCAGAAGATTAATGATTATTACAAGAACAAGAGCGCATGGAGAAAGAGTGCACTGCTCAATATCGCACATGTAGGAAAGTTCTCTTCAGACAGAACAATCCAGGAATATGTGGACGATATCTGGCATCTTGACAGAATTACCGTAAATATGGCAGGAGTATAGGATTTTGGAAAAAGTTATCGCAAAGTCTGGTATCAGTGGAAGCACGCTTAAGCTTATAGCCATTTTTACCATGCTTATAGACCATATTGCGGCAACGGTTATTCTTCAGATGATAAATAACGGGATAGGTGGACAAACGCTTATTGATATCTACTGGGTCATGCGTTCTATAGGGCGCATGGCCTTTCCTGTTTTCTGCTTCCTGCTTGTGGAGGGTTTCAAATATACACACAGCAGGGAAAAATATGCTGCGAGGATGTTTATATTCGCGCTTATCTCTGAGATACCGTTTGACCTTGCAATAAACAATACAGTGCTCGAATTTAAGAGCAACAATGTGTTTTTTACACTGCTTTTAGGCCTGCTTGCCATCACAGTGCTTGATTGGCTTAAGTCGGTCGATAAAATAGAAAAGGCATCCTCTGCAGTCAAGTGGTTTTTTGTCACACTGATCAGGTGTATAGTAATGGTATCAGTGGTGCTTGTTATGATGATTATTGCAGAGTTTGTGCTTTGCTGTGATTATGGTGCGGCGGGTGTAGGGTGCATTGTCATGATGTACGTGCTTTCTTCAAACCGAGATGTTGCATTTGCCGTGGCAGTCATACTGCTTGGACTTTTCTCAGGTACCATAGAGTTTTTTGCACTGTTTATGCTTATACCGCTTCGTTATTACAATGGAAAAAGAGGCATTTCACTAAAATATGTCTTTTACGCCTTTTACCCGGTGCATCTTTTTGTACTGTACCTGATATGCAGGCTTGTTATGGCTGCTGTTCACACCTAACAGAGTGACAGACAACGATTAAAATGGGGGAATAGATGAAAAAGCTTTTAAAAATCATATCGGCACTTGTGTTTGCTGCCTGTTGCTTTATGTTCGCTGCAAAATGCTTAAAGGCAGGAGGTTTTACAGGTGCTATAGCTGATTTTCCTACAGCTATACACAGGGCGGTAAAGGGGCAGATGCAGGCCACAACAGACTATTTAAACGGCGAACAGACAGAGTACGATGAGTCAGTATTTACAGGGGAATATCACTACTACTACGAGAAGCTGTCAGATGATGACAAGCTTATTTACAGGCAGATTTATGCGATGATGCAAAAGCGCATGGATGGAATTTCGTTAAATACTACAGACACTGACAATGTAAGCCGTATACAGCAGTTCGTGCTGCTGGACAATCCGCAGTTTTTCTACATAGAAAAGAGTCAGTATATTGTGAGAAACAGCATCATTTTTTCGCCTGTATACAATATGTCTGAGTCTGATATCGACAACGCAATAAGTACGATTTCAGGCTATGTGTCAGCCTGTATGGCAGGTATTGATGAAGGTGCATCGGATTATGACAAGGCTGTGCATTTCTATGAATATGTGATAGAGCATGCCGAGTATGAGGAAAATTCTCCTCACAACCAGGATATGTACTCAGCAGTGCTTGGAAGGACGGTCTGTCAGGGCTATGCGATGATGTTTAAGTATCTGTGTGACCGGGCCGGTATCAGCTCACTTATTGTGACAGGCACCACATCTGATGCAAACCACGCCTGGAATATGGTATATCTGGATGGTGCGTGGTGTGCGGTGGACTGTACCTACGGTGATGGTGATTATCTGGGAAAGGGCATATCATACAGCTGGTTCGGAGTGCCGCTTGATGTGGTAAAGCTTACACGTACATTGGACAATGAGGATATGCTGCCGCAGGAAGCGACTGTGGAGGATGACTATTATTACAGGAATGGGCTGTATTTTACATCCTACGACCTTAAAGTCTTACAGGGCATGACAACGTCATCTAACTATATCACGTTCAAGTTTTCGGACAGAGAAACCTATGATACTGCATGTCACAGTCTTTTTGAGAAGGGTGACTACAAATATCTCATACCGACAGCAAGAGGCGGCACTATCACATATATGCAGGAGCCTAATTCGCTTGCGGTGTTTATACACATAGAGTTGGGAAGCTGATAAACTTGAGGAGATAGCCGCCCGCCCTTCATGGGGTGTGCCACCCGGCGAGTACTGTGGCAGAACAATTCGTAAGAATTGCGTTAATTTGTCAGGTGTCGAATTTCGGCTCAAGGTTTGTGTACATTCGCCAGATGCACACTTTCGGCGCGGCGTACGTCTGTGGCATACGCTTTCATAATTCCTTAGCCTAGTGGGAGTAAATGCCGCCTCAAACAGAGTTTATCAGGCGCAAAAAATCAAACGCGCTTTTTACTTTTATCATATGAGGCAGGCTGTGTTGCTTGAACGAGTATTTTTTGCGCCCACTTTTGTTTGAGGCGGCATGTAACTCCCACACGGCACGTCATAAATCAAGCGTATGACACAGGCGAACACCACGACGCAAGTGTCCAGCTGTCGAATGAACATAAACAATCGCGGGAGCCGAAAACGACACCGACAAATTAGCAATTTGAAACGAGTTCTGCCACAGTACCCGCCGGGTGGCACAACCCATGAAGGGCGGGCGGCGATACAAAAATAAAGAAAGAGGAATCCAAATGTCATTTTGTCATCTTCACACCCATACCGAGTACAGCCTGCTCGATGGGTCAAACAAGATAAAAGAATATGTAAAGCGCGTCAAGGAGCTTGGCATGAACTCTGCCGCAATCACAGACCATGGCAATATGTACGGTGTGGTGGAGTTTTACAAGACGGCAAAGGCAAATGATATCAATCCGATCATAGGCTGCGAGGTATATGTGGCACCAAATTCGCGCTTTGACAGGGAGACAAGCCACGGTGATGACAGGTATTATCATCTGATTCTGCTTGCTGAAAATAATACAGGCTATGCCAATCTCATGAAGATAGTGTCAATAGGGTTCACAGAGGGCTATTATTACAGGCCGAGAGTGGATTTTGAGACGCTTGAGAGATATCACGAGGGGCTTATATGCCTGTCTGCCTGTCTGGCAGGAGAAATCCCCAGATACATCGTCAGAGGCTTTTATGACGAGGCGAAGGAGATTGCAAGGAAGTATCAGGACTGCTTTGGAAAAGACAACTTCTTCCTTGAGCTGCAGGACCATGGCATTGATGACCAGAAGCTTGTGAATCAGCAGCTTCTTAGGATGAGCAAGGAGCTTGAAATAGGGTTAGTGTGTACTAATGATGTGCACTACACCTACGAGTCCGATGCGGAGGCACATGATGTGCTTTTGTGCATCCAGACCGGGAAAAAGGTGTCTGACGAGGACAGGATGCGCTATGATGGCGGACAGTTTTTCGTAAAGAGCGAAGAGCAGATGAGAGCGCTTTTCCCATATGCCACAGAGGCTATTGAGAATACGCAGAAAATTGCCGACAGATGCAATGTGACGCTTGAGTTTGGCAATTACAAGATTCCAAAGTATGAGGTGCCAGAGGGCTATGATAGTGCCGAAGCTTTCCTTACAGAGCTTTGCGAGAAGGGCTTTAGGGAGAAATACATAGGCTGTGGCGAGTACAGTGATGAGGAGCTTAAAAAGATACATGCAGATATGGACTATGAGCTTGGTATCATAAAGACCATGGGCTTTATAGAGTATATCCTTATCGTGTGGGATTATATCAACTGGTGCCGCACGCACGACTGCTGGGTAGGCCCGGGACGAGGCTCAGCGGCGGGAAGCAGGGTGTGCTATTGTACCGGAATCACGGATATTGATCCGGTTAAATACAATCTGCTTTTTGAAAGATTTCTTAACCCTGAGCGAGTTTCCATGCCTGATATCGATGTGGATTTCGAGTATGCGGAGAGATATCGCGCCATAGAGTATGTTCAGCAGAAGTACGGACATGATTCTGTAACACAGATAGTCACTTTTGGTACGATGGCAGCAAGAGGTGTCATAAAATCAGTCGGAAAGGCGCTGGATTTCCCATATGCAGAGACTGACAGGCTTGCAAAGATGGTGCCTCAGGAACTTAATATCACGATTGACAAGGCTCTTCAGATGAACCCGGAGTTTAAGGGCATTTACGACAGTGATGCGAGAGTGCATGAAATGATAGATATGGCAAAAAGGCTTGAGGGACTGCCAAACCACACGTCAGTGCATGCAGCAGGTGTGGTAATCTATCCGGGTGTGGCGAGTGATTATGTGCCTCTTGGAAGGGCAAACGACGGAAGCCCTACCGCAGAGTACAACATGGTACAGCTCGAGGAGCTTGGCCTTTTAAAGATGGATTTTCTGGGACTTCGTACACTCACGGTGCTAAAGGATTCTGTGAAGAATATCAAGGCATCAAGGGGCATTGATGTGGATATCGACCATATTGATTTCAACGATAAGGGCACACTTGACTTTATCGGAACAGGAAAGACGGAAGGGGTATTCCAGCTGGAGTCTGCCGGTATGCAAAGCTTCATGAAGGAACTCAGTCCACAGAGCTTTGAGGACATCGTGGCCGGTATTTCGCTCTACCGTCCGGGTCCTATGGATTTCATTCCCAATTATATAAAGGGCAAGAACAATCCAAAGGAGATAAGCTATGTGACACCTGAGCTTGAGAGTATTTTAGAGCCGACCTACGGCTGTATAGTATACCAGGAACAGGTCATGCAGATAGTGCAGAAGCTCGCAGGCTATACAATGGGTCAGGCGGACAACATCCGCCGTGCCATGAGTAAGAAGAAGCAGTATGTCATTGACGCAGAGCGCCAGAGCTTTGTGTATGGAGACGAGGAGCGCGGTATAAAGGGCTGTGTGGCAAACGGCATAGATGAAAAGGCTGCCAACAGCATATACGATTCGATGGTTGATTTTGCTAAGTATGCGTTCAACAAATCACATGCAGCCGCGTATGCGAAAATCAGTGTTCAGACTGCATGGCTCAAAAACTACTATCCGGTCGAATTTATGGCAGCGCTCATGACTTCTGTTATAGACAATTCAGCCAAGGCGGCGCAGTATCTTTACAGCTGTCGTGATATGGGTATTAAGGTGCTTCCGCCGGATATCAACTGTGGACAGGGCGAGTTTACCGCAGAGGGTGACCATGTCAGATATGGCATGTACGCCATCAAATCTCTGGGCAGGCCGGTAATAGACCAGATAATCGAGGAGCGGGAAAGTGGCGGCAGATACCGCACACTCTCAGATTTTATCGAGAGAACCTGCCAGAAGGAGCTTATCAACAAGCGTGCGATTGAGAATCTGATAAAGGCGGGAGCCTGCGATTCACTCGACGGCACGAGAAAGCAGATGGCAATGGTGTATGCATCGATTGTGGACAGGGTGCAGCATGACAAAAAGTCAACAATGGCTGGGCAGATGAGTCTGTTTGACCTGGTCTCAGATGAGGATAGGCAGTCATTTGAGCTTAAGTATCCAAATGTTGGTGAATATGACGCTGAGGAAGCCCTGGCCTATGAAAAAGAGGTGCTTGGCATCTATTTAAGCGGACACCCTCTGGAAAAATATGCAGCTACCCTAAAGAAAAACATCACAGCAAATGCGATAGATTTTGTGCTTGAAGAGGAGAGCGGTGCCGTAAAGATAGAGGACAATGCGCACGTGGTAATCGGAGGCATGATAGCTACAAAGACGATTAAGTTTACCAAGTACAATCAGGCCATGGCTTTTATCACGATAGAGGACCTGACAGGAACTGTTGAGGTAATTATTTTTCCGAGAGATTACGAGCGCTACCAGAGATATTTACAGGACGATGCTAAAATATTTGTTATCGGACATGCGACAGTCGAGGATGAGCAGAACGGCAAGATAATCTGCGAGAAAATCATACCGTTTGATGAGCTTCCGAAGCAGCTATGGCTCAGGTTTGATACGATGGAGGACTATAAGAAAAATGAGAGCAGGCTTCTTGAGACAATCCGTGAATCTGACGGGGGAGATGAAGTCATAATTTACATCGCAGATACTAAGCAGATGAAAAAACTTGGCAGAAATTATTCCGTAAATGCAAATAATGAGCTCATGGAGCAGCTTTTGGAATTTTTAGACAAAGAAAATGCGAAAATTGTTGAAAAGAATATTGAAAAAATATGCTAAAACAAGTACAATAGATTGGGATTAGAATAAATGATAATTTTTTAACATATGGAGGTTATACCAATGGCAAAAGAGATTAACACAATAGGTGTACTTACAAGTGGTGGTGACGCACCGGGAATGAACGCAGCAATTCGTGCCGTTGTTCGTCAGGCTCTCTCAAAGGGCAAGAAGGTTAAAGGAATCAAGAGAGGATACGCAGGTCTGTTAAATGAAGAAATCGTGGATATGGATTCAAAGAGCGTTTCAGACACAATCTCACGCGGTGGTACAATCTTACAGACAGCCAGATGTAAGGAGTTCGTTACAGCAGAGGGACAGCAGAAGGGTGCTGAAATCTGTAAGAAGCATGGTATCGATGCTATCGTAGTTATCGGTGGTGACGGATCTTTCCAGGGTGCGCAGAAGCTTGCTGCACTTGGCATCAATACAATCGGTCTTCCGGGCACAATTGACCTTGATATCGCATGTACAGATTACACAATCGGTTTTGATACAGCCTGCAACACAGCTATGGAGGCTATTGACAAGGTACGTGATACATCTACATCACACGAGAGATGCTCAATCATTGAGGTTATGGGACGTGGAGCAGGATACATTGCATTATGGTGTGGTCTTGCAAACGGCGCTGAGGAAATATTACTTCCTGAGAAGTATGACAACAACCTTGAGGCACTCATCGAGAGAGTAGCTCATGCAAGAGAGCTCGGCAAGCAGCATTACATCATCATCAATGCTGAGGGCGTAGGACATTCACAGGAGATGGCTAAGGAAATCGAGGCTGCTACAGGCATCGAGACTCGAGCAACTATCCTTGGACATATGCAAAGAGGTGGAAGCCCTTCATGTAAGGACCGTGTATACGCTACAATCATGGGCGCTATGGCAGTTGATTTACTCTGCGAGGGCAAGTCAAACAGAGTTATTGCCCACAAGGATGGCAATTTTGTAGATTTCGATATCGACGAGGCACTTGCTATGAAGAAGAGTGTAGACGAGTACATGTACGATATCTCTAAATCTCTGGTTTAGTATCTAATATAGTTACTTTACAATAAATATGAATGCCCTTGTATCCGGCACATTAAATGCAGGTAATTGCGTGCATGTGCCGGTGCAGGGGCATTTATGCATTCGGAGAAAGACGAATGTTAATCATAAATGAGGGGCAAAATACTTTTTGACCCTCATATCATCAATATAGAAAGAGAAGAAAATGATTACAAGTGCATCAAACAAAAGCATAAAAAATGTGCAGGCTCTTTTAAGCAAGGCAAAGGAGCGGAAAAAGCAGGGCGTATTCGTGGTTGAGGGTCCAAAGATGAGCTTTGAGGCGCCATATGACTGGGTAAGTGCCGTATATATGTCTGAGTCATTTTTTAATGATGACAGGTTTAAGGAAGAGAAGAAGCGTTTCCTTGACAAAACAGAAATAGTGAGTGACCCGGTGTTTAAGAGCATGTCTGACACGCAGACTCCGCAGGGTGTGCTTGCTATAGTAAAGATGCCGCACTATGAGATAGATGAACTTTTTAAGGGCGACAAGACAGAGCTTCTTGTGCTTGAGAGTATACAGGATCCGGGAAACTTAGGCACTATGATCCGTACAGGTGAGGGCGCAGGTGTAAGCGGTATTATAATGAATCGCACAACAGTGGACATTTTTAATCCAAAGACTGTGCGCTCAACCATGGGCTCACTTTACCGTGTGCCGTTTTACATCACAGATGACCTTCCGGAGACTATAGAGTATGCAAAGTCAAAGGGAGTTTCTCTCTACGCAGCTCATTTAAAGGGTAAGTGCTCTTATGACAGACCGGACTACACCGGAGCCTGTGGCTTTATGATAGGAAATGAGGGCAATGGATTATCAGATGAGATAGCTGACATGGCGGACACATATATCCGCATCCCTATGGAGGGAGCTGTGGAGTCGCTTAATGCCGCAATATCAGCCACTTTGCTCATGTATGAGTGCAATCGTCAGAGAAGACTTTTGGGAGAATAATATGCGTATTTGGTTTAAGATTTATACTGACACGCACCTGATGCGTGATATTACAATAGAAAATGACAGTGACGATACACGTACACACAAGATTTTTAAGGCTCTTGAGGATGCCTGCCTTGCTTTTGACCTGGGAAAGCCTATCTGGCTTGACAGCAACGTAAGTGATTTCAAGAGGCATGGAAAGACCCGCTTTACGAAGGATAATTTTGTGGAGGACATCGACTTTGATTTTCTCGAGATGCACATCATAGAGGAGGATTGATGCCTCATTATGGATATGATGAGTTATTATTGATATAATGACGGTCCGCACGCTGCAGGCACGGCGGCACACAAGTACTCTCTCGTTCGCTACGCTACGCCATTAAGAATCTGTAGGAATTATGCCTTTTGGTTTTTTATGCTTGACGAAACCGGCTTTTATGCGCCGTCCATGGCGCATAACGCCTTGCCCCGGCGTCCATGCCGGTGCATTTCTGGTTGTGAAGCATAATTCAACAGATTCTAAATAGCTTCGCTATGCGCTTACGAGAGAGTACTTGTGTGCCGCCGTGCC
>ENA-UESH01001536-UESH01001536.1-human-gut-metagenome-genome-assembly--contig:-NODE-1536-length-15847-cov-4.076284_pt1 | contig 15847 bp, 14 predicted proteins | sample MGYA00243001_ERZ508002 | MGnify/ENA primary metagenome ERZ508002 (study PRJEB26167, sample SAMN06115447) | human gut metagenome | host: Homo sapiens | place: China:Anhui | collected 2015-08-07... | reverse complement strand
AATTTTTCAAAATATTCGGGCACCTCGGAGGAAAGCTCTATCCTCTCCCCCGTTACCGGATGGTCAAAGCCCAAAAGCCTTGCGTGCAGGCACTGACCGCCGAGCTCTGTTATAACATTCTTCTGCGGGCCGTATACCGCATCGCCCGCCACCGGATGACCGATATGCGCCATATGAACTCTTATCTGGTGAGTTCGGCCTGTTTCGAGCCGCAGGCGGACAAAAGTAAATTTTTCATATTCTTCTACTGTGTAATAATGAGTGACCGCAGGTCGGGAATTTTTATCCGTAACGGTCATTTTCTTTCTGTCATTGGGATTTCTGCCTATCGGAGCGTCTATTATCCCCTCGGGCTCGCGCAGTTTGCCGTAAACCACCGCCGCATATTCGCGGGTCAGGCTGTGTTCTTTAATCTGATGCGCAAGCGAGGCGTGCGCCATATCGTTTTTCGCAACCAGCAGCAATCCGCTCGTATCCTTATCTATCCTGTGAACTATGCCGGGGCGCAAAACTCCGTTGATTCCCGAAAGGCTGCTGCCGCAGTGATACAGCAGCGCATTGACAAGCGTTCCGCTCCTGTTTCCCGGTGCGGGGTGAACCACCATGCCCTTGGGCTTGTTGACAACGAGCATACAGTCGTCCTCATACCGTATATCGAGCGGAATATTTTCCGGCTGCGCCGTATCGTCCTGAGCGGGTTCGATATAGACTGCCACCTCATCGTCGACCTTCGGTTTGAAGCTCTTACCGACAGTCTTTCCGTTGACCGTTATACAGCCGTTTTCCGCCATATGCTGAATACGGGAACGCGAGAGCTCCGGGAAAGCATCCGCTACCGTGCGGTCAATACGCTGATCCGCCGTTTCGGAATCGACCGAAAAGCTCAGCGAATAACCTCCGGGCAAGGGCTCAGACATTTTTCTCATCTCCGCCGTCTTCGGCTTTCTTGTCGTCGTCCGACAGATATTTCTTGTTTTCTTTTATCAGGTCATATACCGTTTTCACTATAAGCAGAGCGGCGCCGACGGTAACACAGCAATCGGCAAAATTGAAAACCGCAAAATTGACAAAGGTGGGCTCGATATAGTCGACAACAAAGCCCCTTGCAACGCGGTCAACAAAGTTACCCGCACCGCCGGCTATAATAACCGCCACACACCAGTAAATAAAACCGGGCTTAATTTTCTTCGTCATGAGCAGGAAAATAAACATGACTATAACAACCGCCGTAAAAATCGTCAGAAAAACCGTCTGATTCTGCATGGAGCTGAACGCCGCACCGGTGTTCTCGACATAGCGGATGCGGATAAGGCCGAAAAGAATATCCATGCTGCCGCCCGCCGCAAAGCGGTTGACAACAGCAACTTTTATAATCTGGTCGATAGCCACAAGCGCGGCAATCACCAGAAGGGTTATTGCCTGGATCATAAAAACCTCAAAAACTTATTTTTTAAAGAAACCTCTGAAGCGAGAATGGCGGGGATGATCATCATCGTCATCGTCGTCATTATCGTCATCATCGTCGCCGTCTAAAAAATTATCGACATTGGCAAGCACTTCGTCGGTGTCGTCCTCCGCGTCGTCGTCATCCTCAAACTCGTCGGGCGTGATATGATGCTCTATAACGCCGAAGTTTATCACAAAGCCGTTTGCGGAATCGCCGCCGTCCTCCGTCTCGTCGGAATCGGAGACAGTCTCCTCCGCCGCAGCCATGGGATCGTATGTATCGCTCTCCGAATCTTGCGACTGCATGAGTATATCGTTGGCTACAATTTCATCGGGAGCCGCATTCTCTTCGCTGAATTCGGGCTCGTCCTCAAACGCTGCAACAGCGTCCTGCGGTTCGGCGTCTTCAACCGAATCGCCGTCGTTTTCCGCGGTTTCGGTCTCTGCGGGCTCTTCTGTCACTTCTGCTTCTTCGACTTCTTCAACGATATCGACGTTGTTTGTCTCATCCTCGACGGATATGGGGCTGTCCGAAATATACTCGTCCGTATTTACAGTCGGGATAACAGGCACATCCTGCTGCTCAGGAAGCGAAGATATGATATCTATATGCTTACGGTAAGCGTCGAGCACGGAATTGCGGAATACCGCAACTTCGGTTTCAAGCTTCTCGAGCGCCGCCGAATTTACGCGTATAGCGGCATTTATTCTGTCAAGCTCAAGCTGTGCATTTTTCTTTGCGCTCTCGATTATCTCGTTAGCCTTTGCTTCCGCATTGCTTATCATGGCGGAGGCGGTGCGCTCTGCGGAGGTTATGCGCTCGGTTGCGTTTCGGTTTGACTCTTCCGTGAGCTGCGACGCCTTTACCGAAGCCGCTGTTTCAAGGACATCGGCTCTGTTCTGCGCCGAAGAAACAAGCTCCTGCGCTCTCTTTTCGGCGGAATCGAGCTGCTCCTGCGCGCTCTGCTGAGCCTCGCGCTGAATTTTGTCCGCCATGCGCTCTGCGGTAAGCAAAGCACGCCTGATATTGTCCTCATCCTTCTTATACTGAGAAACTCTCTCTGCAAGAAGGCTCATTTTTTTAACGAGATCCCCGTTTTCCTTAAACATCTTTTCGTAAGATGCGGATACCTCGCGTAAGAACGAATCAACGTCTTCTGCCTCATAAGTCCCGCGTCCGGCAGAAATAAAACGATGAGATTTGAGCTGTTCGGGTTTAAGCATTATCTACACCTCTTAACTGGGAAATAAACATCAATCGAAATATCCTTCGCTCATGCTCTCGATATCCTCGAGCACGTCACCTGAAAGCGGCACGCTGTCGGGAGTAATAATATAAGCCTTGCCGGCAACCTTCTTGATATCGCCGGAATTTGCATATGCGACACCGGAAAGGAAGTCGATAATACGTCTCGAATCGTCTGCGGGGCAGGTTTCAAGATTAAGGATAACTATTCTCTTCTCGTTGAGAACATCGGCTACGCTCTGAACATCAAGATATCTGTCAAGCTTCTTAAGTACGACCGGAGTGCGGCTGGAAGAGCGCAGGTCGACTATATTGGGCATCGAAGACGCAGCAGACGGTCTTGAGGCTGCACCGAAATCCCCGAAAGACTTCGCGGAATCGGTGCTGTCGGATGCGTATGTGTCATCGGCAGAATCGTCATAGACGTTTTCGATATTTTCATCGATAGTGTCTTCATCGGAATTGTCGATAAAATTTTTCACCTTATCAAAGATACTCATAATATTTTCCTCCCGTATTTATAAAAAAACTTAATATTGCCTGTCTCCGAATATCGCCGAGCCCACACGCACAAGCGTCGAACCCGCCGCTATCGCTTCTTTAAAATCGCCGGACATACCCATAGACAATATGTCCATATATATATTATCCATTTTTTTGGCACCAATGTCAATAAACAGTTTGTGCATATTATCAAAAACACACTGATTTTTTGCAGAATCTTTGAAATTCGGAGCAACTGTCATCATTCCGCGCACCCTGATATGCTCAAGCTCGGCTATTTCGGCGAGCCGGTCGGCGACCTCGTCGGCGGAATAGCCGAATTTTTTCTCGTCCTCGCCTATATTGACTTCGAGAAGTATATCGGTTTTTATCCCCTGCTCCCCCGAACGGCGGCTTATCTGACAGGCGGTCTCAAATGAATCGACGCTCTGTATCATATCAACCTGTCCGACTATTTTCTTTATCTTATTGCTCTGCAGATGACCGATGAGATGAAGCTTGCAGTGCTCGAGATTGAGCTCGGGGCGCTTTAGCAGCACCTCCTGAACCTTGTTCTCTCCTATAAGGTCGACTCCGTAGGCTATCGCGTGATTTATAAGCTCTACGGAAACTGTCTTTGTCACCGCCATAAGCTTCACTTCCTGCGGGTCTCTGCCGTTTTTGACGGCTCCGCTATCTCGTCACGAACTCTTTTCAGATTATCTTCAAGGAGTCTCAAGCGCGCATCAGTAACCGATAAGTTTTCCATCTTTAAGATCCTTTCCCTCAAGTATGACCGCATCGTAGATTTTCAGATACGGCACTTTATTTTCATCGTATACGTCCTCTTTTATCATCTTGGAAATCACATAGTCCTCGCCCGTATATATAATGTCAAGCTTTTTGAATCGGACGATATTGCCGGTGAGCACGTATACACCCTGAACTCCGTCAATAACTCTGACAGCAGATTTGTTTACTCTTATTCCGTCGGTCTCGTTTATCACTATTTCGACATCCTCCGTTCGGAGTCTCGCTATGTCGGAATCCATTATCTTCGAAGAAAGTATAAGAACCGTCTCATCGGTGTTTATCGGGCCTCTGTAATACACCGTGGCATTTATGCTGTCGCGCGACATATTGTCGCATCTGAGCGTTATGCTGTCTCCGTCGTTTAATCTTGTGGCGTCGGACTTATTGACTATCCCGACAAAGTACCAGGTATATCCGTGTATCAGCTTGCCCTTTGTGTTGGCGGGTACTGCGGCGGGAGAGGCAGACAGCGCCGCCTTTATCTTGTCGCTGCTGAGATTTTTAATATTTGAAAAGCTGAGCGTATTTTCATATCCGTCGGCGGACGAGACATAATATCCCGTATCGTCTGCCTTGAGGTAGTCGACACTTCCGACTTTTGCGGTAAGAGAGGCTATTTCGGACTTTAACGACGCTATCTTCTTTGAAAAATCGATATTTCCGTTTATCAGTATCTGCTTTGCGGTCATCTTGTCGCTGAATTTTTCCGCACTGTTCTCAAGCCCGGAGATTTTGCCCGAACGCACACCGTCGAGCATCTCATAGAAATACGAATCGGCCTGGAGATTTATCTTCGATATGTCAAGCTCGTTCAAATTCTGCTGGCTGTTAAGGCTCTCGTACCTCGCAAGCTCGCTTTTACGACTCTCGAGGTCAACATATACAGAAGCCGAATCGGCCTTTCCGAACTGTGCCGCAATAGCCTGACCGCCCGCCACGCGCTCGCCGTCCTGCAAAAGTGGGACATAAGTGAGTGAGGACGAACCGTTTATCAGGGACTCGTCACGCACGGCAAACATCTTTACCGTTATGCTGTTGCGGTATGTCGTGGCGGCGGCGGGCTGGGTTTTCACGTTTGAAGAATTGAAAATGCTTATCTCATAGCACAGAACGGCAACGGCCAAAAGCACCGCAACTGCCGCGATTATCTTTTTTACGCCGTTTTTGTTTACCTTTACCTTTTTCATTCCGCAGTCCCCCTCTCTATTATTTCAACGGCTCTTTTCAGCAGCTCGTCATACGGCATTTCGTCGATGTATAAATGCTCGATACGCCCGTCGCGCTTAAACCATGTCAGCTGTCTTTTGGCGTATCGGCGCGTGGAGCGCTTGAGATTGTCTATTGCATCGCCCAAGGATATCTCTCCGGAAAAATACGGCTGCAGTTCTTTATAGCCTATCGCCTGACCCGCCGTCTTTCCGAGCTCACCCGAAAGAAAGCGTCTCGCCTCGTCGATAAGTCCGCTGTCTATCATCATATCAACTCTGCTGTCGATACGGTCATACAAAAACTGCCTGTCGCGCACATCGAGGCATATAGCCGTGCAGTCATGTTTCGGCTCCGCAAGGCGCGACCTGCGCTGCTGTTCGCTCATTGTGACCCCGGTTTTATAATAGACCTCAAGGGCTCTTATGATACGCCCTCGGTTATTGAGATGCAGCTGCGCCGCGGTATCCGGGTCAATGCCCGAAAGCTCCTTATGAAGCGTTTCCATGCCCTCTCTTTCCGCACGGCGTTCAAGCTCGCTGCGGATATATATACCGTCGTCCTCCTCGGCAAAGGTTATATTGTCAACAAGGGATGAATAGTAAAGTCCTGTTCCGCCGACCAAAACGGGAAGCTTTCCCCTGCCGGATATTTCTTCTATACACCTGCCCGCCTGCCCGCAGTAGGCTGCGACACTGTACTTCTCGCCCGGCTCAAGGAAACTGAGCATATGATGCGGTATACCGCCCATCTCCTCCTCGGTCGGCTTGGCAGTCGCAATATCCATATATTTATATATCTGCATTGAATCGCAGGAAACGGCCTCGCCGGAAAGTGCGCGGCAGATATCGACCGCCAGCTTCGTTTTGCCGGACGCAGTTGGACCTACTACCGCAGCTATTTTAATCTTCTTACACCCGTCCAAAATTCTTCTCCAATTCACGCCTGGTTATCTCGATCATGACCGGTCTGCCGTGCGGGCAGTATCTTATCTCCGGGCTTGCGAAAAGACGCTTTATAAAAAGTTCGCGTTCGTATTCCGTGGTGTACATTCCGCCCTTTATCGCAGCCTTACACGCCATGAGACTGAAAAGCCACTCCTTCTTTTCGGATATGAGCTTCTGTCTGTTTTCAACAAGATATCCCGCAAGCTCCGCGACAACATCGGCGACCTCATCCGCCGATATCTCCATGGGACACTCGCGGACTATCACGACGGAATATCCGAAATCCTCGACCGCAAACCCCGCCTGCATAAGCATATCAAGGTTATCGAGCACCGAAGAATATTCCTCTTTGCTGAGCGTCACGGTTATTGGGGTCAAAAGCATCTGCGTTGAACGCTTGCTGTCGTTTTTGACAAGCTCGTTAAACAGCATTCTTTCGTGCGCCGCGTGCTTGTCAACAAGAAAGATGCTCTCCCCTTGTTGAACAATAATGTATGTTTTGAACGCCTCTCCGATAACGGTTACGGGCAGCTCCGCGGGCTTCTCGTCAACAGCCGTATCGAGAGCCCGAGCCGTTTCTTCCGGCTTTTCGTCGGGAAGCGTTGCGGCGTTTTCCGAAAGCTCCGGCCGTATATCCGCTTCAATAACGGCGGTCTCTTCTTTTTTTGCCCTCTGAGCGTCAAGAAAATGCTGAATGGTCGAGGGCTCGGAGTCTGCGTTTTCGGGCTTTTTATCCGGGCTTGCAACTGTAATTATATCCTCGCGCGCAGCGGGCTGCTGATATGTCGATTTTTCCGACTGCTGCGCCGAGCGGTATTCGGAGGATGACATCCTGTTCCAGAAATCGGGCTGCTTTTCCGGCAATCTCATCTGCTCGGTTTTCGGGCGCACAGGCTCGAAGAGCTCCGTCTGCGCCGTTCTCGGAATAGTCACCTTCGGCGCTTCGTCCCTATGCTCAAGCGCATTTTTGGCGGCATAATATACCGCGCTGAATACCGTGCGCTCATTTGCAAAGCGCACTTCGATTTTCGCGGGATGGACGTTCACATCGACAAGACCCGGTGCGGTGGTTATATTGAGCACGCAGTACGGGAACTTGCCGACCATTATCGAATTTTTATATGCCTCACTCAGAGCCGCCGAAGCCGTGCCGGACTTCACAAGTCTGCCGTTGACAAAAAAGAACTGCATATTGCGGTTCGGCCGCGATTTTGTCGGCTTCGAAACAAGCCCGCTTATCTTCACGGACTCGAAGCTGTAATCCGCTTCAATCAGTCCGTCCGCAAAGTCCTTGCCGAAAATCTCATAGGCTGCGGTTTTGAGGTCGCCGCTTCCGGAGGTGAACAGGGCGCTCTTGCCCTCTCTTATAAATCTTATCGAAACATCCGGGTTCGAAAGCGCAATCTTGTCAACTATACCGGCGACTGCATTGGCCTCGGAGACATCCTTTTTGAGAAATTTCATTCTTGCGGGAGTGTTGAAGAAAAGATCTCTGACTACTATCGTCGTCCCGAGCGGGCAGCCGGCATCATCGACCAACGTCTCTTCTCCGGCACTTATGCAGTAGCGCGTTCCCGTCTCCTCTTCAGTGGTTCTTGTGAGCACCTCGACATTTGAAACGGCGGCTATGGAGGCGAGCGCCTCGCCTCTGAATCCGAGAGTACCTATCGCATACAAATCGTCGCGCGTGCTTATCTTGCTCGTGGCGTGGCTTATGAACGCGTTGCGTATATCTTCGCGGCTTATTCCGCAGCCGTTATCGGTTACACGGATATAAGTTATTCCACCGTTTTTTATTTCAACCGTGACCGAAGAAGAGCCCGCGTCGATCGCGTTCTCCATAAGCTCCTTTATAACGGACGCGGGTCTCTCGACCACTTCGCCCGCAGCTATGAGCTCCGCTATTTCTTTTGGCAGGACTTTAATCTTCGGCATGGTTTCCTCCCGTTATATTTCCTTTGCGCTCTTTGTCAACTCGTACAGCACGCCCATCGCCTCTATCGGCGTTAAGGTGTTGACATCGAGCACCTTCAGCTTTTCGACTATCTCGTTTGAGCTGTTCTGACCGAACGATATCTGCCCGGCCTCCGGCTCGACCGCGGTGCTCGGCTCACGTTCGCGCACAAGCACAAGTCCGCTCTCTTCAATCTCCTTGAGAACCTTTTTCGCTCTGTCTACAACGGGCTTCGGAACTCCTGCGAGCTTTGCGACTTCAATTCCGTAGCTTCCGTCAGCTCCGCCGCGAACTATACGGCGCAGGAAGGTTATGTCGTCGCCGCGCTTTTTGACGGCTATATTGTAGTTCTTCACGCCGTCTATCTGCCCCTCAAGCTCCGTCAGCTCATGATAGTGCGTGGCAAAAAGGGTCTTTGCGCCGATGCGCTTTTTGTCGGCGGCATATTCGAGCACGGCGCGCGCAATGCTCATGCCGTCAAAGGTCGAAGTGCCTCTGCCTATTTCATCAAAAATTATGAGGCTTCTCGAGGTTGCGTTATTCAGTATGGACGCAACTTCGCTCATTTCGACCATAAACGTCGATTGACCGGCGGAAAGATCGTCGGACGCACCTATTCGAGTAAACACGCTGTCAACTATACCGAGCTCCGCGCTTGCGGCGGGAACAAAGCTTCCTGCCTGCGCCATGACGCAGATTAGAGCTACCTGGCGCATATATGTGGACTTACCCGCCATATTGGGACCCGTTATTATCGCACAGCGGTCGTCGCCGCAGTCGAGAACGGTATCGTTCGGCACAAACGGCTCACCGTTGAGCATCTTTTCGACAACGGGATGGCGTCCCTCTTTTATTTTCACAATCGGCTCTGCGGACATCTGCGGGCAGACATAGTTGTTTTCAAGCGCTACCTGGGCAAACGAACAGAGGACATCAAGCTGCGCCACTGCCGCCGCCGTGCGCTGAACGCGGGCGAGCTCCGCACCGGTGCGCTTTCTGATATCGTCAAAAATCTCGTATTCGAGCTTGACGATTCTGTCCTGCGCGCCGAGAACCTTTGCTTCAAGATCCTTGAGCTCCTGAGTTATGAATCTCTCGCAGTTTGCAAGGGTCTGTTTTCTTATATATTCGTCGGGTACAAGCTCTTTATATGAGTTGGGAACCTCTATGTAGTAGCCGAATACCCTGTTATAGCCTATTTTAAGTTTTGCTATTCCGGTCTTTTCCTGCTCCTGCTGCTGTATGGCGGCAATATAATCCTTGCCGTTTAATACTATATCGCGCAGGGAGTCGAGCTCCGGATGGAAGCCGTCCTTTATCATACCGCCCTCACGGACAGAGAACGGCGGCTCCTCGACTATCGCGGCGTCGATGAGCTCATAGATATCGGAAAGCGCGTCTATATTTTCGGCACATTCGCGCATAAGCGACGAAGAGAGCACGGAAACTTTTTCTTTAAGCTCCGGCAGGCACGACGCGGCGAGCGCCAGCGCACGCAAATCCTTAGCTCCGGCTGTACCGAACGATATTCTTGTTATGAGACGCTCGAGGTCATGTATGCCTGACATACTTTCGCCGAGCTCCTGCCTCACCATCGGCTGAGAGACAAGCTCTGCCACAGCGTTATGGCGCTTTGTTATGCGCGCCATGCCGATAAGCGGGCGCTCAAGCCATGCGCGTATCATTCGCTTGCCCATTGGGGTGCGCGTCTTATCGAGCACCCAGAGCAGGGAGCCGCGCTTTTCGCGGTTTCTTAAAGTCTCAACTATTTCGAGATTGCGCAGAGCGGAGACATCGAGGCGCATGAAATTGAGTTCTGAATAAAATGATATCGAAGAAATATTTTCGAGGTCGTTGCGCTGAACCTCAGTGAGATATTTAAGCGCCGCTCCGAGCGCCGGAACAGCCGCGCTGCCCTCATGGAGCTCAAGCTCCGACAAGCTGTCTTTTTTGAAATGAGCGAGTATTGTTTCGGCACTTTGCCGAGGGTCAAAATAGCTGTCGCCGAGCTCCTGTGCAAGAGCTTCGGTCTTGTTTGAAATGAATGAAAACACCTTCGTAAGAGACGAAGAAGCGGAGTTGAACACGATTTCGCTCGGCATGAATCTGCCTATCTCGTTGATTATTTTATCGGGAACGGCGGGAGAGGCAAGCTCGGTCAGATTGACGGAGCCCGTTGATACGTCCACAAAGCAGACGCCGGCGGACTCGCCCGCAAAATATACGCTTGCGAGGAAATTGTTTCTGCCCTCGTTGAGCATACTGTTTTCGATAACCGTACCGGGAGTCAGAACCCTGACGACTTCGCGCTTGACAAGTCCCTTTGCGAGAGCGGGGTCCTCCATCTGCTCGCATATGGCGACTTTGTAGCCCTTTGCGACGAGGCGCGCCATGTAGCTGTCCGCGCTGTGAAACGGCACGCCGCACATCGGGGCGCGCTCCTCCTGACCGCAGGCTCTGCCTGTCAGCACAAGCTCCAGCTCACGCGACACTGTTACCGCATCGTCAAAGAACATCTCGTAAAAATCACCGAGTCTGAACATCAGTATCGTGTCGGGATATTTCTTTTTTGTCTCAAAATACTGTTTCATCATCGGAGAAAGCTCTGCCATTCCGATACCGTCCTCTCAGCGGTTATACCGCAAAATAAAAAGCTTTCGGCTCCGCAGGGGTTAACCTGCGGAGCGGTATTGCAATAATCAGCAGCCGGAGCAGCCGGAGCAGTCTCCGCCGCAGTGATGCTCCTCTTCGGGCTCGCAGGTAGCGGGGTCTTCACCCTGGATGCACAGAGCGAGAATGCCCGTGATATAATGCATCATTTCATCTATCTCGGCTCTTGCAACCTCATAGTCGCGCATATGCTCGTTATCCATAACCTTCTTGTAGAGGTCGTTGAACTCTGTCTCATATGCCGCAAGCTTCTGCTCGTTGGCATCTTCCTTGCTCGCCTCGTGCTGATATGACATATGAACGAGCTGAATCTTGCCCATAAGTTCGTTGAGCTCCTTGTCCTCCTCGTTTGCCTTCTGAGCAGCCTGGAACTTCGCATATCTTTCATCCTGCTGGATAGCTGCGCCGAGTTCTCTTGTAAGTTTGATGATGTCCATAATTGTACTCCTTGAAATTTATCTTATATCCTTATCCGCAATGCGGAGATATAGCGTTTTCAGTCGGCAAGCTCGCCCTTGAGCATCCATATCAGAGCTTCGGTCACTCTGACGGTTCTGAACGAGCCTATGACCGACTCATCGGCAGGGAACTCGATTATTATATTGCCCTGCGTCCTGCCGGATATATATCCGTCTTTTTTAGCCTTCGACTCGCAGAGGACTCTGTATTCTCTGCCGAGCATTTCGGAGGTGCGGACAGACGCGATTTTCTCCTGCGCGGCACAGAGCTCCGAAAACCACTTGCCCTTTTCTTCGCGGGAAACGGGGTCGTCCATTTTTGCCGCGCGGGTTCCCTCGCGGGGCGAGAAAATGAAAGTATAGAGCGAGGTATACTGTGCCTTTTCAATGAGCTTCACCGTGTCGAGAAATTCCTCATATGTTTCACCCGGGAAACCGACTATTATATCGCTTGTCACCGAGAGCTCGGGCATGACGCTGCGGGCATATTCGAGCAGAGAAAGATATTTTTCAGCCGTATATCCCCTGTTCATCTCCTTGAGCACCCTGTCGTTTCCGCACTGCACCGGAAGATGCAGATGCTTTGCGACCTTTTCACACTGCGCCATGGTATCGAGCAGCTCATGCGTGCAGTCCTTCGGGTGAGAGGTCATGAAGCGTATAATGAAATCGCCGTCGATACTGTTTATCTCGCGCAAAAGTGCGGCGAAATTCAGCTCCCCCTCGCGGTCGTTGCCGTAGGAATTGACATTCTGACCGAGCAGGGTTATCTCTTTATAGCCGCTTTTGACAAGCTCGCGCGCTTCGCTTATAATAACGTCGCTGCTGCGGCTTCGCTCTCGTCCGCGGACATATGGCACTATGCAATAGGTGCAGAAATTGTTGCACCCGTACATTATAGGCAGCCACGCCTTGAAGGTGCTGTCTCTGTGCAGAGGCAAGTCCTCCGCAATAACGCCGTCGGAATTTTCGGTATCGAACACGCGCTTACCGGTAGAGAGCGAGCGGTAAAGCAGCTCCGGAAATTTATGCGCGGTGTGAGTCCCGAAAACTATATCGACAAACGGATAGCTCCTGCGAATTTTTTCGGCTATCCTCTCCTGCTGCATCATACAGCCGCAGAGGATTATTTTGAAGTCGGGATTCTTCTCTTTTATTTTCTTGAGTGCGCCGACGTTTCCGAAGAGCCTGTACTCGGCGTGCTCGCGCACGGCGCAGGTGTTATATCCGCGTTTTCCGCCTCGTCCGTAAAGCCGAAGCCCATTTTTTCGAGCAGACCCTTGAGTCTCTCGCTGTCGGCTACATTGCCCTGGCAGCCGAATGTATGAACGTAGGCGAGCGGTTTGCGCCCGCCGAGCCGTGTTTCAAGCACTGTATGCACAAGTCCGCAGAACTCCATCTGTCTGTCAAGCTCCTCCTGCGGAACAATAATATTTCCTCTGTCTTTTGAAATCGGCAAATCGGTTATCCTCCGAAAAATCTTAGTTATTTTAATTAGTCTATTATACAACGAAAAGCGAATTTGTACAAGCTTAAATAATATAAACCCTTATGTATATTTACAAAATCCGAGTTAATGAAATTTTTTTCTTTCAAGGCTGTTAATAAAGCCCGAAATAGGCTATAATCATCATATGCTATTTGAATCGGAGGCACATATGAGAAGGCACAATGATATCACTTATATCGGCAAAAGCTCAAAGGCGGCTGTGAGTAAAATAAAAAATTTCAACTTATACGGCGGGAGGAACGGCATTGAAAAGCTTTGATATAGGAAAAAACGACGCCGGGCAGCGCGTTGACAAATTCATAAAAAAGACCGTCCCGAATCTTCCGGACTCGCTTATGTACAAATATATCAGGCTCAAGCGCATAAAGCTCAACGGAAAGCGGTGCGAGATATCCACGCGCCTGAAAAAGGGCGACCGCGTGGATATGTACATAAACGACGAATTTTTCGAGCAGCGGTTTGACAGATACGATTTCATGCACGCATCGACAAATCTCACCGTTCTCTACGAGGATGAGAATATAATGCTGCTCGACAAGAAAGTCGGTCTGCTCTCCCACCCGGACGAGCGCGAATACAACGACACTCTTTTGACCAGGATAAAGCGCTATCTCTACGAAAAGGGCGAATACAATCCGTCCGACGAAAACTCTTTTTCGCCCGCGCTCATAAACAGAATAGACCGCAACACCGGCGGAATAGTGATGGCCGCAAAGAACGCGGAGGCTCTGAGAATAATGAATCAGAAGCTCAAGGACAGAGAGATAAAAAAATTCTATCTCTGCGTTGTCCACGGCACTCTCAAGGAAAAAGACGGGACTTTGCACGGCTGGCTGACAAAGGATGAAAAGAAGAATCTCGTCAAGGTCTCGTCCCGCAAAACGGAGGGCTCAAAGGAGATAAAGACAAAGTACCGCGTGCTCGCCGAAAACAAAGGTATGAGCTTAGTTGAGGTCGAGCTGCTGACGGGGCGCACACATCAGATAAGAGCGCACTTCGCCTCGATAGGTCATCCTCTTCTCGGCGACGGAAAATATGGGCGCAACTCAATGAACAAGGAGAGCGGATACAAAAAACAGTTCCTTTATTCATACAAGCTGAAATTTGATTTCTCCTCCGACGCGCAGTCGCTCGATTATCTAAACGGCAAAGAATTTGAAGTAGACAACGTGTGGTTTAAGGGCGCATTCCTCAACGGCGAGCTCTGAGCGATTGTGAATTAATTATAAAACTTGCAGATTCGACTTGTAAAAGCTAATAAAATAGTATAGAATAAGAATGTTATCGACCGTTAGGTCAAATCAACCTTAACAAAGAAAAGGATGAAAAAGAATGGCAAACAAAGACACCCAGCGGACTTCTGCCGAGTCATACCGTGACGACAGAAAGGCCCGCCTCGCTCAGTCTGCGAAAAAGAGTCAGAAGAAGAGCGAGAAGAGCAAGGCAGCGGCAAAGATAGTCAAAATGGTAGTAGCTATCGTTCTTGCCGTCGTAGTTGCAGGCGGAATCGTTTGGAAGGTTCTCGACGATACGGCCGCTATCAAGAAGAATACAACCGTGTTCTCTTTGGGCGACGATATCCGCGTTTCGGAAGTTGAGTTTACATATTACTACAGCCAGTATCTCAACAATATCTACTCATACGCTCAGCAGTACGCAAGGTACGGCATGAACATCGGCATTGACCCGACAAAGTCGCCGGATGAGCAGAACTACGGCACCGATGCCGACGGAAAAGAAATGCTTCTTTCCGATTATCTCAAGAATGAGACCATCTCCGCCCTCCAGACCTACAAGATCCTCTATGCCGAGGCTGTCAAGGCAGGCTACAAGCTCACAGACGACGAGCAGAAGTCAATTGACGATCAGGTCGAGGAGCTCAGAAACACCGCCGCAGAGAACAAATACTCTCTCAATGCCTACCTCAAGGCGAGCTACGGCAAGGGTATAAACGAGAAGTTCCTGCGCAAGCAGCTTGAGATGCAAAATATCGTTTCGAGATACCAGAGCGACACCTCAAAGAAGCTCACCGATTCTTACAGCGCCGCCGACATAAAGGCTGTCTACGACAAGGATCACAGCGCATACAATGCAGTTGACGCAAGAACCCTTTCGTTCTCAGTAGAGACTCTCACCGCAAAGGACGGCGAGACCTCGGAGCAGCTTGCCGCCCGCCAGAAGGCCGCCGCGGCGAAGGTCAAGAAGGAAGCCGAGAAGGCTCTCAGCGCCTGCACCAGCGAAAAGGCTTTCCTTGAGCAGGCAAAGAAAAAGAACAGCTCCACCGAAAACTATGACGCGGAGTCCGCAACCGCCCTCAACGAGGCCGTAAAGTCAACCATCACCTCCTATGTCTCCGAGGACGCCGCAAAGTGGGCGTTTGACAGCGCGAGAAAAGCAGGAGATGTCAAGCTCTTTGAAGTCGGCAGCGACGGCAACGTGAGCTCATATGTTATCCTCTATATCAACAAGGGCAGCTACGCTCCCATGGCCTCGAACGTAAGACATATTCTCATCTCGTTCACCGACAATGCAAGCTCGTCCTCCGAGGCAACCGACGAGCAGAAGAAGGCCGCAAAGGCTTCCGCCGACAAGATCTACAAGGAGTGGCAGAGCGGAGCTAAGACCGAAGATTCCTTCGCTGCTCTCGCAAAAGAGAAGTCCAAGGATACCGGAAGCGCCGCTGACGGCGGACTTATAAGCGGCATCACTTCAAGCGCCAACTACGTTGAGTCCTTCCGCAACTGGGCTACCGACAGCAGCAGAAAGGTCGGCGACACCGGCATTGTCGAGTCCGAGTACGGCTACCACATCATGTACTATTCGGGCAGTGACTACGCTTGGAAGAGCGCCATTCGCTCCGCAAAGGCCAGCGAGGACTTCGAAAAGCAGCTTAACGAGCTTGAAGGCTCCGACGAGTACAAGCTCAACAAGAAGGACAAGAATATCGATAAGGCAGTCAAGGACTTCCTCAAGACCTTCAAGCAGAGACTCGCAATGAGCAACAGCACAAAGACGAGGAGCTAATAATGCTACAGAAATCATCCCCCGGGACTTTTCCGGGGGAATTTTCACGCATAAAATCATAACCACTAGTAAACTCGTGGTTTGCACAGC
>ENA-UESH01001521-UESH01001521.1-human-gut-metagenome-genome-assembly--contig:-NODE-1521-length-15978-cov-2.980127_pt1 | contig 15978 bp, 17 predicted proteins | sample MGYA00243001_ERZ508002 | MGnify/ENA primary metagenome ERZ508002 (study PRJEB26167, sample SAMN06115447) | human gut metagenome | host: Homo sapiens | place: China:Anhui | collected 2015-08-07... | reverse complement strand
TTTGTAAATATTTTTTTATTTTTTTGTTTTTCGGGGTGCGTTTTTAATTGTTTTTTCGGCGCGATCATGCTATATTATTAATACTTGCTTTGCGCCCTACGGGCGGGAAGGCAAATTCATACGGTAATTTTATCCCGATCGGAGGTGTCAATATGTCAAGAGTATGCAGTATCTGCGGTAAGGGTCAGGCAAGCGGCAACAACGTCAGCCACTCCAATCGTGTGACGAGAAGAACGTTTAAGGTCAACGTCCAGAAGGTCTCCTATGTTCAGGACGGCAAGGAACAAAACGGCTACGTCTGCGCAAGATGCTTGAAGAAAGCGGAACGTGCCTAAATCACGGAAATTGAGGCTGCCTTTTTATAAGGCAGCCTTTTTTTCGTCCCTTGGCTTCTATGCTATGCGAGCGGCGGCGGAAATATTCTCAATACGTTTGTAAGTGCAAGCTTTTCGAGCAGGCGGGGGGAAAGCCCCGCCCTTTCCATGTCCTCGAAAAAGCGCGGCATCTCGTCCGCGCCCGCATACAGCGGGTCCTCGCTTCCGTCGAAATCCGTCCCGATCGCAACGACGTCCTCTCCGCCGACCGCGACGATGTGTTTTACGTGCGCCGCAAGCCCCGCCGCGCCCGCAAATCGACGCACGAAATTGACGCCTACGACGCCGCCGAGCCGCGCCAGGGTCTTTATCTGGGCGTCGGTTAAATTGCGCCTGTGGGGGCAAATGCCGCGCGCGAGCGAGTGGCTGGCGACGAGCGGCACGCCGAAGCTTTTCGCCATGTCCGCCAGCTCGAAAAATCCGTCGTCGGAAAGGTGGGACACGTCGGCGTAAATCCCGCGGGAAAACAGCTCCTCCGCCACGCGGCGGCCGAAGGGCTTCAGCCCGCCCCGCATGCCGCAGGGAAAGCCGAGACAGTTTTCGTCGTTCCAGGTAAACCCGAACATCTTTACGCCCGCGGCAAGCAGCGTCTCCAGCCGCGAGAGGTCATTTTCCAGCAGTCCCCCGTCCTCTATCGTCAAAACGCCGCGTATCCCCGCGCTTTTCAGTTCCCCCTCCGCCGCGCGAAAGGCGGAAAGAAAGGGCAGAGCGCGCCCCCACGGGTCCGACGAGGCGGAGCGGGAAAACAGGGCAAAACATTGTAAAACGCAATCTCCCCCGATGAGCTTTTCGAGGGAGATCTGCGCGTTTTTCATATGTAGAAATTGTTCCGCGCCCCGTGCCGCCGTGAGCGTGTCCGAGTGCAGATCTCCGTAACGCAAAGAATTCTTCTCCCCCCCGCGTTACGCTTTGGAGCGGCCCTTAAACAGGCGCAGAATCAGCCGAATCACCTTCGGCGGCTTCAAACAAATGATTTTTGACATCCTTCTCCTTGTTGATCGCGACGAGGAGAACTCCCCTGTCGCAATCGATTTCGGCGTTTTCGTTCACGCCCACGTTGGAGATGCCGCGGCAGCTGCCGTAACAGAGCGTCAGATCGTCCGTGGGATAGAACAGCCCTCTGTTATTTATTATATGCGCGGCGCCGCCGAAGGGTAACAGGGAGACCGTTTTGCCGAGGATGTTTTTCAACGAAAATTTGCCCGTATGCACGGACAGGAGCGCGGAATCCGTAATCATTTCGCAGGGCATTCCCGCGCGGCAGGCACGGTAAAGCAGGTGCAGATTGCCGAGAAAATGATCCTCGCGCCCTCCCCCGCCGCCGTAAAGCTCGATGCGGGTTATCCCCTTTTCCTCGGCGAGAGCGAGCATTTTTTCCAGCGCGATTTCCCCGTCCGTCTCGTTTTTTTCGGAGGGGAAAATTTCCGCGGGGCGGGGGAAAGGAATTTCCGCCGCGGAGTCGAAATCGCCCAGATTTTCGTCGATACGCACCCTGCCCTTTGCCCAGTTATAGGCCCCGTCCGCGCAAAAGACCAGCGCGTTTGTATCGTCTATTTCCCCTTTGTACGGCTCGCCGTTTAACAGAATAACGCCCTTCATCTTCACGCGCCGCGCAGGGCCTCGATCGCCGCGCGGCGGTCTGCGGCTTTGAATACGGAGCTTCCCGCCACGATGACGTTCGCCCCCGCCGCCTTTACCGAACCGACGTTTTCGGGCGTGATGCCGCCGTCGATTTCAATGTCCAGGGCCTGCCCGCTTCTCTCGGCAAGCGAGCGGAGCGCGCGCACCTTTTCCAATACCTCGCCCATAAATTTCTGGCCGCCGAAGCCGGGAAAAACGCTCATGACGAGCGCCATATCGCACAGCGGAATCACGCTTTCCACCGCCGACACGGGCGTATCGGGATTAATCACCGCGCCGCACTTTGCGCCCGCGCGTTTGATGAGCAGAAGCGTTTCCTTCAAATTGTCTTTACAGGCCTCCGCGTGCACGGTGACGATATCCGCGCCCGCCTTTACGAAACGTTCGACGTATTTTTCGGGCTGCACGATCATCAGGTGACAATCGAGCGGCAACGAGGTGCGTTTGCGGATGTCCTCCACCATTTTTATGCCGAAGGTGATGTTGTTGACAAAAACGCCGTCCATGACGTCGCAGTGCACGAGATCCGCGCCGCTCTCCTCCAAATTTTTCACTTCCTCGCCCATTTTCGAAAAGTCCGCCGACAGAATGGACGGAGCGATTTTGATTTTCCTCATAGGTTACTCCTTAAAGCTTTTATTTTTAAGCAGGACGTAGCACTCCTCGTCCATGAGCGCGCCGTCGAAACGAAGCTCGCTCTGCGCCAGCCGCCCCTCATAGGCAAAGCCGCACTTTTCCAGCACCCGTTTGGAGCGCAGATTGTGCGGATAGCAATAGGCCGAAACCAAATCGAGCGCCATGGGCCCGAACGCAAACCGTAAAACGGCCTGCGCCGCTTCCGTCATCAGTCCCTTTCCCCAATAGCTTTCCGATATGGCGTACCCGAGCATTCCCGCCTTCGGGTTTAACCGTTTGGGGTCGTCTATGACGCCGATGGTGCCGATCAGCTTCCCGTCTATTTTATGGACGATTCCGAAAATCCCCTTTTTGCCGCAAAAGACCTTTTCCAGCGCGTCCTCGCTTTCCTCCAGGCTTTCGTGCGGCTTCCAGCCCGCGTTTATGCCTACGTTGGCCTCGCGGCTGTAGGCGAACACCGCTTCCGCGTCCGAGGGGGACAACGGCCGAAGCAAAAGCCTTTCCGTCTCTATTTTACCGTTCATTCTTATCCTCTCTTTCCAGCCAGCTCGCCCGAAGCTGACCGCACGCGCCGCCGATGTCCGAACCGATCTGCCGCCGCAGCGTCGCGCTCAGACCGCCCTTTTCCAGCAGCCCCAAAAAGCGGTAGGCTTCCTTATCGCCCGTGGCGCGCAGCTCCCGCTCCTTCACTTCGTTGAGGCGGATGAGATTGACGTGGCAGGGCTTTCCCTTGAGGAGGGACACCAGCGCGCGGGCATGCTCCTCGTCGCAGTTCTCCCCTTCGATGAGGGTATATTCGAAATAGTATCTTCTGCCCGTCCGCTCGAAATAATAGGCGCAGGCCTTCAGAATTTCCGCGATCGGATACGCTTTTGCGACGGGCATTACGCGCTTTCTCTCCCCGTCGTCGGTGGCGTGCAGGGAAACCGTCAGATTGACGGGGATTCCCTCGTTTGCCAAAGCGTACATTTTCGGCACCAGCCCGCAGGTAGATAGGGAAATATTCCGCGCGCTGACGTTCAGGCCCTCTTCGGCCGTGACGTTGCGCAAAAATTTTACCGTCTCGTCGTAATTGTCCAGCGGCTCGCCGCTGCCCATCAGCACCACGTTGGTCACGGCCCGTTTTCCCGCCCCTGCGTCTTCTTTATGCAGGGCGTTGATCGCAAGGATCTGCGAGAGTATCTCTCCCGCCGTGAGGTTGCGAACGAGCCCGCCCAGCGTCGAAGCACAGAATTTACAGCCCATGCGGCAGCCCACCTGCGTCGAAACGCATTGGGTATAACCGTATTTGTATTTCATCAGCACGCCTTCGACGAGATTGCCGTCCGCCAAACGGAAAAGATATTTTTCCGTGCCGTCCGAAGAAACAAAGGTGTTTTGTACGGCGACGCATTCGTCCTCGTATTCGCTTAAAAGTTTTTCCTTAAAGGACTTGGGAAGCGAAGTGATCCCGGAGATCTTTTTGCCCTGCGTCAGCCCCTCGTAAAGCTGCTTGACGCGGAATTTCTTTTCGCCCATACTCTCCGCCAAGGCCTGAACCTCCGCATAGGACAGATCCTGTAAAATCTTTTTCATATTATCCGTTTCCGTCCTGTTTTTTCTTCAGCTTCGCCACGTAAAACCCCGCGCCGAACGCCGCGTCGGGCAAAAACTGCAAGCCGAACTTTTTCCGCTCGTTCGAGAGCGGGCTTTTTATCTCCGCCGCCGAAAAATCGGGATTTTCCGCCAAAAATTCCCCCACGATACCGTCGTTTTCCCGCTCGAACAGCGAACAGGTGGAGTAATATACCGTCCCGCCCTCTTTGACGTACTTCGAGCAGGCGGAAAGGATTTTCGCCTGCGTCTCCTTCAGCGAACGAAAGTCCTCCTCTTTGCGGAAGAGCTTGATATCGGGGTTTTCGCTGACCGTGCCGAAGCCCGAGCAGGGCACGTCGCAGAGCACCGTGTCGAATTTCCCCGCGTATTCGGGATGGAACGCCGAGCTGTCCTTCTGCTCCTCGAATACGTTTTTCACGCCCATTCTTTCCTTGTACTGTCTAATCAGCTCCACGCGATGCGCGTGCAGCTCGAAAGAAGTGACGCGGCCGCACTTTTTTGACAAAAGCACGGATTTTCCGCCGGGCGCGGCGCAGGCGTCGAGCAGGTCTCCGCAAGGCTCCACAACGTCGCAGATCGCGGCGCTGCCCACCGACTGAAAGGTGTAGTCCCCCTCGAAAAAGCTCTCGTCCCGCGCGAAATTTTCAAAGAGAAACATATGCGGGAAGGGAGCATTTATATGTTTTTTCGAAAGATATTTTTCCTCGTTTCTCTCGAAACGCACGCAGACGCCGCCGCTCTTTGCCGCGGCGATCGCTTCCGCGCGCGCCCCGTATTCCGCCTTCAGCATTTTCCAGGCGTACGGGGGATAGGAGAGGCGGATACACAGTCCCTCGTCTCCCGCGGGGATCGCCGCCTCCGTTTCCTCGCGCGAAAAGCGGCGCAAAAAAGCGTTGACAAAGCCCGCGACGCCCTGCTTGCCCAGCTTTTTGCAAAGCTCGACGGCGGAATCCGTCACCATATACCTCGGCTTGTCCATAAACAAAAGCATATAGAGGGAAATTTTCAAAATCGTGCGCACGGCCAGCTTGGGCGCCTTAGCGTCTGATACAGAAATTCAGATATCCGTCGTTTTCCAAAACGCCGTAAACGATCTTTACCGTCCGGGCGCGGTTGAGCTCCTCGATGTAGGTATCGGCGAGCGCCTGCTTCAAATGCGCCCCGTCCGAATAAATTTTCGCAAGGATTTGAAAGGGGTCGTAAACGGGATTTGTCAGCATGAAAATACCTGTCCCTTTTCCGCCTTCCGCCCGTTGAGGAAATCGGCGCCCCGCATGCGCTTGCCGCCCGCCGCCTGCACCTCCGTCAACTTTACCGCTCCGCCCTTACAGGCCACCAAAAAGCCCTGTTTCGGGCCGTCGGAGAGAATTTCCCCCTCCCTTGCGTTCTCCGTTCCCTCGGGGCGGGAAGCGGCTTCCGCGCGATAGACGTTTAAGCGCAGCTCGCCCAAAAAGGAAAACGCCGCGGGTTCGGGATTCATGCCGCGCACCAGATTGACAATTTCATCCGCAGACCTCGAAAAATCTATTTTCGCCTGTTCCTTGGTGATTTTTCTCACGACAGACGCCCGCGCCTCGTCCTGCTTTTCCGGCGTGTAATTTCCGCTTTCGATCAGCGGCAGCGCCTTTACGACCGCTTCCGCGCCGAGCAGGGAGAGCCGCTCCGACAGCTCGCCGTACGTCTCCGCCGCCCCGATCTCCGTTTTCAGAGCGAGAAGCATATCCCCCGTATCCAGCCCGAGCGCCGTCTTCATGACGGTGACGCCCGTCTCCGTCTCCCCCGCCAGCACGCAGCTTTGAATGGGCGACGCGCCGCGGTATTTCGGCAGCAGACTGGCGTGGATATTCCATACGCCCAAAGGAAAGAGATCGAGCACGGCCTGCGTGAGTATCTGGCCGTACGCGCAGGTGATCATGACGTCTCCGCCCAGCGCCCGCAACGCCGAAATATCCTCGCGCAGCTTTTCGGGCTGAAGGACGGGAATACCCCGTTCCGCCGCGAAGCGTTTGACGGGCGGAGGCGTCAATACGCCCTTCCGACCCTGCGGCTTATCCGGCTGGACGACGGCGCCGACCACCTCGTAGCCGCGCTCTATGATTTTTTCAAGGGGCTTTACCGCAAACAGAGGAGTGCCCGCAAATACGATCTTCATGATTTTTTCCCGTTTTTTCACTCGGCCGCTTCCACGCGGAGCGCCTTGTCGATATAGAGTACCCCGTCCAGATGGTCAAGCTCGTGACAGATGGCGCGGGCGAAAAAGCCCTTTGCCACCAGCGTGTGCGCTTCGCCGCGCCTGTCCTGGTAGGCGAGCTTCACCTTCATGGGACGGGAGACCACGCCGCGCTTGCCGCGCACGGAAAGACAGCCCTCCCAGCCGCACTGCTCCCCTTTTTGCGCGACGATTTTGGGATTGATAAACTCGAAAAAGCCCTCCTCGACGTCCACCAGCACGGCGCGGCGCAAAACCCCTACCTGCGGCGCGGCCAGCCCCGCGCCCTCCTCCTTGCGAAGGGTCTCTTTCATATCGTCCAGCAAAAGCCCCAGCGCTTCGTCAAATTTTTCGACGGGGAAGCTCTTTTTTCTCAACGTCTCGTCACCCACTTGTACCACGTTTCTGATTGCCATATCCTTTTACTCCGTTTTTTAAGATAAATTTGTCGGATTTTCCTCCACCGACACCAGCACGTCCCTCGTCCGCGCCTCCGCGCACGCGTCGTAAACGAGCGGCAGCACGGAAGTGTCCGAGAGACGCATCAGCACCTGATAGCGGAATTTATTTTGAATCCGCTTGATAGGCGCGTGCATTTTATTGAAAAACAAAAATTTTTCCGCGTGCTCGGTATATAGGCGTTCCAGCGAAAAATACACGCCGCGCAGCGCCTCCAGCGCCTTTTTTTCGTCCTCGCCCGTCACTAAGACGCGCACGATTTTGGAAAAGGGCGGAAACATCGTCGCGGCGCGGAGAGAAATTTCGTTTTGATAAAAGCCCTCGTAATCGTACGCCACCGCATAGCGCAAAACGTCGTTTTCGGGGCTGAACGTCTGCAAGACCACCTTGCCCTTTTCCTCCGCGCGGCCGCTCCGCCCCGCCACCTGCGTAATCAACTGAAAGGTGCGTTCGCCGCTGCGGTAATCGGAAAAATGCAGGCTCATGTCCGCGTCGAGGATACCCACCAGCGTCACCGACGGAAAATCGTGTCCCTTGGCGATCATCTGCGTGCCCACGAGGATATCCGCCCGCTTCTCGCCGAACGCCTTCAAAATTTTATAGTGTCCCTCTTTGCCGCTCGTCGTGTCGTTGTCCATTCTCAAAACGCGCGCGGAGGGGTACAGCTTTTCCAGCTCCGCCGCGATGCGCTGGGTGCCCGTGCCCGCATACGACAGCTTGCGGCCGCCGCAGTCGGGACAGACGGTGGGCACGCGGTATCTCGCGCCGCAGTAATGACATTTGAGACAGTCCTCGTCGCGGTGATAGGTGAGGGACACGTCGCACGCCTCGCACTTGGCCACGTAGCCGCACTCCTTGCAGATGACCGTCTGCGAATAGCCGCGGCGGTTGAGAAAGAGGATCGCCTGATTGCCCTCTTTTAAGCATTTGTCCAGCTCCTCTCTGAGGGCCGCCGAAAACGCGGAGTTGTTTCCCCGCCGCACCTCGCGCCGCATATCCGCGATGACGATTTCGGGCAAAGGCTTTCGGTTGATGCGCTTCTCCAGCCGTATCAGCCCAAATTCGCCGTCTATCGCCCGTTTATAGGTATCCACCGCGGGCGTCGCGCTGCCCAAAACCAGCTTGCAGCCGTTGTATTTCGCGCGCAGGTACGCCACGTCGAAGGTGTTGTAGCGGGGCGCGGTTTCGCTGGAGTAGCTGGAGTCGTGTTCCTCGTCGATGATGATGACGCCGAGGTTTTCAAGCGGCGTAAACACCGCGCTCCGCGCTCCGATGGCGATTTTCGCTTCCCCCGTGCGCAGGCGCCACCACTCGTCGAACTTTTCGCCCGCCGAAAGCCCGCTGTGCATAATTGCGGCGTTGCGGCCGAACCGCGCGCGCAGCTGCGAGAGCATCTGCGGCGTCAGCGAAATCTCGGGCACGAGAAAAATCGAGCTTTTGCCCTCTTTCAGACACTTTGCGATCAGCGTCAGATAAATCTCCGTCTTGCCGCTGCCCGTCACCCCGTGCAGGAGCTGCACCGTCCTTTCGTCCCTTTCGATACGCTCGACGGCTCGCCGCTGGTCCTCGGTCAGCTCGCGGTCGAAATGCTCGACCTCCAGCCCCTTGTACGGATCGCGGAGAAGCTGCTCCTTTTTGACGAGCGCATAGCCCTTCTTTTCGAGGGCGGCGACGCCGCCCGGAAACAGGCCGTTCAAAAAACCGCACTCCGTTTTGCCGTTCTTCTCGAGGTATTCCGCCGCCCCCCGCTGATTTTTCGCCGTTTTCGAAAGGCTCATTTCGGAAAGCGGCACAAGGAGAGACGCGTAATTTTTTTTCAGCTCGCGCACCTTGCCCGCCCGCATTTCCGACGGCAGAAACAGCCGCAGGGAAAGGCCATGGGCACGCGGTAACGCGCCGTGAGCTTGCCCGCGAGGGCCAGACATTCGGGATTGAGCGCTGGCTGGCCGTCGGAGCAGGGAAAGACGCGCTTCAGCCGTCCGGGCGGGACGTCCGACGTCTCTTTCAGGCGCATGACAAACCCCGAGACGATTTTCCCGCCGAAGGGCGCGCGCACGCGGCTCCCCGCCTTTATATCGTCGTCGCAGAGATAATCGTATATTCTGTCCGTCTCGCCCGCGGCGATATCCACAATCACTTCCGCTATCATAGCCTCGTCAACCCTCTTTGTCCCGGCCTACCCGCCCTAAAAAACGGATTGCCCCGAAAAACTCGAGGCAACGCGCAAAAAAATGCAAAATTTTACAGTCCGTCAGTCCTTGGCGATGACGACCTTGCCTTCCGCAATATCCCTGCACGCCAATAAAAGCTCCTTGTCCCGTCCCGTAAAATCGTGAATGCCGCGGCTTTTTTCCGCCTCGATGATCTGACGGGCGCGCTTGGACGCCACCACGCACAGCGCATAGCGGCTGACGGGGTCCTCCTCCGCCCCCAGATCCCTGATCAATACATCTACCGCAGGTTCGTTAATCATATCTTTCACACTCCTTGTGTCATTTTCTTTTTTTCGCCGTCGATGATCTCTTCCAGCTTCCTTTCCGCATTTTCCAGCGTATCGTTCACCACGATATAGTCGTAGAGCGCCTTTTTGGAAAACTCGTATTCCATGCGCTCGAGTCGGTTTGCGATCTGCTCCTCCGTCTCGGAATTTCTCGCTTTGAGCCGCTTTTTCAGCTCCTCCTCCGAAGGAGGAACGATCATGATGAGGACGCACTCGGGAAACACCTTCTTCGCGTTGAGCGCGCCCACCACGTCGATCTCCAAAATAACCGATTTCTTCTTTAAGGTCTCCCGAACGAAAGATTTCGGCGTGCCGTAATAGTTCCCGAAATGCTCGTCGTATTCGAGAAAATCGTCCTCGGCGATACGCCGCTCAAATTCCGCGCGCGTCAGAAAGAAATACTCCTTTCCGTCCCGCTCTCCCGCTCTCGGCGGGCGGGTGGTGCACGACACCGACACCGTCACGTCCTCTCTTTCGGCCAGCAGAGCTTTTACCAGCGTCCCCTTGCCGACGCCCGAAGGACCGGATATTGCCATCAGAATATTTTTCATATGTACCGTCAAATCCTTTGCCGATTATTCGAGGTTCTGCACCTGTTCGCGCACCTTTTCGATTTCGTTTTTCAGCGCGAGCCCCGTTCGGGTCAGGGCGATATCGTTGCTCTTGGAGCAGGTCGTGTTCGCCTCGCGGTTAAATTCCTGCACCAAAAAGTCGAGCTTTCTGCCGACGATTCCCTCCTCAGCGATGGAACGGAATTGCGCGATGTGCGAAAACAGCCGCGTCAGCTCCTCGTCGATATTGCTCTTGTCGGCGAACACCGCCGCTTCGGTGAGGATTCTGCCCTCGTCGATGCCTGCGCCGCCGAGATATTCCGCAATCCGCGCTTTCAGCTTTTCGCGGTATTCCTCCGCCACCAGCGGCGCGCGGGAAGCGATCTCTTTCACGAGGTCCTCGATCGTGTCCATGCGGGCGAGCATATCCGCCTTCAGCTTCTCCCCCTCCGCAAGCCTCATGCGGTTGAGGTTGTCGAGCGCGGCGTTTAAGGCGGCTTTCAACGCGCCTGTCAGCGCCTCGTCCGCCGCCGCGGCGTCGTCCTGTTTCAAAACGTCGGGATAGCGGAGCACCGACGAAAGCGTAACGTCGTCCGCGAGGGAGGGGAAAGCTTCCTTCAAAGCCTGCGCCGCCGCCACGTAGGAGGCCGCCAGCCCGACGTCCGCCGTCAACGCGGCGGGCTTTTCCCGTTTGTCCTTGCAGGAAACAAACACGTCGGCATGGCCGCGCGTCAGCTTTGCCCTGACGAGAGAACGCACCATGTCCTCATAGGCCGCGAAAATGCGAGGAGCCTTGACGGACACGTCCAGATAACGGTTGTTCACCGTCTTGATCTCGCACGTCAGCTCGATGCCGCCGTCCTTATATTCTCCCTTTCCGTATCCCGTCATGCTCAACATAGCGTTTTTCCGTCCTTTCAAGTTCCTACCATTATAGCAGATTTTTCCGAAAATTTCAAGCGGTATTATGCGATTTGTCGGCCGTTTTCCGAGTTTTTTTCAATTCTTTCCGATCAGCCTTTCAAATTCCGCTTCGTCGATGATCCTCACGCCCAATTTCTGCGCCTTTTCCAGCTTGCTGCCCGCGTCCTCGCCCGCCAGCACCAGCGTGGTTTTGGCGGTGACGGCGCTTTGGCATACGCCGCCGAGCGACTCGACGATCTTTTGCGCTTCGCTCCGCTTATAATGAGCCAGCGAGCCCGTCAGCACCACCGATTCGCCCTCGAAAACGCCGCCCTTCGGCGCCTCCTCCGCGCGGGGGGTAACGCCGACCTCGGCCAGGGCGTCCAGCTCGCGCAGGTTCTCCCCGTCCGCAAAATAGGCGACGACGTTGTTCGCCGTGATATCGCCGATATTTTCCAGGGCGATCAAATCGTCGTAAGCCGCCTTTTTCAGCTCTTCCATTCCCTTGAAACGCTTGGCGAGATCGCGCGCGGCCACGCGGCCGATGCCGTCTATCCCGATGGCATAGATAAAGGCGTCGAGCTCGGGAGTCTTACTCTTTTCGATCGCGGAAAGGAGATTGTTTATCTTTTTTGCCTTGAAACCTTCGAGGTCTTTCAGGTCCTCCGCTTTCAGGCGGTAGAGATCGGAAAAGGCCCTGACGTTTTTTTTGTCGATCAAAAGATAGGCCGTGCTTTCGGAAAATCCCTCGATGTCCATCGCGTTTTTGCCCGCATAATGGTCGAGTTTGGCCGCAATCCGCGGACGGCAGCCGCGGTTGGGACAAAACAGGTGCGCGCCCACCTCGTTGAGCGGCGTGCCGCACGCGGGGCATACGGTCGGCTTTTCAATCTCGCGGCTGTCGTCGGTGTGCTCCGTCGCGCCCAATATCTCGGGAATGACTTCGTTGGAACGGCGGATGAGCACGCGGGAACCGATTTTGACGTCCTTCCTCAAAATGTCCCCGTAGTTGTTGAGCGTGGCCTTCCGCACCGTCGCACCCGCAAGCTCCACGGGCTCCAGCTGCGCCAGCGGGGTAAGCTTTCCCGTCCTGCCCACCTGCCAGACCACCCCGACGACCTTCGTCGTCACCTCTTCCGCCTCAAACTTGTACGCCATCGCCCAGCGCGGAAATTTGTCCGTATATCCCATCGCCTCGCGCACGGCCGCGTCGTTGACCTTGATTACCGCGCCGTCCGTCAGCACGTCCAGCGTTTTGCGGCCGACCTCGATTTCGTCGATCGCCGCCAGAACTTCCTCCTCCGAGCGGCAGATACGGAAATACGGAAACACCTTAAAGCCCTCTTTTACGAGAAAATCGTGCGCCTGCTCCTGCGAGAGAGGCTCGCCGTCGGACAGGTAGTTGATATCGTAAAAATAAATGTCGGGCCTGCGCTCCGCCGTCACCCGCGGGTCGAGGTTGCGTATCGCGCCCGCCGCGGCGTTGCGCGCGTTTTTCAAAGGCTCCGCCGCGGTTTCGTTGTACTTTTTCAAAACGGAAAGGCGGATCACCGCCTCGCCGCGCACCTCCAGCGTGCCTTTATAGGAAATGCGCATGGGATAGGATTTTATCGTCAGCACCTGCGCCGTCACGTCCTCCCCCACCACGCCGTTGCCGCGCGTCGTCGCGCGCAGAAATTCGCCGTTTTCATAGGTGAGGCATACGGTCAGCCCGTCGAATTTATATTCCGCCGTATATTCCGTCCCCCCGCCCGCAACCTTGGACACGCGGGTGAGAAAGGCCTGCAGCTCCTCACACGTCACCGATTTGTCGAGGCTGTATAAACGGGCGATGTGATTGTACTGGACAAACGCCTTGATCGGCTCGCCGCCGACCCTGCGCGTGGGACTGTCGGGATACACCTCCCCGCTCTCCGCCTCAAGCTTTTTCAATTCGTCGTAAAAAGCGTCGTATTCCTTGTCCGAAACCGTGGGCGCGTCGAGGACGTAATACTCGTACGCCCATTTGTTCAAAATGTCGGTAAGTTCTCTCTGTCTGCTCATCGAATGGCCTTTCCTTATGCGTTTTGTACCGTGAGGGGCGCGAGGGAGGCGGACAGCTGTTTGATGCCCAGCCCCGAAAAAGCGATGTCCAAAATCATGTTCGCGCCCGCGCCACGCACCCCCACGATCGTCCCCGCGCCGAATTTCGGGTGGGACACCTTGACGCCGATCTTAAAGGCGGACAAATCCTTTCCGCCCGCCTTGGGCTTGGCCGCGCCGCTCCCCACGCCGCCGTAGGTAAACGCGCCCGTCGATTTCTGCGCGGCCGTGCGGGCGGACGAGGACGACGAACCGCCGCCGTTTCCGTACGACGAGCCGTAAGACGAACCGCCGTATCCGCCGCCGTTCCACGCGCTCCGTTTCGGCGCGGAATTTTGCCTGTCGCCGTACGACGAACCGTAGGACGCGCCGCCGTATCCGCCGCCGTACGACGAATTTTTCGCCGCGTACCGCCCCCCGCCGAAAGCGGAATTGCCATAGGCCTCGGGGTCGTCGTCGGAGAAATATCCGTCCTCCGAATAGCCGAAATTAGGGCGGAGACGGGCTTCCTTGGGAAGCTCCAGCTCGGAGGATAATTCCTTTAAGAAACGGGAACGCATGGTCGGCTCCCGCTTGCCGTAGAGATAGCGGCTTTTGGAGCGGGTGAGATACAGCCGTTCCCGCGCGCGCGTGATCGCCACGTACATCAGGCGGCGTTCCTCCTCCAACTCGTCCTCGTCGTTGTCCGCGCGGGAGGTGGGCATAATTCCGTCCTCCATGCCGCAGAGAAACACGCATTTGAACTCCAGCCCCTTTACCGAATGGACGGTGGCCAGAGTCACATAGTTGCTTTCGTCCATATCGTCCGTATCCGAGCTCAAGGTGACCTGGTTGAGATAGTCGGTGAGCGTCGCGCCCTGATTGAGGCGGCAGTATTCGTCCACGGAGTTGATAAATTCGTCGATGTTGGCACGTTTGTTGATGCTTTCGTCACTGTCGTCCGCATACGCCGCGCGCATGCCCGTTCCCTCGACGATGCTTCTCACCAGCTCGTTGACGGGCAGCTCCTGACTATCGACAATCCAGCCCTTTATCTGCGCGGCAAAATCCTTGAGCTTCTGTTTCGTGCCCGAGGAAAGCCCGAGCTCGTCCGCGTCGAGCAAAGCGTCATACACGGAAAGCTCGGTTTCGTAGGCGTAATTTTCGAGCGCCTCCACCGTTTTCGCGCCGATCCCGCGCTTGGGGACGTTGATGATCCGCACCGCCGCCTCGCTGTCGAAGGGGTTGTTAATGAGGCGCAGATACGCCAGCATATCCTTGATTTCCTTGCGCTCGAAGAATTTGAAGCCCCCGAACACTTTATAGGAGATTCCGTCCGAGGTAAACTCCTGCTCGAACGAGCGCGTCAGCGCGTTGATGCGCATGAGCACGGCGAAATCGGAGTATTTATAGCCCCTTGCGATCAGCCCCGCGATGGTGTGGGCTATGTATCTCGCTTCCCCGCTCTCCTCCTCGGCTTCGAATACCTGCGGCTTTTCGCCGTCGCCGTTTTCCGTCCAAAGCGTCTTGTCCTTGCGGTTGCCGTTGAAATGAATAACCGTATTGGCGAGCTTCAAAATACTTTTCGTCGAGCGGTAATTGCGTTCCAGCTTAAAGGTTTTGGCCCCGGGAAACGCCTTTTCGAAATGAAGAATATTTTCGATCTTCGCGCCGCGCCAGCCGTAAATGGACTGATCGTCGTCGCCCACGACGAAGAGATTGCCGTGCACGGAGGCGAGGAGCTTGACGATCTCAAACTGCACCGCGTTGGTGTCCTGAAACTCGTCCACGAGGATATAGCGGAACCTGCCGCCGAGGTACTCCCGCGCGTCCGCGTTGTTTTTGAGGAGCAGACGGGTTTCGTTCAAAAGATCGTCGAAGTCGAGGGAGTTGTTTTCCCGAAGGTGCTTCTGATAGCGGGTGTATACCTTCGTCACGTCGTCGATTTCCCGTTCCTTGGCGTTTTCCTCCGCATATTCGGCGGGAGAGAGCCCCAGCATCTTCGCGTTGGCGATATGCCACTTGACGTTTTTCAAAAGCTTCTCGTCGTCGAAATCGCATTCCTGAAAGGATTTTTTAATGATGTTGGCGCGCTCCGTCTCGCTGTAAATGGAAAAATTCTGCGTCAGTCCCGCCTCGGCGGCGTACATGCGCAAAATGCGCACGCACATGCTGTGAATGGTGCAAACCCACATGCCGCGCGCATCGACGATCTGCCCGATACGCTCCTTCATCTCGTTGGCCGCCTTATTGGTGAACGTGATGGCGAGGATCGCTTCGGGCGGAACGTCCTTTTCCGCTATGAGATAGGCGATGCGCGAGGTGAGCACGCGCGTCTTGCCGCTGCCCGCCCCCGCAAGCACCAGAACGGGCCCCTCCGTCGTCAAAACGGGCTTGATTTGTTCTTCGTTGAGTCTGTCGAGTATATCGCGTATTTCCGTGGTCTGATTCATAAAAATATTATAACACACCGCCCGCGCTTTGGCAAGCGGATTGAGGGTTTTACGCTTTTTTCGCGGACAATTCAAATTCGCTTTCGCGGCGGAAACGCTCGAGAGCGCGAAGATACTTTTCGCTTAAAGCCAGCGTATAGCGCTGCTTTTCTTCATAGGAAAGCGAGTTGTAATATTCGCGGTCGGTCAGCCGCCCGATCGCGTCGCTCACTTCGCCTTCCGTGGTCAGCAGCGTCTTTACTTTGAGATAAAACTCGTCTTCCTTTTCCCCCGCGAGGGTGGCGGAGACGCGGCTTTTGAAATAACGCCCCGCTTTGCTTTCGTTTAAGCCCTGCTCTTTGGCCTTTTCCATTTGTGCGTTGAGATCGTCCAGACATTCGTTCCAAAATCCGTTTTTCATTCGGTTTTTCGCTTGTCTTGCAAGTCCTCGTAAAGTGCGTTGTTGTGTCATGAAAAGTATTTCACCTCTTTTTTTGTCGTATTTTTGCCGTCGCTTTTCTCTGTTTCGTTTATATTCGACACATTTTTGCTTTTTTTGCAACAAAAAAGCCCACAATCGCATTTTGAGCTTTCTTTTTTCGTTAATTCTTGCTTC
>ENA-UESH01001517-UESH01001517.1-human-gut-metagenome-genome-assembly--contig:-NODE-1517-length-16025-cov-4.013293_pt1 | contig 16025 bp, 9 predicted proteins | sample MGYA00243001_ERZ508002 | MGnify/ENA primary metagenome ERZ508002 (study PRJEB26167, sample SAMN06115447) | human gut metagenome | host: Homo sapiens | place: China:Anhui | collected 2015-08-07 | study... | reverse complement strand
AACTTCATGGGCAACTGGAACGACCTGCTCTGGCCGTTGATCATGACCTCCAAGCCGGAGACCCGCACCATCACCGCAGGCCTCGCAATGCTGACCGGCCATGGTTCCTCCGTCACCCCGTACGGTGTGGTGATGGCAGGTGCCCTGATCTCCGCACTGCCGTTGCTGGTGGTCTTCTTCTTGGTGCAGAAGCGCTTCGTTGAAGGTATCGCCATGACCGGCATGAAGTAAAGCCCGACTTCATCCGATCGAAACGATCCATAACTGAACATCCATAATCAAACCTTGTTTTCCTTCCTTCGATAACTGCGCTGTTGAGTGCGTAGAACAAGGCCGTCGGCGTGGCTCCTCCCCACGGTGGCGGCCTTGTTCTGTATTCTCGTAAGAAACGTTTGGACACGTATTTTGATACACGCATGTAGACGACGCAAAGGAGCGCGCATATGACTTCGCATATTCTCGAACGGGTCCCCCTACAGCAGGTGAGGCTACTGCCAGGAGAACATTTTGACGCGCAGCAGGCCGGCGCACGGTATCTGCTTGAGCTTGACGTCGATCGCCTGCTATACCCCTTCCGCAGAGAGGCGGGACTGCCGCAGCCGACCGATGCCGACGGCAATCCGGTAACGTCGTACCCGAATTGGGAGGAAACGGGGCTTGACGGCCATATCGCAGGGCATTATCTGTCGGCTTGCGTCGGATTCGCGCAAGTCGCAGACGATCCGCAACCGTTCATCGACCGCGCCGCCACCGTGGTGCGGTCATGGCATGAATGCCAGCAGTCGTTTGCCGGCGATGCTGTGATGCGCGGGTATGTGGGTGGTGTGCCTGATTCTCGCACCGTGTTCGGGCGCCTTGCCGCAGGCGATGTTGAATCGCAGAATTTCTCGATGAACGACGCATGGGTGCCCATGTACAACGTTCACAAAACGTTCGCCGGTTTGTTGGATACATGGGCCGATTTTGCTTCTATCGATGAACAGACTTCGCAGCTGGCACGTACCGTCGTGCTTGATCTGGCCGATTGGTGGTGCCGTATCGCCGAGCCGCTGGACGACGAGACCTTCGACAGGATTCTGGTGAGCGAATTCGGCGGCATGTGCGAATCGTTCGCCGAACTGTACGCGCGTACCGGCGAGGAGCGCTACCATGTGATGGCCGACCGCTTCAAAGACCACGCCATCTTCGACCCGCTGGCGCAAGGCGAGGATGTGCTCACCGGCATGCACGCCAACACGCAGATTCCCAAAGTGCTTGGATGGGAACGTTTGGGCGCGATTTGCAACGATGAACAGGCCGACGCCGCCACTAACACCTTCTGGGATTCCGTGGTGCATCACCGTTCCGTAAGCATCGGCGCGCATTCCGTGTCCGAGCATTTCCACCCGACGGACGATTTTTCATCCATGATCGAATCGCGAGAAGGTCCGGAAACCTGCAATTCGTACAACATGTCGAAACTTGCGGAACGACTGTGGCTGCGTTCCGGCAGCGCCGACTATATCAACTTCTACGAGCGGGTGCTGGAAAATCACCTGCTGTCCACCATCAATCCGAAGCAGCCGGGATTCGTGTATTTCACGCCGATGCGATCGCAGCATTATCGTGCCTATTCCACACCTCAGGAATGCTTCTGGTGTTGCGTCGGTTCGGGATTGGAGAATCACGCCCGATATGGACGATTGATTTACGCGCTGCAGCGGCCGGCTGCGCAGGATTCGGCTGATTCGGCTGCTGCTGGTTTTGCCAGTTCTGCCGCCGAGACGGGCAATACCGTTTCAAACAATGCCGAGGCGGAAGCTACGCGCCTGCTGGTCAATCTGTACATCGATTCCACCTTCGACTGCCCGGAGCAGGGTCTGCGCATCACGCAGCGCGCCGCTCGCATTGAGGATGGCGTCGATTACACGGTGACGTTCACGTTGGAATCCACGGCCGAGCATGTTCCCGGTACTCCCGGTGGTTTGCGGGAAACCACGCTGTTTCTGCGCCGTCCGTGGTGGGCGGAGCATTACGGCGTCATGGAGGCCACATGCGCCGTCTGCACGCTTGATCCGGCACGCACCAACGATATTCCCGAAGGATATCTGCCGTTGCGTCTGCGCTGGAACGGCGTTGCGGAAGTGGTGATGCGGTTGCGGCCGCGGATCACCGTCGAGCGTATGCCGGACGGTTCGCCTTGGGTCAGTTTCATGAAGGGGCCGAAGGTGATGGCGCTGGCTTCGGATAGCGACGATATGGACGGCGAATTCGCGGACGCCGGCCGTATGAGTCATATTGCCACTGGTCCGTTGCGTCCGCTCGTATCCATGCCGATCATCAACGGCAATCCGGTCAAGGCGTGCGCGCAGGTTTCCAGACCGTACGTGCATGGCCTCACCGTTGCCGCGACGGACGTTTCCGGCCGTACCATGCTGTTCGACATGCATGCGTTCAGCAGTATGCATGGCTGCCGGTATTCCGTGTATCTGCCGGTTGCCGACGATGGCAACGTGTGTGCGTTGCGCGCGCAACTGGCCGATATCGATGCGCGTCAGGCCGCTAGCGAGCAGACCGTTGTCGACACCATCGCATGCGGTCAGCAGCAATCGGAAGTCGATCATCGGTATTCGGGCGATAACGACATGATGGGTGCCGACGGCACGTTGCATTGGCGTCGCGCGTTGGCTGGTGGCGAATTCCAGTATGCGATGCGCGGGCGTGGTCAGGCGCATCGTTTGGAAATCGAGGTGATTGCCGATTCCGCGGAAAGCGACGGTGAAAACGCGGCGTATGAAGTGACGCTCGACGGCCTGCCATTGCAGCGTGGCGAGCATCGTCGCATCGACGGCGATCCCACGGCAATCGACGTGTATCCGCTGCCGGATGCCATAGAAACTGCGGAAACCGCGGAAAATATTGAGAATACCGGAGAAAACGACAATGCTGACGACGCTGCGATCGTACGCATCTCGGCTTCGGCGCATGACGGCGCGAAAATCACCGCCCTACGATTGCATAAGTAGGATTGCAGCGATGAAAATCGCGATATGGCAGACGACTGACCGTCCGGGGGCGTCTGCCATGGCGATCCGGTGATTGGAGGATGCTGATACGCATTGTGGCGGCAACGATGGTATTCGTTGCCGCCACAATGTTTTTTGCGGTTGCTTTGCCGGTTGCCGTTCCGGCTGGCGTCGGTTGCCGTCAATGAGTGGGTGCCTTGCCTGCCGCCGACGGTTGTTGCGACGGTTATTGGGCTCCGTTCGACTGGTCGTCTCCGGAGTTGTCGCCACTGCTGTTACCGCCGTTGCCGCCGTCCCCGGAGCTGTCTCCGCCGTTATTGCCGCTGTCTCCGCCGTCTCCGGAGTTGCCGCCGTCACCGTTTCCAGCGCTGTTCTGATCGCTGTTTTGCGTAGGATCGGGTGTGGTCTGCTCGGTGTTCTCCTCGACCTTCGGCGTCTCCTGATTCTGCCGTGTCTCGGTCTTCTGCGCGCCGGTGCCCCATGTGCCGTCCGGGCCGCCGATTTTGCCGTTGTCGGTTGGCTCGGTGAAGGTCATCACCTCCTGATTCTGCAGGGCGAGTGACATGAACTCCTCGAACAGATGCGACGGATAGCCGGTGGAGGAAACGCCATAGCCTGCGAACGGTGGCACTTCCTGCGCGCTGCCGTCTTCCGCAGGATTCCAAATGGCCCACACATTGAGCAGTTGCGGCGTATAGCCTACGAACGAAGCGGCTTTCTCATCGTTTGCGGTGCCGGACTTGCCGGCCACCTGGCGTCCGAGACGTGCCGAAACACCGGCCGCGGTGCCGTACGTGGTGGTGCCCTGCATGGCCTTCTGCACCAAGTGGCAATCGTTCGCATCGAATACCTGCTGGTTCTCCTGAGCCGTCTTGTACAGCTCCTTCGAACCGTCGGACGTGAGCACCGTGTCGACGATGTGCAGCGTGTTCTTCACGCCATCGTTCGCAATGGTGGAGTGGCCTTGCGCCAGATCCCACACGGTAATGCCGTTGATGCCCAGAATGTTGTAGGTGGTGTCTTCGGCGATGTCTTCCTCAATGCCCGCCTGATGCGCGATCTTGGCGAGATTCGCGGCGCCGAGGTGCTTGTTGACCTCCATGAACACCGTGTTCACCGAATTCGCGGTCGCCTGATAGAGGTTGATATACCCGTAATTGGTGTTCAACGCGTTCGGCACCTGCGCGGTGGTTCCCGGAGTCGTCTCAAACGTCAGGCCGGAATTACCGTTGAACAACGTGTTGAAATTCACACCCTCCTGAGCGGCTCCCAGCAAACCGAACGGCTTCATCGTGGAACCCGGCTCGAACGTGGCCTGCGTGGCGTTGTTGAGCTGCTTGGTGAGGTAATCGTTGCCCGCATACATGGCTTTCACGGAACCGGTCTTCTGATCGACCGCAATGCCGCCCACCTGAATACTTTCCGGCATGCCCTCCGGTCGGGTGTCGCCGACCTGCTGAATCTCGTCCTGCATGTCCTTGTCGAGCGTGGTGACGATCTTGTAGCCGCCGGTTTCCAGATCATCGGCGGTGAACGCCTTGGAATTGACCAGTTCGTTCTTCACCGTGGTCAGCAGATACCCGTTCGCGCCGGCCATCTGGTTGCTCTGCTGGATTTCCGACACGGCGGGGAACTGCGCTTCCTTCTTCTCCTGGGCGGTGATGTAGCCGTCTTCCTTCATGATGCTGAGCACGCGGTCGTAGCGCTTTTCGGCCTGTTCCTGATTGACGGCCGGATCCCATGAGCTCGGCGCCGGAATGATACCAGCCAACATGGCGGATTCCGACAAGGTCAGATCGCTGGCGTTCTTGTTGAAATACGCCTTCGCCGCCGCCTGAATGCCATACGCGCCACGACCAAGATAAATCGTGTTCATGTAATTGCACAGCACCTGGCTCTTATCTTGTGCCTGCGCGATCTTGATGGCCAGGAACGCTTCTCTCAGCTTGCCGGAATACGACGTGGTTTCGCCCAAATAGTAGCGTTCCGCATACTGTTGGGTGATGGTCGAACCGCCCTGACGGCTGCCTGTGGTCAGATTCGTATACAGCGCTCGCGCGATGCCATACAGATCGATGCCCTTGTTGGTGTAGAAGGAACGGTCTTCCGACGCGACGATGGCATTGCCCACGTAATCCGGCAATACCGCGCAGTCGATGATTTCGCGGTTCTGTTCCGCGTAGCTGCCAATTTCCGTAGTGCCGTCGGCATAGTAGACGGTGGTTTTTTCGGCGAGGGCGAACTTTTCCGGCTCGGGGATTTCCGTGGTGATATACATGTAGGCGAACAGGCCGATTCCTGCCGCGAGTAGCGCTGCGAAGATGCCGAGTACCCACTTCAGCACGAGATGCTTGCGCTTGTTCTGCTTTTTCTGAGGTCCGTTGGCGCGGTGCGATCCGTGGTTCTGCGGCTTGGGCGCGCTATGGGATGCGTTGCTGCGATTGCTGCCGGCGCCGCCGCTGCGGGCGCTTCTTGAGCGTGAGCTTACGCTTCGTGTGTGTGAAACCATAGGTTCCACCGTAGCTGATTGACTTGAGAAATCAGGTGAAAATGGGGTGAGTTTGCCCTTGGGAGGGCATTTTTTGCGCAGCTCTTTTACAAATCGACAGTTTGTGGGTCGTTGTCTCAATATCGGCTGATTTTCAGGGTTTTATCAGTTTTTCAGGTGCCTTTTCGCTGTTTCGCAGGTATGCTTGAAATTTGGTACCTGTGAAACGCATATATACATATATATAACAGAGGAGTCGTTTACAGATGAGCATTCGTGTAGCTATCGCTGGCGTTGGCAATTGCGCTTCTTCGCTGGTGCAGGGCGTTGAATACTACAAAGACACGAAGGACGAGGATAAGATTCCCGGTCTGATGCACAATAATTTCGGCGGATATCGCGTGCGCGACATTGAATTCGTCGCCGCATTCGATGTGGACGCGCTGAAGGTCGGCAAGGATCTGTCTGAAGCCATCGAAGCGTCGCAGAACAACACGATCAAATTCGCCGACGTGCCGAATCTGGGCGTCGAAGTGCTGCGCGGCCCGACCAACGATGGTCTGGGTGAATACTATCGCCAGATGATCGAAGAGTCCGACGCCGAGCCGGTCGACGTGGCCCAAGTGCTGCGCGACAAGAAGGTCGACGTGCTCGTTTCCTACCTGCCGGTCGGTTCCGAGCAGGCCGACAAGGCATACGCCCAGGCCGCCATGGACGCCGGGTGCGCGTTCGTGAACTGCCTGCCGGTGTTCATCGCATCCGATCCGGAATGGGCTCAGAAGTTCCGTGACGCCGGTGTGCCGATCGTCGGCGACGATATCAAGTCCCAGGTCGGCGCCACCATCACGCACCGCGTGCTCGCCCGTCTGTTCGAGGATCGTGGCGTGCGTCTGGACCGCACGTACCAGCTCAACGTGGGCGGCAACATGGACTTCATGAACATGCTGCAGCGCTCGCGCCTGGAATCCAAGAAGATTTCCAAGACCCGCGCCGTCACTTCCGTGGTGCCGCACGATATGGATCCGCATAACGTGCATATCGGTCCGTCCGATTACGTGGCATGGCTTGACGACCGCAAGTTCGCGTTCGTGCGTCTTGAAGGCACTACGTTCGGCGATGTGCCGCTGAGCTTGGAATACAAGCTGCAGGTGTGGGATTCCCCGAATTCCGCCGGTATTGTGATCGATGCCGTGCGTGCCGCCAAGATCGCGCTCGACCGTCATCTGGCCGGCCCGATTCTGGCTCCGAGCTCCTATTTCATGAAGTCGCCGGCCGTGCAGCACGAGGATGGCGAGGCCCGCCGCTTGGTGGAGGAGTTCATCAAGGGCAGCGTTGAAGGCAGCGAAGAGCAGCTTGACGCCGATGTCGCCGCCGCCAAGGCAGCTGGTAAGGATGTGTGGCGCGCCTGATTTTTGGTTCACCTGATATGAGGAATCCCCAATCCACCGTCGGTGGATTGGGGATTTTTAATTACGATTTGGAAACGATGCGTATCGTCACTTCTTGAGAAGGGGTTCGACCTGTTCCTCGTACGCGGTCAACGCGGTGTCGATCACGTTGTGCATGTCGTAGTACTTGTACGTGCCCAGACGGCCGCCGAACACCGTCTTCGGCTCGGCCTTCGCGAGCTCCTCGTACCTCGCGTACAGCGCCTTGTCGGCCTCCGTGTTGATCGGATAGTACGGCTCGTCGCCACGCTCGGCGAAACGGCTGTACTCCTCCCACACCACGGTCCTGTCGGGATTCTGCGAGGCGGCGCGCTCCGGATTGAAGTTCTTGAACTCGATCGCGCGCGTGTACGGCACGTCCGCGTCGGAGAAGTTCATCACCGGGCAGCCGAAATGGTCACCCTCGTCGTAACGCACCTCCTTGAAGTCGACCGTGCGCCACTTGAGCTCGCCCAGCGAGTAGTCGAAGTAGCGGTCCACCGGACCCGTATACACCACCGGCACGCCGGCCGCGGCCAAAGCCGCCTTGTTGTACGGCTGGGACCCGTCGAAGAAATCGGTCTCCAGGGTCACATGGATGCGCGGATCGTCGATCATGCGCTCCATCCACGCGGTGTAGCCGTCGGCCGGCAGGCCCTCCCACGTGTCCTTGAAATAGCGGTTGTCGTAGTTGAAGCGCACCGGCAGGCGGTTGATGATGCCCGCTGGTAGGTCCTTCGGATCGGTCTGCCACTGCTTGCCCGTGTAGTTCTTGATGAACGCCTCGTACAGGGGGCGGCCGATCAGCGAAATGCCCTTGTCGTTGAGGTTCTGAGGATCCTTGCCCGCCAGCTCGCCGGCCTGCTCGGCCACGAGCGCCTTGGCTTCGGCGGGCGTGTAGTGCGCGCGGAAGAACTGGTTGATGGTGCCCAGGTTGATCGGCAGGGGGTATACCTCGCCGTCGTGGGTGGCGTACACGCGGTGCACGTAGTTCGTGAACGAGGTGAACCTGTTCACGTAGTCCCACACGCGCTTGTTGGACGTGTGGAACAGGTGGGCGCCGTACTTGTGGATCTCCGCGCCGGTCTCCTCGTCCATGTAGCTGTACGCGTTGCCGCCGATGTGGTCGCGCACGTCGATGATCTCCACGCGCACGCCGAGCCTCTCCACGGCCTGCTGGGCCACGGTCAGGCCGAACAGGCCCGCGCCCACGACCACCAGATCGGGATATTCCACCGCTTCAGTCATAAGAACAACCTTCCGAACTTAAAACAAACACACAATATTCGTGTGCGATTCCTCATCAAGCATACCCGTCCGCCCTCCTTAACGCGGGATGCTCATGGGGAAGCGGCATTTTGACGTTTGATTTCCCTGTGTCGCTGGTCGTGGGGCTGGCTGCTCCACGGATCATGGCATGGTCTGTGTGGTTCGTGCGCGGCCTGTGGCGCGGGTTGCGCTGCGGTTCGTGCGGCTTGCGGCGCGGTTCGGTCCGGGCATGGTGTACACTGGTCTTTGCCTCCGCGTGGCGGTACGTCACCCAACTCCCCCAGGGCAGGAATGCAGCAAGGGTAAGTGGCCTCTTCCGGGTGCGTGGAGGTTTTCTTATGTCTTCATGCCATTCGCGCATACCGTAGAGCCAATGCCGTATTCTCGATGATTATGACCGACGAATTCAAGCCAATCATCCGAGACCCGCACAAGTCCGCGAATATGCTGGAACAGCCGGTCGCGCCCGTTCCCGTGCCGCAGCCGCCGTCTGATCCGATCGAACAGGTGCTTTCCCCACGTGAAGTGAGCGAAGGGCTTGCCGAAGCCGATCCGCTGACCCGTCATCCGCGCGTGTCGAGCATTATGCTCAGCGTGGTGTTCGGTCTGCTGCTGCTTGCCGCCGCGGTGGGCGTCTGGTGGTTGGGCGTGCGCACGATGGAAGGCCAAAGCTATGAAGACATGGTCTGGTCGAAATTCGATGCGGCCCTGCCGGGATGGCTGGAACCGGTCGTGCATGTCTTCACCATTTCCACCGTTGTAATCGCAACAAGCGCAATCATGTCGATAATCGCCCTCGCCGTACTCATCGTAAGAAAACGATGGCTGTTGATTGCTCAACTGGCGGTATTCGGCGGAATCTGCTTTGCCGCAGCAGAGTTGCTGAAGCCGCTGCTGCCACGTCCGTACTTAATCAATCTGGAATCAAATCCCAATAATTCCGCGCCTTCCGGGCATGTCATACTCGCCGCCGCGGCAGGAATGATCCTATTATGCGCCGTGCCTCGCGTATGCCGTGCGCTCGTTGCCGTGATCGGCTGGCTGTATGCGGTACTCGTCGGATTGTCGGTGATTGCGGGACAGTGGCACCGGCCGACCGACGTGATCATGGCGTTGCTGATCGTCGGCGGAGTGGCAATGATCACGCTTGCCGCGACGTTTGCGAACGGCATGGATGAGCCCGGTTCGCGTGCGTCGTCGCCTTCCGTGCAGATCGTCGGCAGCGTGCTGTTGACGTTCGGCGTGCTCGGCACCCTGTATGGCGCATACATTATTTGGCAGATTCAGCCGGGACTTGCGATGAGTGCGGAATGGACGAATTCCGGCGCGCACCTTTCCACGGTGATTCTGACGGCTTCCGTTGCGTCGTTGGTGTTCGGGCTGGTGTTGACCATGCGTCAGCTGACCGCCTCGCCATTGACGAAACTTGGGCTTGTCGGCGCACCTCCGGCCCCTCCGAAACGCTGACGGCAAAACGTACGATCACGCCGAAAATTTCCGGCACCGGTCGCTCGCGCCACACGGACGGTTTGCCAACTGCATACGGTCAGTGAGTATTATTGCGTTGCAAACGCTAGTAATAAGGAGTGGCTATGGCTACCGGCAGCAAGCTCGTGATTGTGGAGTCTCCCACCAAGGCCAAGAAAATCGGTGGGTATTTGGGCTCCGAATATACGGTGATGGCCTCGGTCGGCCATATTCGAGATCTTGCGCAGCCGAGCCAGGTGCCGGCCGCCGACAAAACCAAATTCGGCAAGTTCGGCGTTGACGTGGAAGACGGATTCAAGCCGTACTACATCGTCGACGGCAACAAGAAGAAAACCGTGTCCGAGCTGAAAAGCGCGTTGAAAAAAGCCGACACCCTGTACCTCGCAACCGATGAGGATCGCGAGGGAGAGGCCATCGCCTGGCATCTGGTACAGACGCTCAAGCCGAAAGTGCCGGTTAAGCGCATGGTGTTCCACGAAATCACGAAGGAAGCCATCAAAGCGTCGCTTGACAATACTCGCGACGTTGACGACGACATGGTCGACGCACAGGAAACCCGCCGTATTCTGGACCGCCTGTACGGCTATGAGCTTTCTCCGGTGCTGTGGCGCAAGGTTGGGCCGGGTCTTTCCGCGGGCCGTGTGCAGTCCGTCGCCACGCGTTTGATCGTGGAGCGCGAGCGCGAGCGTATGGCGTTCGTGCGTGCCCCGTATTGGGATGTCACCGCAACGTTGGAGGCGCCGGATGCCGATGGCAATAATGTTGCGTTCGATTCTCGTATGGTGTCGTTGGGTGGCCGTCGTTTGGCTGGTTCCAAGGATTTCGGCGCCGATGGCAAGCTGACTGCGGCCGGTGCGAAGGATCAGGTCGTGCAGTTGGACGAGGCGCAGGCTTCCGCGATTGCGCAGGCATTGGAATTTGCAACGTTTACTGTCGCGTCGATGGAAACCAAGCCGTACCGTCGCCGTCCGGTTCCACCGTTTACCACGTCCACCTTGCAGCAGACCGCCGGCAATCGTCTCGGCATGAGCTCGCGTCAGACCATGCGTGCGGCGCAAGGATTGTACGAAAACGGCTATATCACCTACATGCGTACCGATTCGGTGACACTGTCGCAGGAAGCGATAGCAGCCGCTCGTGAAGCGGTCGTCAAGCATTTCGGCGAAAACTATCTGTCGGATGCGCCGAAACAATATGCCACAAAAACCGCGGGCGCGCAGGAAGCCCACGAATGCATTAGGCCGGCGGGTGCGAAATTCCGCGATCCTGCGGAAATCGCAAGCAAAGTGCCGGCCGACCAGCTCAAGCTGTACACGCTGATCTGGCAGCGCACGCTTGCCTGCCAGATGGCAGACGCAACCGGTTCCACGGCGACCGTGCGACTGTCTGCACCGACCGAATCGAATGGGGAAGCCATGTTCCAGGCTTCCGGCACTGTCATCGAATTCCCCGGCTTTATGAAGGCGACCGGTGAAGGCCGCCGCGCATCCGCCGAATCGAAGAAGGGCGATGCTGCTGGAAGCGTTGAACAGGCTGCGCAATCCGGTAAATCCAGCAAAGCGGATAAGAAGTCGGATGACAATGTGTCGCTTCCGCCGATGAATCCGGGCGATGCGCTCGCCGCGGTGGCGGTTGGTGCCGACGGACACGAAACTCAGCCTCCGGCGCGTTACACCGAAGCGTCGCTCGTGAAGACGTTGGAACAGAAGGAAATCGGCCGCCCGTCCACGTATGCGAGCATTATTTCCACGATTATCGATCGCGGGTACGTGTATGAGCGCGGTCGTGCGTTGATTCCGTCGTGGCTCGCGTTCTCCGTGGTCAAATTGCTGGAAACGAAGTTCCCGCGGTATGTGGATTACGAGTTCACTGCCGATATGGAAAGCGGTCTTGACCAGATCGCGAGCGGTCAGGAGACCGGCAGGAATTGGCTGACCCGCTTCTATTTCGGTTCCGGTGAGGGTACCGCGCAGTCTGCGGACGAGGCGCATGCCGGCTTGCAGCAGCAGGTCGCGCAGTTGGGTGAAATCGACGCTCGCGAGATCAATACGATTGAGATCGGCGACGGTTTGCATGTGCGCGTCGGTCGATATGGCCCGTATTTGGAGGATATGAACCATCTGGATGATGAGGGCAATCCGAAGCGTGCCTCGCTGCCGGATACGCTCGCTCCGGATGAGCTGACGGTGGAAGTCGGTCATGATTTGATCGAGAACCATTCCGGCGGTCCGCGCGCTCTTGGCGTCGATCCGGTTTCCGGAGGCACCGTTGAAGTGCGTAATGGTCGTTTCGGGCCATATGTTGCGCTGGTGATGCCTTCTGCCGATGCCGGCGATGCTGCCGGTGGCGCCAGTGAGAAGCCGAAGCGCGGCAAGGGTGCGAAGAAAGCCGCTGCCGATCGCCCGAAGATGGCGTCGTTGTTCAAGACGATGAGTCCGGAATCGTTGACGTTGGATGATGCGTTGCGTCTGCTGAGCTTGCCGCGTGAAGTCGGTTCGTATGAAGAGGTGGATGCGCAGACCGGTGAAGTGCAGACGGTTACCGTGCAGGCCAATAATGGTCGTTACGGTCCGTATTTGACGAAGACCGGTGCCGATGGCAAGTCGGATACGCGTTCGCTTGCTTCGGAAGATGAGATTTTCACGGTTGATGTGGATAAGGCGAAGGAACTGTTCGCCCAGCCGAAGTATGGCCGTGGGCGTGGCCGTGGCGCTGCGAAGCCGCCGCTGCGCGAATTGGGCGTCGATCCGGAAACGCAGAAGCAGGTGACCATCAAGGAAGGCTTCTACGGCGCGTATATCACCGATGGTGAGACGAATCGTACGTTGCCGAAGCAGTATGCTCCTGAGTCGATCGAACCGGCCGAGGCGTTCCGTTTGCTGGCTGAGAAGCGTGCGCAGGGCCCGTCGAAAAGGCGTGGACGTAAGACCGCCGCCGGCAAGGGCGGGGCTAAGAAGGCTGGTGCTGCCAAGGCTTCTAAGACTTCCAAGGCGGCTTCCGTCGATAAGGCTCGTGCCGATCGCCGTGCCAAGGTGCGCGAATTGGCCGATAAGGGTTGGGCCAACACCCGTATCGCCAAGGAGATCGGTTCCACGCCGACCACGGTGAAGGCCGATGTGGAATGGCTTGCCGCCAACGAAGGCTACACCCGTCCCGCCGTAGTTCCCGCCCGGTGATGAACAGTCCGGTGGACTGTTCGTAGCAGTGAGCAGCGGTAGCGTTGCGAACGCCGCAATGTAGAGTGATGAATATGCAAGGCATATTCATCTCCTTTGAAGGTGTAGACGGCGTCGGCAAAACCACGCAGGTCGAACGGTTGCGTGCGTACGTCGAGGCGCAGGGGCGCGAATGCGTGGTCACGCGCGAGCCAGGCGGTACTGTGCTTGGCGTGGCGATTCGCGAGTTGCTGCTTGGCGGCGTGGAAGGTTCCGATGCGGATATCGCTCCGCGTGCGGAGGCGCTGCTGTTCGCCGCCGACCGTGCCCAGCATGTTGCCGAGGTGATTCGCCCTGCACTGGAACGCGGTGCCGTGGTAATTACCGATCGGTACCTTGATTCTTCTCTTGCATACCAGGCTGGCGGCCGCGAATTGACGGCAGGTGAAATCCGCGACTTAAGTATGTGGGCAACGTGTGAGCTATTGCCGAATCGCACGTATCTGCTGGATCTTGATCCTATGCAATCGCATGCACGACTACAGCATGATGAAGATCGCATGGAATCCGCGGGAGACGATTTCCAACGTCGTACACGACAGGCGTTCCTTGACTTGGCAAAGGCGGAATCGCAACGTTTCCGCGTGATTGATGCCAGCCAATCCATTGAAGAAGTATGGTCGCATATCCAGTCTGATTTTGCGCAAATCGGCCAATCGGAAGCTCTTCAAACGGGGGTTAGCCGATGAGCGTGTGGGATTCGATCGTCGGCCAGCAGCAGGTTGTCGAACAACTCAAAGCCATCGCAAGCGGCGATCCGAAAGCCATTGCGCAGTCCTGGCTAATTTGCGGCCCTCCCGGATCGGGCCGTTCCAATGTGGCGCGCGCGTTCGCGGCGGCGCTGGAGAGCCCTGATCATGGTCTTGGCGACGAGCCGACCAAAGCCGCGCAGCGGGTGCTTGCCGGCACTCATCCCGACGTGACCGTGCTTGCCACCAACAAAGTGACCATCGGTATCGACGAGGTGCGAGACATCATCACCACTTCCGAGCAGATGCCGAGCACTGCGCCGTGGCGCATCATCATTATCGAAGATGTCGATCGTATGCTGGAACGCACCACCAACGTGCTGCTCAAGGAGATTGAGGAGCCGAGCGGGCACACGATTTGGCTCTTGTGCGCGCCAAGTGCGCAGGATGTGTTGCCGACGATTCGCTCGCGCACTCGCATCGTCAATCTTGCCGTGCCCTCCACGCAGGCGGTGGCTGCGTTTCTGAAACAAAATGGCGGATTTGAGCCGAAAATCGCGGCGCGTGCCGCACGTCTTGCGGAAGGGCATATCGGCATCGCCAATCTGTATGCGAAAAACGAGCAGGTCATGTCTGACCGCGACGAGCTGATCGTGGGCGTGCTGGGATTGCGCCGCGCGTCGGATGCGGTACTGCTTGCCGGCAATCTTATCGACAGTGCGAAAGCGCAGGCCGAAGCGGAGGTGAAGGTCAAGGCGGCGGAAGCGGAAGCTGATTTTCGTAGGGTCAATGGGCTTGGTGCGAAGGATCGTATTCCTCCCAAACTGCGTGGCGCGTACAATGCGATCGCAAAAAAAGACGAGCTGAAGCGACAGACCACACGATTGACGCGCGATGTGCTCGACCGTGCGTTGAATTCGATTGCCAGTATTTACCGTGATGTGGCTGTGTTGCAGAACAATGCCGAAGATTCGGTTGGCTTGATTAATTTGGAGAATCGTTCGTCGATCACCGATCTGTCGGTGCGGCTTACGCGTGGGGGAGCGGTGCGGCGGCTGGAGGATATCGCCGTTGCGCGTCGCCGTCTGGCCGGCAATGGCAATCCTGTGCTGGTCTTTGAAGCTCTCTTCTGCTCCCTCATCGCCAGCTAGGGCTAGCGGCGTTGGCACATACTGTTTTCCGAGGGCAGATTCTTCCAGCGGGTGGGGAAATGGTTGTTTGGCTGTATGATTCTGGCTTGCTATCGTGCGATAACTGCCGGCAAAATTGCAAAAATTGCGATTTAGCGCTGGCAGTTGGTGGATTCGCGGACGATGAGTTGCGGCGCGAGTGAGATGTGCGCGGGGCTGCCGGGGGCGTCGTTGAGTAGGCGTAGCGCTTCGGAGACGATTTGTTTGAACGGCGGGCGCACGCTGGTCAGCGCCGGCATGGTGGTGCGTGCAATCGGCGAATCGTTGTAGCCAACCACCAGCACATCTTGAGGCACGCGAAGCCCGAGCGAATGCAACGCCACCATCACACCGAACGCGATCGCATCGTCGGCGCACACCACTGCCTCCGGCTGTACGAGTGGTTCGGAGAACAGTCGCATGGCGCAGTCGAAACCGCGTTGCACGCTACGATCGCCGAACTTGTTCCATTCGGCTTCGGTGTTCAAGTGGTGCGCGCGCACCTGCGTGTGGAACATGGCGAACAGTTCCGCCGATTCGAAGGAGATTTCCTTGCCGGCCATGTATGCCACGGATGCGATGCCACGTTCGGCCAAATGCCTGATCACGATTTCCATGGCGGCGTTTTCGTCGATGCTCACCATGGATGTGCGGGATGAGCATCGACGGCCGCCCACCTGCACAATCGGCAATGTGGAGGCGTAATGTTCAAGTTCCTCGGAAAGGTAGGCTCCCCAGGCGGGCAGTACGATCAGCCCGTCAACATGGCGGTCCACCAACGATTCGATGCGTTGGATCTGCGTGGCCTGATCGCCGCCGATACCGAGCAGCAGTTGCTGCGAATCCACGTCGATGACGGGTTCGATTTCGTCAAGCAGTTGCGCGCAGAACGGGTCGGTGGCGGTTGGAATCACCAGTCCGATGGTGTTGGTGACGGTGCTGCGCAATGCGCTCGCCGCATAATTGACCGAATAGTTGAGGTGTGCCGCGGCGGCTCTCACACGTCGTGCGATGTCGTCGTCTTTGGTGCGTTTTCCGGAAAGCACGCGGGAGACGGTGGCGATGGAGACGTTGGCCAGCGCGGCGACGTTCGTGATTGAACTGTTCGCCGAAGTAGCCGAAGCCGAGGCGTTGTCGGTTGTGCGTGCCATGCTCTCCTCCCAAAATCATTCGAAGTATTGGATTATTCGAATTGCTGCCGTGTCTCAATCGCGTATTCAGGAATAAAACAGCCACCCGTCGAATGCGGCAGGTGGCTGAAGCAAGTATCGCAAT
>ENA-UESH01001513-UESH01001513.1-human-gut-metagenome-genome-assembly--contig:-NODE-1513-length-16086-cov-10.526891_pt1 | contig 16086 bp, 10 predicted proteins | sample MGYA00243001_ERZ508002 | MGnify/ENA primary metagenome ERZ508002 (study PRJEB26167, sample SAMN06115447) | human gut metagenome | host: Homo sapiens | place: China:Anhui | collected 2015-08-07... | reverse complement strand
GCTGGAGAAAGATGAAAGCAAGTAAAGCTATAAATACCAAGTAACAGAATAAAACAAATGGCTTTTAATTTATTTTTAATGCAAAAAAAAATGATTAAAGAAAAGATATTGCCTTTTGTTTTTTTCTGTTACTTTAGACGTAACGGAAGGGGAGGAGGGAGGCGAAAAAACATGAAAACAGCAGTAAGATAAAGATTTAGTGGCTGTTAGAGAAGATAAAAGACCGGAAATGTGGCTTCACTCATATTGACAATCGGAGTATGGGTAGGGAGAGGTATATGCGGAATAAAAAAAATTTTTAAAATAAAAACGAAAAAAAAGTGTAGAAATCTTGCACTGTATTTAAAGTTTGTATACTTTTGCTTCCAAAATCTGTTCCGTTACTTCTAAAGTAACAGTCTTTTAATTTGTTGTTTTATAATGTAATGTGAAGTTTTAAAATTGATTATATAGAAATACTAATGTGATTAATTATTACTTTATTTGCTCTGTCTAATTCATCGTTTTTAAAGCTTTTCAAATAGGTTTCGGTCACCTTTGTGGAGGAGTGCCCCAGGGCATCACAAATCAATTGTTCCGAAAAGTGACAGTATTTAGCCAAAGTGGCCCAAGTGTGGCGGCTGGTGTAGGAACTGACGTTGAGTTTGATTCCGCAGTATACCGCCAGTTGTTTCAGGTCATAGTTCAGTTTCCGCAAGGCATGTTGGTATTCTGCATACTCTTCTTCGCTTTTCCGGTTTCCACTGAGAATGGGAAGCAGGTAGGGGGAGGCGGAGTCTGTATTTTGATACCGTTTGATAAGGTTCATGGCAGCGGGAGGAATCTCGACGGTGAGCAGGGCTCCTGTTTTGTGGCGGCGGTAGGAGATAACGGAATCTTGCAGGTCTGTTTTGCGTAGGTGTGCCAGATCCACAAAGGGCATTCCGCGTAACAGGAACATCAGGGTAATCCATGCCCGGCTCTCTTTCATGCTTTGCGGCAGGGGGCGTGGAAGGGAGGCGCTTAATAATTTGCTCATGTCTTTGGCATCGAGGGCACGTTTGGTATTGGCTTTTACGCCGGTATATACGTGACGGAAAAGACGGGGCTTTTCTTCCGCCAGACCATCGTCCACGGCTTTGTTGTAGATGCTTCGCAAGGTACGCATATAAGTGGAGACAGTGTTCCAGGTACATCCCTTGTTGCGCAGGTGGTTCTCAAATTGTTTCAGGCGTGAACGTTCCATCTGGTTGAACCGGATGGCATCGGTCTTGCAGAAGAGCATGAAGGCGTTCAGGGTGCTTTGGTAGATGTGGGCGGTACTGAAACGCTCTTCTTCTTTTAGCGACCGGATAAGTTGTTTCATAAATAGGGTCAGGTTAGATTTCTTTTTCATTGTTCTTTCCGTTTTTAATGTTAGGTAATTCTGTTCCACAATACATTTCCTTTTAAAAGTTGAGTTTGCCCCCGTTTGTTCATCAGCTTTTTTCCTTTTTGTGATAGCTTGTGCTTTTTCTTCGCTTTTTGACGATTGGCGGAGGTCTTGTGAGTACGTCTTGTTGTTTTTTTCGTCTAACTGTAAATAATTTATATGAAAAGAATGAAAAATATCAGGCTAGGAACACTTGTCGCATGTATGTGCGTGTTATGGGGGTGCGAGAAACCCAATGTGAATATTGTGATGCCGCAGGAGGCGTCGAACCGGGTGCTGTTTGCAGGAGAACATTTGAAGAAAGCGCTGGAAGATGCGGGGTATTCGTCTGTTATGTTGTCGGATACTGCCGGTATGGATAAAGATGAGGTATGCATCCGTCTGGAACAGGCTGCTGATACAGCCGGACTGAAAAAGGAGGGGTTTACCATTTCTACCCGTGGAAACATGACTACAGTGACAGGAAACGACGGAAGCGGTGTGATTTACGGCTGTCGGGAATTGATAGATCATGTAGGGCAATACAAGGATTTGAAGTTTCCGGCACAGCTGACGGATGCTCCGGAAATGGTGCTTCGCGGAGGTTGTGTAGGGATTCAGAAAATGGAATACCTGCCCGGAAGAGGGGTGTATGAGTATCCTTATACGCCGGAGAGCTTCCCTTGGTTTTATGACAAGGAGCAATGGATAAAGTATCTGGATATGCTGGTGGAGAACCGCATGAATTCCTTGTATCTGTGGAACGGGCATCCGTTTGCTTCCTTGGTGAAGCTGGAAGAGTATCCTTTTGCCGTAGAGGTGGATGAGGAAACTTTCAAGAAAAATGAGGAAATGTTCTCGTTCCTGACTGCCGAAGCGGACAAACGCGGTATCTTTGTGATCCAGATGTTTTATAATATATTGTTGAGCAAGCCTTTTGCCGAGCATTACGGGTTGAAAACACAGGATCGTAACCGTCCCATTACTCCGCTGATCAGTGATTATACACGTAAGTCGGTGGCCGCGTTTATAGAAAAATATCCCAATGTAGGTCTGCTGGTATGCTTGGGGGAAGCGATGGATACCTACGAGGATGATGTGGAGTGGTTTACCAAAACCATTATTCCGGGAGTGAAGGACGGACTGAAGGCACTGGGGCGTACGGACGAACCGCCCATTTTGCTGCGTGCACATGATACGGACTGCAAGATGGTGATGGATGCGGCACTGCCGTTATACAAGAACCTCTATACCATGCATAAATACAATGGTGAGTCACTGACTACTTACGAACCGCGCGGACCTTGGTCCAAGATACACTCGGACTTGAGTGCCTTGGGAAGTATTCATATCAGTAATGTGCATATTCTGGCAAACTTGGAACCGTGGCGTTGGGGATCTCCCGACTTTGTACAGAAGGCGGTGAATGCCATGCACAATGTACATGGAGCCAATGCTCTGCATCTGTATCCGCAGGCTTCTTATTGGGACTGGCCGTACACGGCGGACAAACTGGCGGATGGCAAACGGGAGTATCAGCTGGACCGTGACTGGATATGGTACAAGACGTGGGGACGCTATGCATGGAACTGTCATCGGGACCGTTCATCCGAAGTGGAATATTGGAACAAGCAGTTGGGCGATTTTTATGGTACGACTCCTGCCGAAGCCGGAGATATTCTGGAGGCATACGAGCAGAGTGGAGAGATTGCTCCGAAGTTGCTCCGCCGTTTCGGCATCACGGAAGGGAACCGGCAGACTTTGTTGCTGGGTATGTTTATGAGCCAGTTGGTGAATCCTTATAAATATACCATCTATCCGGGATTTTATGAGAGTTGCGGGCCGGAGGGCGAGAAGCTGATAGAATATGTGGAGAAGGAATGGAAGAAACAGCCGCATGTGGGCGAATTGCCGCTGGATATTGTGGCGCAGGTGGTGGAACACGGTGACAAGGCGGTGGCGGCCATTGACAAGGCTGCCGCAGCGGTGACTCGTAATAAAGAGGAGTTCGGACGTTTGCGGAATGACATGCATTGCTATCGTGAATTTGCTTATGCCTTTAACCTGAAAGTGAAAGCTGCTCAGCGTGTCTTGAACTATCAGTGGGGAAAGGATCTGAATGAACTGGATGCCGCTATTCCATTGATGGAACAAAGTCTGGAGCATTACCGCAAGCTGGTGGCATTGACGGATAGTACTTATTATTATGCCAACAGTATGCAGACCGCGCAACGCCGTATTCCTATCGGTGGTGACGGTGGCAAGAACAAGACCTGGAAAGAGATGCTGGTGCATTATGAAAATGAGCTGGCTAATTTCAAGGCGAACTTGCAGTTGCTGAAAGATAGGGCGGCAGGTAAGGTGACGGAAAGTGCAGCTGAGATAAAACCTTTGTCCGCCGCAAATGTGAAGATCCTGAACGGACTGGCTCCGGTGAAACTGGCGACGGGGGCAAACCTGTTCTCCAATGTACCGGGCAAGGTGGATGCGCTGGCCGCCGAGCTGGAAGGGCTGACTGCTTATAGAATGAACGGGGATGTGCAGCGCAAGGAAGGTACGACAATAGAGTTTGAAGCGGCTGCTCCGGTGAGTTTGTTGGTAGGTTATTTCCGTGATGACCAGAAGAAGTATGCGAAAGCCCCGAAACTGGAAACGGACGCTTCTGCCAATGATTACGGTCAGGCGGAACCGAAACTGACCAATGCCATACGCATAGCGGGTATGCCGCTGGCGAATGTACATGCTTATCATTTTGAGACCGGAAAGCATACCTTGTTGCTGCCGAAAGGATATACGATGGTGCTGGGATTTACAGACGCGCAGGTAACTCCGCGTAATGCGGGACTGGCAGGTGCGGAGGAAACGATGGACTGGATGTTCTATTAGTAGCCTTAATTCCAGAGGCCGGAATCGCAGTATGGCGTAAAATTTTCAAGTATATCTTGAGAATTTTACGCCATTTTTGTACATAGTTCTAAGATTTTTATAAGGAAAAGTTGCTTAACTGATAAACTTTTTCTATTTTTGTCGTATGAGCAGAAAGATAATAGCATACGAAAACTACTATAAAGATTTTTTTGATACTCTGGATAAAGGTACGCAAGAAAAAGTCCTATATGGATTACTCTTATTGAAGACTCAAGATAGACTACCGGCAAAGTATGTGAAGTTTCTTAAAGAGGGTCTGTATGAGTTAAGAATAGAGTGGCAAGGTAATATCTATAGGATTTTCTTCTGTTATGATGAAGGGCATATTGTTATATTGTTCAATGGCTTTCAAAAGAAGACGCAGAAAACACCAGATAGAGAAATTGATAAAGCATTAAAACTAAAGAAAGAATATTATGAGCGAAAAAGAACTAAAGATGTTTGATGTCGATGCACAGTTGGATGCTGTGTTTGGCAAAGAAGGGACTCCGGAGCGTAAGGCTGCCGAAGATAGGGCGAATGCTTTCTTTACCGGATAGATAATTGAAGAGGCAAGGAAGAAAGCAAATATGACACAGGCGGAACTTGCCGAAAAGATAGGGACTAATAAGTCTTATATTTCCCGTGTGGAAACAGGAAAAACAGAGCCTAAGGTTTCTACCTTTTATCGTATTGCTTCTGCTTTGGGATTGAATGTTGAGCTGACCCCTGCTATGTGATGGTAAGAATAGAGAATGAGATAAAAGTTCTCTGAATGGGTACATTTTCTTCTTTTATCCGTCTTGCCAATAGATAAAAAAGATAATTATGAAGAAGATATTGATATTGGCATTTTTACTGTTGTCATTGGGAACATACGCCCAACGTGAAGTTCCGCAATCGCGCATGGAGCAGATTTATGAGGAAGCCAAGACTCCTTATAAATATGGGCTGGCTGTAGCTCCTGCCGACAACAAGCATAAAATAGACTGCCCTACCGTGTTCCGCGAAGGGGATAAGTGGTATATGACCTACGTGGTTTATAATGGTAAGAGCGGACTGGACGGGCGTGGATACGAGACATGGATAGCCGAAAGTGATAATCTGTTGGAATGGCGTACATTGGGACGTGTCTTGTCTTATCGTGACGGATTCTGGGATTGCAACCAGCGTGGTGGTTTCCCTGCATTGCCGGATATGGAGTGGGGAGGAAGCTATGCCCTGCAGACGTATAAAGGCAAGCATTGGATGACTTATCTGGGTGGGGAAGGGACCGGATATGAATCGGTGAACAAGCCGCTGTATATCGGTTTGGCCTGGACAGACCGGCCTTTGGGTTCCGCCCATGAGTGGCAGGCACAGGACAAGCCTGTGATGAGTATCCATGATAAAGACGCGCAATGGTGGGAAAAGCTGACCCAGTACAAAAGTGTGGTCTATTGGGATAAGGAGAAAACACTGGGCGCTCCTTTCGTCATGTTCTATAACGCGGCAGGACGGCATCCGGAAACGGATTTGAAAGCGGAACGGGTGGGTATCGCCTTGTCAAAGGATATGAAGAAGTGGAAACGATATCCGGGCAATCCGGTCTTTGCACACGAAGCGGACGGAACCATCACGGGGGATGCGCATATCCAGAAAATGGGCGACGTGTATGTCATGTTCTACTTCTCGGCTTTTGAACCGAGCCGCAAATACAAGGCATTCAATACCTTTGCTGCCAGTTATGACCTGGTGCACTGGACCGATTGGAAAGGGGCGGATTTGATTATCCCTTCCAAAGACTATGATGAATTGTTCGCTCATAAAAGTTATGTGGTGAAACACAATGGGGTGGTGTATCATTTTTATTGTGCCGTGAATGACGCGGAACAACGTGGTATAGCCATTGCTACCAGCAAGCCGATGGGACGTTCGCAAGTGCATTTCCCGGAACGGGAGGTGAAGAACCGCCGGATGGTGATGGAACTGGATAAAGGATGGAAAACATGGCTTTGTGATAAAAGTGCATACGGGCATACGGACAATGCCCCTACAGTGGTAGATATCCCTCATAACTGGGACGATTACTATGGTTACCGCCAACTGACGCATGGTAACTTGCACGGTACTGCCATGTACGAAAAAACCTTCACGCTGGATAATTCTCAATTTCCAATTTCCGATTCTTCATTCGGAAAACGTTATTTCCTTCGTTTTGAGGGAGTGGGAACGTATGCCACTGTTACATTGAATGGAAAGGATTTCGGCCGTCATCCCGTAGGGCGTACTACGTTGACACTGGATGTGACGGAGGCGTTGAAGCCGGGAGAGAACAGACTGGTGGTGAAAGCGGAGCATCCTGAAATGATAGCCGATATGCCTTGGGTATGCGGTGGTTGTTCTTCGGAATGGGGATTCAGTGAAGGTTCCCAGCCTTTGGGCATTTTCCGTCCCGTGGTGCTGGAGGCTACGGATGAAATACGCATCGAACCTTTCGGAGTGCATATCTGGAATGATGATAAGGCGGGAACTGTCTTTGTAGAAACGGAGGTGAAAAATTACGGGAAGACTGCCGAAACGGTGGAAGTGGTTAATAAATTCAGTAATGCGGATGGCAAGCAGGTGTTCCGCCTGACGGAGAAGGTGACTTTGCAGCCGGGTGAAAGGAAAGTGGTGAAGCAACAATCGCCGGTGCAGAATCCTGTCTTATGGAGTACGGAGAATCCTTATTTGTATAAACTGGCCAGTATGATAAAGCGTGGCAAGAGTACGACGGATGAGATTAGTACGCCCTTTGGTATCCGTACCGTCAGTTGGCCGGTGAAACGGAAGGACGGTGACGGACGGTTCTATCTGAACGGACAGCCTGTCTTTATCAATGGGGTATGTGAATATGAACACCAGTTCGGACAAAGCCATGCTTTCAGCCGTGAGCAGGTGGCAGCCCGTGTGAAACAGATCCGTGCGGCGGGCTTCAACGCTTTCCGTGACGCTCACCAGCCCCATCACCTGGATTATCAGAAGTATTGGGACAAGGAAGGGGTCTTGTGGTGGACTCAGTTCTCGGCCCATGTATGGTATGATACTCCGGAATTTCGTGAGAATTTCAAGAAACTGCTCCGCCAGTGGGTGAAGGAACGCCGCAACTCGCCCAGTGTGGTGATGTGGGGATTGCAGAACGAAAGCACGCTGCCTAAGGAGTTTGCCGAAGAGTGTAGTGAGATTATCCGTGAAATGGATCCTACGGCGCGTACCATGCGTGTGATTACCACGTGTAACGGTGGTGATGGAACAGATTGGAATGTTATTCAGAACTGGAGTGGAACCTATGGTGGTGATGTGAATAAGTATGGCCGTGAATTGTCACAGAAGAACCAACTGCTGAATGGTGAGTATGGCGCATGGCGCAGCATCGGGTTGCATACCGAACCGGCTGCCTTTGACGCGAACGGCGTATGGAGCGAGGAACGTATGTGCCGGCTGATGGAAACCAAGATCCGATTGGCGGAACAGGCAAAGGACAGTGTGTGCGGACAATTCCAATGGATATTCAGCAGTCATGATAATCCGGGACGCCGCCAGCCGGATGAAGCGTATCGCCGTATAGATAAGGTGGGACCGTTTAATTATAAAGGACTGGTTACTCCGTGGGAAGAACCGCTGGATGTATATTATATGTATCGTGCCAACTATGTGCCGGCTTCCGAAGATCCGATGGTCTATCTGGCATCCCACACGTGGGAAGACCGTTTTGCAACAGGCCGCAGACGGGCTACCATTGAGGCGTACAGCAATTGTGACAGTGTGTTGCTGTACAATGATGCGGTGGATGCTGAATACTTGGGACGGAAACTGAATCATGGGGTAGGTACTCATTTTATGTGGGAGAACCGTGATATCCGTTATAATGTGCTTCGTGCCGTGGGATACTTTAAAGGAAAACCGGCAGCGGAAGATGTGCTGGTGCTGGACGGTTTGGAGAAAGCTCCTCATTTTGAGGCTCTTTACCGTGGCTCTGTTATAGTGCCTGTTGCTGCCGACCGGTTGAACGGAACTGATTTGTTGAAAGGAGCTGAGGGATATACGTATCTTTATCGTTTGAATTGCGGGGGAGATGCTTATACGGATACGTATGGTCAGGTCTGGGCGCAGGATAACAGCCGTTATTCTCATTCGTGGGCGGAATCGTTTATCCATCCGTCGGACAGTGTGCAGTTATTGAGCCCTTATCAGGCGAGCCAGCGTACCACGAATGATCCCATTCATGGCACTAGGGATTGGGAGCTGTTCCAGACTTTCCGTTTCGGACGCCATAAACTGAATTTCCGCTTTCCCGTTCCGGATGGCGAGTATCGTGTGGAACTTTATTTTACAGAGCCCTGGCATGGTACGGGAGGCGGCGTACAGACGGATTGTGAAGGCTTGCGTATTTTTGATGTAGCGGTAAATGATAAAGTGCTTCTGGATGACTTGGATGTATGGGCTGAAGCGGGGCATGACGGCGCTTGCAAAAAGGTGGTGAATGCTGTTGTGAAAGGTGGTGTCTTGAAGATTGATTTTCCGGAGGTGAAAGCGGGGCAAGCTCTGATTTGTGGCATTGCGATAGCTTCGGCCGCTTCTGTGGAGCCTGTTGCTAATCAAGGGGCTGATGACCGGAATGTAAGTTTCAGCTGGGCTGCCCAAGACAAGGATGTGATGGAAAAGACTCCCAAAGAATTATTGCCTGAAGATAAAAATGCCCGTGCCAATGTGACTTATCAAGCCGAGGACGCTATGTTGAAAGGCAAGTTTATAAAGAAAGAGGTCAAGAAACAAACCGGTGTCTTCTTTGGTAAAGGTGAGAAAAGCAGTATTACCTGGAATATCTCTACCGGTCTGGCACAGGTCTATGCCCTTCGTTTTAAATACATGAACGCTACGGGGAAGCCTATGAAGGTGCGTATGCAGTTCATCGACTCCAAAGGGGTGGTACTGAAGGAGGATCATCTGACTTTTGCCGAAACTCCCGGAAAGTGGCGTATGCTGAGTACAACGACGGGTACGTATATCAATGCAGGCTATTATAAGGTGGTGCTTTCCGCTCCGGATATGGAGGGGCTGGCACTGGATGCGCTGGATGTGCAATAGGAGGAATGGTTTCTGCAAATAGTAAGGGGAAAGTTTCAGCATTTGGCATTTTTACATATCTTTGTGCTCTGAAACTAACCTCTTAAAAATATGTTAATTGATTTACTGCATTCTTCTTATTTCTCGCTCTTCCTTATTGTAGCGTTGGGCTTTATGCTAGGGAGGATTAAGATAAAGGGCTTGTCGCTGGATGTGTCGGCCGTTATCTTCATTGCCTTGCTTTTCGGACATTTCGGTGTGATCATTCCTAAAGAATTGGGGAACTTCGGTCTGGTGCTTTTTATCTTTACCATCGGTATTCAGGCCGGTCCCGGATTTTTCGATTCTTTCAGAAGTAAAGGAAAGACACTGATTCTTATCACTATGCTTATTATTTGCTCTGCCTGTCTGACGGCGGTAGGACTGAAGTATGCTTTTGACATTGATACGCCCAGTGTGGTGGGATTGATAGCAGGGGCATTGACCAGTACGCCCGGTCTGGCGGTAGCTATAGACAGTACAAATTCACCGTTGGCTTCCATTGCATACGGTATTGCTTACCCGTTTGGAGTGATAGGGGTGATTTTGTTTGTGAAGCTGTTACCCAAGATTATGCGGGTGGATCTGGATAAAGAAGCGCGCAGGTTGGAACTGGAACGGCGCAGCAGTTTTCCGGAACTGACAACTTGCATTTTCAGAGTGACCAATCAAGCGGTATTCGGACGTACTTTGGCGCAAATAAATGCACGTGCCATGACGGGGGCCGTCATTTCACGGGTAAAGCATGGGGATTCTATATTGATGCCTAAAGCGAATACCATGTTGCTGGAAGGGGACTATGTGCAGGCGGTGGGAAGTGAGGAAGCGCTGAATCAGTTTGCCGTATTGGTTGGAGAACGGGAGGAAGGTGAATTGCCTCTGGATCAGACACAGGAGATTGAATCTTTATTGCTGACAAAGAAAGATATGATAAACAAGCAATTGGGGGATCTGAATTTACAACGTAACTTTGGTTGTACGGTAACCCGTATCCGTCGAAGCGGCATAGACTTGTCACCTTCTCCGGATTTGGCCTTGAAATTCGGTGATAAGCTGATGGTGGTCGGTGAACGGGAAGGACTCAGAGGCGTTGCCCGTTTGTTGGGGAATAATGCCAAACAGTTGTCTGATACTGATTTCTTCCCGATAGCTATGGGGATTGTATTAGGTGTATTGTTCGGCAAAATAAATATTTCATTTTCAGACAGCGTTTCCTTTTCACCCGGATTGACCGGAGGAGTGCTGATGGTGGCATTGCTGCTGAGTGCCGTGGGAAAGACAGGACCTATATTGTGGTCTATGTCCGGTCCTGCCAATCAGTTGTTACGTCAGTTGGGCTTATTGCTGTTTTTGGCTGAGGTCGGTACTTCTGCCGGTAAGAATCTGGTGGCTACTTTTCAGGAGAGCGGATTGTTATTGTTCGGAGTGGGGGCGGCCATTACTGTCGTGCCTATGCTGGTTGCCGTTGTGGTTGGCAGGTTGGTCTTTAAAATCAGTTTGTTGGATTTGCTGGGCACCATCACCGGTGGTATGACCAGTACGCCCGGTCTTGCGGCAGCCGATTCCATGGTAGATAGTAATATTCCGAGTGTTGCATATGCTACGGTGTATCCGATTGCAATGGTGTTCCTTATTTTGTTTATACAAGTGATCGCTTCGGCGGTTTATTGATATATCAAACAGCCGGGTGGGTATGTGCCAAAGGTAGTAAATACTTTTGGCACATTTTTTATTTGGATGAATGTTGTATTTTTATTTATCGATATGAGGAGAAAAAAATATTCATTTTGTTTCTTTTATAGATTTTAATTTATATATTTGTCACAACCTTAATATAATACGGAGAAAGATTAGGCTTATTCAGTGACAGAATGACGATTGGAATATGGTATGAATAAGCTGAACTCATATATGGTATTTATAAATATACTCAATTTTATGAGGAATAAAGACACACACTCTCGAATTACAGACAAATGCAGATGTTTGTTTGTAGTTGCCTATTCGGCAATGTCTATTACAGGATTGAGCTCCGTGCTCGCAGTGGAAAACCATGCACTATCTTCTCCGGTTTCAGATCGTGTGGAAAGCGTACAGCAGAAAAAACATGTTTCAGGTAATGTGCAGGATGCTAACGGAATGCCTTTAATCGGGGCGTCCGTAATCATCAAGGGAACCAATACCGGTATGATTACCGATATTGAAGGTAATTTCGCTCTTGATGCTAAACAGGGTGATATTATCGTAATCAGTTACATCGGTATGAAATCGGCGGAGGTGAAAGTGCCTGCTAACGGGCAAATAAGAGTGATGCTGAAAGAGGATTCGCAGTTGATGGATGAAGTGGTAGTGACCGGTTATGGTGATTTTAAGAAGGCTACTTATACGGGGTCTGCTTCTGTTTTGAATACGGATAAATTGGAGTCATTGCCTGTTGTGTCTGTAGCACAGATGATGGAGGCTAATATTCCGGGGTTAAGTTCAGTGGCCAGTTCTTCCCAGCCGGGTTCTAAAGCTACAGTGCGGGTGCGTGGAATTGCTTCTATGAATGCTTCTACAGAACCTCTTTATGTATTGGACGGCGTGCCGGTAGCGTCTAGGGATATGAGTGGTCTAAGTGCCAATGCCAGTGCGGGAGGACTTGGTTTGATCGAGACATTAAATCCTGCGGATATTGAAAGTATAACCGTATTGAAAGATGCCGCTTCTGCTTCATTATATGGAGCAAAAGGATCTAACGGTGTAATCCTTATTACTACTAAAAAAGGGAAGGAAGGTAAAATGAGGGTGAGTATGCAGGCTACTTACGGTATTACGGATATTGCTTACAATTATCGTCCGATAATGGGGGGTGAAGAGCGTAGGGAGTTGATTTATGAAGGATTTGTTAATTATCGTTTGAATCAGGGGGATTCGGAAGCCGAGGCAAAGGCTTATGCGGATGGACAAATTGACAATTATGCTGCACGCCCGGCCAACGGATATGCTGATTGGGAAGATGCTTTATTGAAAAAAGGACATCAGCAGGACTATAGTTTGTCTGTAAGCGGAGGTAATGAAAAATCGAATTTTATTGGTACGTTAGGATACACCAATCAGACAGGTATAAGCATAAATTCAGGAATGGAACGTTTTACCGGTCGTATTGATGCAAACAGTAAATGGAATAAATTTGAGTATGGAATGAATGCTACCTTTTCATGGACTCGTAATAAACATACGCCGGAGGGACAGTATTATGCCAGTGCGCTTTATTCTTCAAAATATCAATTGACCCCTTCCATACCTATTTATAATGAGGATGGCAGTTATCATACGGGTTTCCAGAATAATGGAGGTATTAACCCGCTGTATGAGAATTCTGTAGATTCAAATTATGCACGTCTGGCACGTACAATGGCATCCGCCAAGGCTGCTTATCATATCTTGGACGGGTTGAAGTTATCTACTGTCTTTACAGTAGACTATTCTTTAAATAAAGACTTTTTCTTTTACTCGCCTGACGGTAAGGATGGGGAAGCTACACAGGGATCCGGACAGATGATGATGATTGAGAGAATGAGTTATACTTCACAAACGAATCTGGCATATAATAAAACGTTTGGCAAACATAACATTAATGCGGTTTTAGCGTATGAGGTTATGAAATACGATTATGAGGATATGTATGGTGAGAAACAGGTTTACGGGCAAACACTTAATCCGTCGTTGGATAATGGCGCCAAACCTGCTGATCTTACTAATACGAGGCAGGAAGATGCTATGGTGTCGTATGTAGGAAGCTTGAATTATGGATATAATGATAAATATTATGCAGGTTTCAGTTTCCGTCGTGATGGCTCTTCCCGATTGGCGCCTGATACCCGTTGGGGGAACTTTTGGGCTGTTTCCGCTTCATGGAGACTCTCTCAGGAAAACTTCATGAAACCGTGGGAGAATGTGGTGTCGGATATGAAATTAAGAGCATCGTATGGTGTGAACGGTAATCTGCCGACCGGTTATTATGGTTATCATGGAACTTATACTACCGGAGCATTTTATAATGGAAAACCTGCTCCGTGGGAAGATGCTATTGCTAATCCTGATTTGACTTGGGAAAAGAACTATGCATTGAATCTGGGGGTTGATTTAAGTCTGTTCAGACGGGTTAATTTGACTTTCGATTGGTATACCAGAACGACTAAGGATTTATTGATGAGTAAGCAATTGAATTCTATCAGTGGTTTTGGCAGTATTCTTACGAATGTGGGCGAAATGAAGAATACCGGTTTTGAAATAGAGGTACGTTCAAGTAATATTCAAACCAAAGATTTTAGTTGGACAACTTCTTTAAACTTGTCACATAATAAAAATAAGATTGTAAAACTGGCGGATCTTCCGGAATTTATAGATGGAAATTATATCAGAAAGGAAGGTTGTTCGTATGCGACAATTTATTTGAGAGAGTATGCCGGAGTGGATCCTAATGACGGACGCCCGATGTATTATGACAATAAAGAAGACGAAAATGGCAATAGAAGCAGGAATATTGTGTATGACCCCAATGATGCCGACCGTGTGGAGTTGAAAGATATATATCCTAAATTGACCGGTGGATTGATGAATACGTTTAATTATAAGTTTATTGATTTATCTTTTAATTTGTCGTTTCATTTAGGTGGATATTCTTACGATGGTGCCATGTATGCTTTGCAGGATGACGGTTATACGGCACAATACAATAAGAGTACAGAGTTACGCCGCCGTTGGAAACAGCCGGGAGATATAACAGATGTTCCCCGATATGTGTATGGACAAGAGTATGGTGGCTGGTGGAACTCGTCACGTGGTGTTCATAGCACAGATCATTTGCGCTTGAAAAGTTTGATTGTTGGCGTTTCTGCTCCTCAGTCTTGGTTGAGAACCATAGGTATTAATTCTGCCCGTATTTATTTTTCGGGTACCAACTTGTTGACGTGGGCTGCATACGATCAATATGATCCGGAGTTGAATGGAATTGTAAGTTATTTTACTCCTCCTCTTAAAACATTCGCATTTGGACTTGAACTTAAATTCTAATCAATTAACACCGAACTGTTTATGAAAAAAAATATAATTATATTAGGCTTGATTTCTTTATTGGCCGTATCGTGCGGGGATGATTTTTTAACTACTCATCCTGGTGATAGCGTTTCTACGGATTTGGCACTGAGTACAGAGCAGGATATAGATAATGCTGTGAATGGATTGTATGATTTGATGTCCAGCTATGGCTATTATGGCGGAACCATGTTTTTTTATGGGGATATGAAAGGGGATGATATGCAGAGTTCTTATAATAGCGGGAGAACTTGTAACCGGTGTTACTTATATGATCATCGCTCTACAAGCTTAAATGCCGGATATTTATGGGGACGTCCTTTTTATATTATCCGTAATGCATGGAATGTGATCAATGCGATTGATGATGGAAAAGTGCAAGGTTCAGAGCAAAGATTAAAGGAATTGAAAGGTGAGGCGATGACTATCATGGCACTTTGCCAGTTTGACTTGACCCGTTGTTTCGGTTATCCTTATACTAAGGATAAAGGGGCCGGTTGGGGAGCTCCAATTGTAGATCATGCAATTACATTAGATGAAAATCCGCCACGCAGCACTGTTGCAAAGGATTATGAGTTCATAATCAGTACATTGGAGGAGGCTATACCTTTAATGAGTACTTCTAAAAATAACAGCCGGATGAATGCGTATGCTGCAAGAGCATTGCTGTCTCGTATTTATCTGTATCATGATGATAACGAGAAAGCGTTTCAAATGGCAAGCAACTTGATTGAAGAAGTGGAAGGAAATGGAATGTACCGTCTTTATACACGTGATGAATATGTTCCGGCATGGGATTTGAAAAATACGTTTGGTACGGAATCATTATTTGAAATTGCTAATAGTACAGATGATAATGGAGGACGAAGTTCATTGGCATATCTGATGCATTGGAATGGGTATCGTGAGATTTTTGCCACTCAGAAATTTGTGGATGAGTTATTGAGTGACCCGGATGATATTCGCTGTCTGTTGCTGGAAAAGAATGTTTATAATAAAAATGATGTATGGTGGTTGAAGAAATGGCCGGGAACAGATGCTACGACTCCATCTTTTGAAAATAATTATGTTATTTTCCGTTTGTCTGAAGTCTATTTGAATGCGGCGGAAGCCGGAGTGAAAATAGGTGGGGCATCTGCCGTAAAAGGTTTGAATTATCTGAATGCAATTGTGCAGCGTGCTAATCCTGCAAAGGAAGTAACGGCGGCTGAATATACATTGGATAGGGTGTTGGAAGAAAGAAGTAAAGAATTGATAGGTGAGGGGCATCGTTTCTTTGATATGTTGAGAAATGGAAAGACCATTGTTCGTAAGGGAGGATATCATTTACCGGGTATCGTGGAGGAAATAGACTGGGATTATTATAAATGTGTTTTACCGATTCCAACAGACCAGTTTACATTTAGTCCTGATATGGAGCAGAATCCGGGATATACTAAAAATTAATTTTAAATAATTATTAAATGAGAGGGTGTGGTATCACACCCTTTTTTTGTGTGGACAAATTCTACATTCATGTGGATTTATTCTACAATTTTACAGACGTTCCGTTTGTTTATTTGGCTAATATACAGTGATTTGAC
>ENA-UESH01001510-UESH01001510.1-human-gut-metagenome-genome-assembly--contig:-NODE-1510-length-16093-cov-11.776161_pt1 | contig 16093 bp, 10 predicted proteins | sample MGYA00243001_ERZ508002 | MGnify/ENA primary metagenome ERZ508002 (study PRJEB26167, sample SAMN06115447) | human gut metagenome | host: Homo sapiens | place: China:Anhui | collected 2015-08-07... | reverse complement strand
GCATATTGAAGTCGTTATATGCTTTTCTGGCAAAGGTGCGTCTCTGCGTTCCTGCTCTCCATCAAGCTTCTGTCGAGCCATTCAAATAAGCCGATTACCATGGTACATCCTATGACGATGGTGACAATCGTTATGCAACAAAAAACATCGGCAGACATGCACGGTCTGTTTCTTGCGTTCAATATTGTTACCCCAGTTCGGGATAAGAAATCTCAAAAATACATCCATGATACTACTGTCATTTAGGCGCAAGGCTCCTTGGTCATACACCTCGCGTGGATGACCAAGAAACCAAAATATCCACAGGTGAAAAGAAATTTATCAGAACAAGCTCAACTGTCTTGTGTCCTCAATTGAATATCCGACCAGTGCTGCAGGTTTGTTGTCAAAGAAGCAGTATGCCCCCAATGCTGAAATTAGATTCATGATGAAATTGGTGACAGACCTGTGTCGCGAGTGTACTATTTGGGCCGTGTTCTTCAGAAGGTCGTTGATAGTTTCAATGATGTATCTTTTGCGCAGCATCATCTTGTCGTAGAATGGCATCAGTTTGTTTTTCATATTCACCCTAAGGCCAGTGACCAACTGGATGCCATCTTCGAACAAGGCATCGAAAAGTTTTTGCGAGATATATCCCTTGTCTGCGAATAGCTTGCCCTACAAGCGTTTAGCCAACACATCGAACACTTTCGGATCCTTGTCGCTAACATTCGCTCCAGTGAGTACAAACGCAATTAGCTCCCCTCTGTCATTGCAGGCCAGATGAAGTTTGAAGCCATGACACCAGCCCATGGTCCCCTTGCCGTCTGTGGCGATATCCTTGAACACTTTGTTGGCATAACGCCTGAGATTGTGGCATACGGGTATCATAGTGGAGTCAACGAATACCTGTACACCTCCCAAAGGCACGGAGGTTCAGGAAGAACATGAGAGGGAAAAATACCCGACTTTCAAGTTCAACAAAACGGTTATAGGAAACCGCTTCTGGAAAAAACGTTCTCATTGTCCCTTTGATAAAGAACAGGTAATAATGTTTGAAATTACGAAATGTGCCAAAATGGAAGTACAGCAAAATAGTGATAATTTCACTGTCAGACAAAGATGTTTTACGTCTTCTGCGCCTCACACCGTCCTCTTCCAAAAGCAAATGTCCAGCATTTTCTGCCTCAAAAAGTTTGCAAAAATCGTCGATAACACAAAATAATGAAGTAACTTTGTAGTCGGTAGTCATAATCAATATGCTTGTAATTAATTGAATTACAACCTTAAAGATACAAAATATTGGTTAGACTACCAAACTTTTCAATTGTTTTTTAGCACTTTCTTATCCCGAACTGGGGTACAAAATAACAAAAAAAGGCGTAAAAAACGACTCGGCGAAGCCCGAAAACAGGTCGCCGAGGGTGCAACTCTAAAACTAGTTTTAGAAATTCAAGGAATTTTTAGCTCAGTTGAGCGTCTTTTGAGCCAAAAGTATGATGGGAAGACTGTTTGGCTTTATGTCTTTCCGAATGTAATCTCCTTGCGTAGTTTGCTCAGGTAGATGGGCGTGATGTTGAGGAACGAGGCGATGTCCTTCAGCGAGAGCATCTGCACCACCTGCGGACAGCGGTCGATGAGCCGACGGTAGCGACTGCGGGCGGTGTAGCGGTAATGGTCGAGGTCGCGCCCATAGACCATCTTGAATAGGTTCTTCAGGATCTTCACGTCCATCTTCGGGTCGTTGTCGAACAGCGCCTGCAGCTCCTGTCCGCTGATGACGCGCACCTCGCACGGCATGTCCGCCTCGATGCTCACCTCCGACACGTCGCCGTCGAGGCAATAGGGGAAGTCGGACACGAACTCGCCCTCGAAGGCGAAGCCCGTGCAGTAGTCCTTGCCCTCCTCGTCGTTGTGAACCATGTACTTGAAGCAGCCCCGCTCCACGAACGCCACCCACTGTGCCGGCTCTCCCGCCTCCTCCAGCGTCTCGCCCCGCAGGAACGTCCGCCGTTCCCCGTGCTCCATGCAGTACTCTCGCAGGAACTCCAAATCGAGTCCCTCCTTGTAGGTATTGAAGTGTTTGTTTGGTTGGTGGGTCATAATGATATTGTTGTAAATCATCTTCATATTCTTATTGTTGGCCATTTAGTATTTCGGCCTAATCTTTACTTTCCTCTTGCTAAATCATAAAGATATTGGCCGTCATCTTCCATTTCTCCTGATTTTGTTCCATCAGGAAAATACAATGTACCATCTTTATAGTAGGGACGTGATGCTTTTATTTTTTCATTAAAGATTTCATCAATGTCATCATTTGTTGCATAATTCAACTCTACATTCGTTCCACGTTCACGTTCCATATCAAGATTAATGCGAAATCCCCAAATCAGAAGTTTTTCTCCAAGCACAGAAAGAATATACTTGTTTGAACCATTAGCATCAAGTGTATGTAATATCAAAGCTCCTGTTGAATATAGTAACTCCGTATCACCACTCACATCATAAAAAGGCTCCTTGTAATGTGGAAGTTCTTTCAAATCAACATACGGAATTCTTTCAAGCATAGAACAAAGACGGAAGAAATCTTCAATACTAATGAATTCATGTATTTTGGCAATTGTCAATCTCGCTAATATTGTCTCTTTGTTGATATTATCCAGCCTATCAACCATCCCCATAATTACATTTCCAGAGAAATCTTCTGCCTTTTCTTGGATTTCTTGGCAGAACTTATGTCTCTCTTCGGGAGTGGTGTCAATAAGTTCATACAAGTAACAAGTATATTTACGAAAGAACTCGCTCTCTTTATAGTCGGTAATTGCTTGCAACTCTGATTCTGCGGCACCTACAACGTCTCCTGTCACAAGCTTAAGAAGTGCGAAGATTTGGTCCTTTATTGGTATCTTCTTTGCATCTTTTATATCCTGTAGCAATACACTGTTTAGCGACTGCTCTACTATTTTTGATAATGATTCTGTTGTCATATTGTAGTTCCTTTCTCTTACACCATAATGTCATTCATAATTCATTTGATTTTAGAAAGTAATTCCATAAAATTGTTTTTGACTTCATTCTCAGTAATTTGCATGTTAATTTGCGCTTCCTTAATATCCACTTTGTTATTAAATGGTGCGTCTGATTCTGTAAGTATTCTACTTCGTGGGATTTCCTTGATAATTGTACGACCATTTTTTGATATAGTCATAGCCTCATTAATAGAGAAATAATAACCTTTTGAAATGATAGAAGGTATTAAGTCAATAGGGCCAGAATACCAGTGGAAAATTACATTATTAATATTGTACTCACACAAAAGATCGAACAGCTCCTTCTCAGCCTTCCTTGAATGAACGCTAATTATTTTCTTCCTGCCTTCTAACTTTTCCAGCAACTTCCTCAACGTGGAGATTTGATCTTCTTTAGTTGATAATCCTTCTTTTGAGAAATCTAATCCAATTTCTCCAATATAGGATGTTTGGTCAAGAAGACTATCAAACAAAGGTAACTCATTTTTATTTTCTGATGCCAACAATGGGTGCAATCCCAAAGCTAATCGGATATGTTTATATCTTTTCACGTGTGGAAGCCCCATTTCAAAATGCGATGGCAGGTTGGTCATACCAATCACGATGTCACCTGCCTGTTCCTTCTGCCTAATGTAGGCTTCTGGTTGAGACATCATATCAAAATGACAATGCGTGTCAATAATCATATGCCAGCAAGACGTTTTATTTGGGCATTGCCATATTTATCGACCCATGCCTTTACTTGGTTGTAAGAATTCAATAAGAATGTGGTATATTCTTCTAATTCCTGTTTCTCATACACTCCATTAGCAATGAGTTCACCCTCTATGGTATCCCTGTTATATCGTTTCCTCAAGAAATAGAGCAAGGCTTTAAAGTCTCTGCTTTTTCTAATTTCTGGATTTGAAAGCCCGATTTCATTAACATTAAATACATTTACACCAACTGGTTCCTTCTTTCCCCAGCCCACAGCATCCAGAGCAACACGTCTGTAGATACAAGGCAGGCAGAAACCACAATGAAGAATAGGTTTACCATTCTTATCCCTCCTTCGCTTCCACGATTTTTTATGTGACCTTTTAGCACAAGAACATGAATCTTTATACAGCACCGCCAAAGCAGCCTTCTTTGCAAAGTCTTCACAACAATCCATCATCATATCTGCTTTAGACTTCAACTGATAAGGATTCTCCAACTTGTTGTTAATACCCATAAGAGCAAGTGCCTCTTGTAGTCTCTTCAAAAACACAGGATGTGTTGTTCTCGTACTGCAAGCACTTCGTCGTCCTTGGTCAAGAGGGATATTGAGTGAGATTGTCCCGTTCTCAGGGATAATCAGCGGCATCTGCGGATTAATGGCATGAGCACAATATATTCCAGCCCCAATGAATAAGATGGAGCGTGCCCTAAAAGTTCCTTCGCATACTGCCCTTTGGCTAATCCATCCTTGGTTGTTAATACCAGCATTGACTAATAGTTGCTCATACTTACCCGTATAGATCTGGTGTTTCTTGCTGTCATCCAATATTCTTACTTGGTCTGACCACTCCTTGCCAAGTTCTTTGTGTGACACCAGAAGTATCTTTTTATCTGGTTCTAACAAAGCACAGCCATCCACAAAACCAATCAATGAATCTAGCCCTCCTGAGAATAGTGAGACTCGTCCATATACCGAACGGTCAACTAAAAGCAGTTCTTGATCAATCAAATAGGGTTCAGCCTGCTTGAAGTTCAACTCCCAATCATCTCCTGTCAGGAAATTCAAAGCCGAAGTCAGCGTCTCTTTTGAATTATTCATTTCAGAAAGATGTAGCACCGGCACCGACAATCTCATCCTTCTGCACCATCCTTCTTCCGAATATAGCGCCCTGCTTATAACACGGTCTGCATTATAGACAGATAGTGAGAAAACTAGGAAATCAAACGCAATGGAACTCGTATCCTGTGCTATACTCCTTAGCTCATCAAAACCGAATTTCAGTTTTACAGAGTATTGTGTTCCTTCAAATCCTGTGAACGAAAGAATATAATGTCCAAAATCTCTTGTCGTTGCGGCAGGCTCGTATTTAATAGTGATGTTTACTGCTTCCATATATATAATATTTTAGCGGTGAGTGATTCAACATATCGTTTCCCCTCTTCCGAAAAAAGGTTAATGTGTTTCATTTCGTCAGACAATCGTTTGTCAAGTTTACTATGAAGCCACCTTCTTATCTGTCCGGCCACTTTGTCTGGGTCTTGGGCTTTATCAAAGATGTGGCTCTGAAACAAAGAACCTTGAAACTCGATAATGTAATTGACCTCAAAATCAATAATCCAAGCATCAATGGTATCCTTATTTGCTTGTTTTATGATTTCCTCTGCATCTGTCAAGTTTTCACACGACTTAAAAATCTCCGATAGCAGTTTTCGTTGAGCAGCATTGGCAGCTTCAGAATCAAAGTCAGCATCCGTATCAACCGACGACAATCCACACAAGAAATTGATCAGTTCTCTTGGTGATTGCGGGACCTCAACTCCAACCGTGTTGGCAAGTTCTATGGCTTGCGACAGGCCATTGTCTCGAACGTCAGAAAAGAAGCCCAGCAAATTCGTTGCTGCAGAAGCTCCAGCTCTTCCAAATGAACGACGTCCTTTTGACCCACCCCCACGGCTACCGCGGGATGAGCTTCCACCTCCGCCACTACCTCGTGTACTGGTTCCTCCGCTACTGCTGCCTGATGTTGTGGTTCCAATGTATATCCCATCACTACCAAGTGCCTGATGGAACTTCAGCATAAAGTTCTCCAGCTTGGCATCATTCTCCAAGTCATTCAACAACCCCGTCATCGCTCTTTTAGCAGAAGACCACTGCGGAGTTTTTTTCAAAGTCAATCCCTGTGATGTTCCCATTACTTCATTGCATTTTTTAGTGGCTGACTCAAATTAAGACCATCAATATATGCTTTACAAGCAGCGTCATTGCTCTTTCTCTTCAAGAAATCGCTGTACTCTGGTCCTAGTTTTCCAGTATCAACTCCCTCAAAAAGGTCTTTGACATCTAGTACTGTTTGAAATATCTTATTGTCTTTATCTACATCAACAAACCTTCGCACGACTTCACTCTCGGGGTTTGCCATCAATTCTTGGTTTAACAACATCACCAACATACAAAACTCATCTTTGGTAAACCTATTCGTCTCGTTCCAAATCTTCTCGCTCAATGCTTTATCGGTTTGGCTCATTTTGAGCCTGTCATAAACGCCCTGTACCAGAGCTGATACTTTGCTTTCAATTGGTGTTGCCACCTGTAATGCTTCTCGTGAGATCCAGAAATAGTTTCTGAGATTCTTCTGGGCTAATGATGGTTTTGTGGATAGCCATCGCTTTCCTTCCGGCGTGTTCCACAAATCTTTCCATCCGCTTTCTTTCACTTCGCCAGCCTCGGCTTGTTTCTCCACTTTTTTCATACCCTTTATGAATCCTGTGTCCTTCTGTTTGGAATACAGATCATCAATGTATTGCCTTAGTTGGCTATTATACTCCAATACCATGAGCTTGACCAACATTTCAGGGGCTATCTCCCTGAATCCTGCAACACCAGCCATTCTTCGTCTCATATCAAATGTGTTGAGAAATCGTTTAAGTTGGCGTGGATTGCCGTTCAGGAAACTGGCCATAATGGGAATAATAGAGAGATAGCCACTGGTCGTACTAAAATTAACTTCGGGGTTATCTTTTTCAATCTTGTCCAAACCATACTTGCTGTGTTTGTCTTTCTCTCGGAACTTCAGGTACTTCTTGTGTATAGTTGGGAACAAGTTTTCGTTCTCCATCTTACTGCAAAGTAGCAGCGTTACGTAGGTTTCCTGTTCTGAATATGACAGTTTGGGAAGCTTATAGGGTAGTTGAATCAGTTTCTCCAGATAATCAGAATACGGGCTTGATATTGTTGTTTGTTGTAGTGGTGTCTTGTATTGCTCGTGGATAGCATGTTCTATAATTCTTTGGTCTGCACCTATAACAAATGCCGTCTTATCAACATTCACAAACAATTTTACAGCCTCAAGACATTGAATAATACGCTTTGGCGAACATCTGTCCAGGTCGTCAACATACACAACAACTGAACGGTAGTCGCCGTCTGCAATAATTTGGGTAAAATCTTCTCTGAATCGCTTAATGAAGAGCGATGAGTTAGCCTCCTTTACCTCATCCAGTAGCAGGTCTTGGTCTTCCTTGCTTATTTCTTTCCACTCCTCTTTATTTGGCAGCAGCTCTTGTATCTCTTTGGGAATAATCTTCCGAGCTAAATTTTTGAGAACAACTACGCCCAACTTGAGGTATTTGATTTTTGAGAGGCATGCATCTGCTTTTTCAAAAAAATCTCTGTGGTCTTCAATATCTTTTATTACGTCACTCAGTATGGTTTCTATCAACGTGAGTTTAGTATCTTCATAATCCTCAAACTGCCAGCTGTTGAACATGATTTGAAGCACTCTGGCATTCTTCTTCGCTGCACCCCCTACCTTGTTTGCCTCCTCAGTTTCAGTTCTCCATTTCTCAATGGATTCCTGCATTAAAAGCATAAGGGAACTCTTTCCAGACCCCCAATCGCCAAACACACCAATAGAAATTGGAAGCATTTTAGGGTCAAGAACTACGTCACGTAGCAAATCTGCATGTACCTGATAACCTAGCAGGTCATCTTTTGTTTCATTGTCTGCCCACATATCTTCTAATCTCCTTTATTTCTTTATTAACAATAATTCCGGGTGCTCCAGTTCTTCCACTAACTTGTCAACCATCGTGCAAGGCTTATGGGTTGCATAGTCGATGCCAGTGTATAATGCACGTAGCTGCTGGGCAAAGCGCTTAGCCAGATCCTCGCGGCCATACTGCTGGAGTAGGCTGTATATATCAGGGTTGCCTTTCCGATACTTAAAGGTTTCGTACCCCATTCTGTTTCTAAAAACTTCTTCGAGTTTCTCAATATAGGCAGAGCGGCTGATGCCTGTATCAAGGTATTCAAAGTGCAGGTAGTACCATAGTTCAAAGGCTTCGTTCGTCCATGCACTGTGGAAGCCCAACTTATGGGCTTTTTTGATGGCTTCGTTGAAGTCTTCAAAGTCATCCTTATCAAAAACGACCCACACGCGGTCAAAAGTCATGGCATTCTTCCGCTCCAGTTCCACTTTGATTTCCTGCGTTCTATCCACCAGAGCAACTGTTGCCCGGCCTTCGCCCTCAATCGTCACCTCGCGAACGGCTGAGATGCAATTATTGATAAGAGCCTCGAAGTAGTGCGGCTCTGTCTTCGTACCTTCACAGACTATGAGAAAACGCACTAGTTTTTCGCGAATGTTCTCCTTGCGTTTCTTGGCAGCCTTGGCTTCTTTGCGTTCCCGCCTCAGCTTTGCGATTTCTTCTTTTCTTGAATATCCCATAGCATCACTTTATTTTCCAATGAAAGGTATGGCACCATAGCGGCCCCGGATATAGTCACGCTTGATATCACGGTCATTACGAACCTTCTTCCCGTCTTCATCCTTGAACTCCACAAGCGAGTAGATGTCGGTAGACTCCACTTTGTCCTTCTCTGCAAACCAAATTTGGTCACGACGAACAATCTCCAAATCGAGTAGATTGGTGTCATGTGTAGCAAAGATAAGCTGTGCTCCATGCCTGTTTTTCTCTGAATCCATAAACAGGAGTACAATGTTTCGCGTCAGTAGTGGGTGCAGTTTTGCATCCAGTTCATCCACAATCAGCGTCTTGCCCTCGTTCAAAGTATCAAAAATAGGCCCAGAAATCTCTATCACTTTCTTTGTTCCCTCTGATTCCATCTGGTTCTTGTGAAAATTACGCTCACCTATCACAAGTCCATTCTCATCATAGACATTATGAGTAGTTATCGGTTCGACGAAACTACCCGTGGCTATGTCTTTTTCCAATTGTGACCTTATCGACTTGGGAGCACTATCCAATGCCTCCTTAGGAATATCTACTTTCTTAACGGAGAAACGAGTAAAGCCCAGTTGCAGAGTCTTGAAGAACTCTTGAGCCTGATCTGCTCCGTTCAAATGTTCCAAAAACATTCTGAGCGTAAAGGCTTCGTAGCCTTCGCTGTCTATTCCAGATAGCACATTGCATTCACCGAACCACCCCATTATCGAGTTGGACTTCTCACCCTTCAGTTGGGCAACAAGTGACAGGAAGAGACGATTCGAGTTGGTTAAATCCTCCTTTCCCTGACCTTCTGGGAATCTTTTCGCTGACACTTCAATGATGTCTCGTGAGCGTATGAATAGTTCGTATTCTTTCTCGCCAAACCGTTTCTCATACAACCACTCAGATATGATGTCAGTTTTGTCGTATTCGTAACCGTAGCGATAAAGCACCCCACCTTTTATAAACTGTATCTCAAACAAAGTAGGTTGCGAGTCAGAGTTTTCATCCAAAGCAAAAGGATCGTAAGGTAGCGCATCACCCTCATTCAAACGCACAGAACGTCTGACCATGCTTCGCATAGTAGATATGGCCTGAATGAAATTACTCTTGCCACCAGAGTTTGCGCCATAAAAAACTGCCAAAGGAAGCAAACTATACTTACCCTCACTAATTACAGACCCTTTGTGCTCTTTTATTGAACTCGCCTCCATACTAAAAGTACGTTCCTGTTTAAAAGAGCGATAATTTTTGACTGTGAAATTTACTAGCATATCTCAATATTTTTGTGCAAAGATACAATTATTTTTCGATGCGGGTTGTAAAACATGAGAAAAAATCTCAAAATTCAAGCGTATTTAACAAGATTACATATTTAAAATGGTCAAAAATGCGAAAAATACACGTTTTTGCGTTTTGATTGTATTTTTGAGAGGCTATGCATCTTATTAAGACATATACTTACAAAACAAATTTGAGTTTAGGATAACATTCTTCCATTGTTGCACATTCACATCTCTTTCGTGGTTTATAAAAGTTAAAAGCGTTAATTCTTCATCATTTTCTCCATCCAAAGAATCCATGCAATCACTTTTCTACCATTTAAACCAAAACATACTGGTACACAATGAGTTGCAGATACAAAGGATGCACATCGCTTAAAACAGTCAAAATCCCATCGAATGTAACAACTATTCCTGGAAGTTGCTTCTACGGTTGCTCATCGTTGGAGAGCGTGATAATACCAGAGGGGGTAACGACTATAGGTATTTGTGCTTTCGCAGTTTGCAATCTTAATGCGTTGACGCTGCCGGAATCATTGGAGAAAATAGGAGTCTCCGCATTCGGTAGCAATAGCTCATTGAAAAGCGTAAACATCCCGGCAAAAGTCAAAACGATAGATGAGTCTGCATTCTCATACTGCGGTTTGACAGACTTGGTTATACAGGAAGGTGTGCAGGTGATTGGTCAAGATGCTTTCTCGAATAATTCACTGGAAAATCTGACGCTGCCGTCTACTATTACAAAGATTGATGACGAAGTATTCTCCCACAATAATAATCTTCGAACAATCACTTGCAACGCGGTCACACCGCCGATGCTTGGCTACAATGCGTTTTACTATAGTGCTACATCAAGCGTAAAAGTGCCTCTTCAGAGTATTGCCGCTTACAGACAAGCGGATGGTTGGAAAAGCTTCTCTAATTATTATGGAGGGGAAGAGATTATAGACGGCGTGGCTTACCGCATTGACGACAAAGGCGCATACGTGCAGGCAGCCTACATGACTGAGTCGGAAGTCAGCCTGGCGGAGAACGTGGCATTTGAGGGAGCGCAATATCCGCTCTACAAGATTGCAGACAATGCTTTTGCCGGCAACGGCAGCATAACGCTTGTCACGGTTCCAGCCACAGTAGAGACAATAGGCAGCAACGCATTCAAAGGCGTCACATACCCGATAATCAAAATTAAGGCGACAACGCCACCGGTGCTTGCGTCCAAACTTCCGATGCTCTCAGCCATCGTGCCTCCGGCAAGCGTGAAAGCCTACAAAGCCGCCAACTATTGGACAGAGATGACAATCATTGGCGAAGGCAAGAACGACATCGAGGTGACAACCTCAGCCACTGTCGACCTGACCGAAGCCATCATGACCCAGGCGAAAATCACGCTTGCAAGTGTGACGTCGATCAAGGTGCACGGCCCGCTGACCAACGACGACATCATCAACGCACTCAACACCAATATGCGCTCCTGCTACGCCATCGACCTCAGCGACGCAGAGATAGAGGCATTGCCCGACGGAGCGTTCAACGGCAAAATCGGACTGCTCGAAATCTCTCTTCCCGCCGGATTGAAAGCCATAGGCAACAATGCGTTCAGGGGATGCTTCGCCCTGCGCAATGAAGTGACTATTCCGGCAGGCGTGCAGACAATAGGCAGCTATGCATTCTCAGGTTGTAGAAACGCGAAATTCAATCCGGCATTGCCGGAAACCTTGACAGCGATAGGCGACTATGCGTTTCAAAACTGTGCTAATCTGTATGCCGTCACGTTGCCAGCCAGCCTGCAGACAATCGGCGACCATGCTTTTGAAGCCAGCAATGTGCAGGAGGCAGTGCTTCCCGCCGGTTTGAAAACCATTGGCGCATACGCATTCCGCAAATGCAGCAACATCACGCGCGTGACGCTTTCCGACGGCTTGACAACGCTCGGCGAAGGCGCATTCCAGCAGTGCGAGGCATTGGTGACCGCCGACCTTATGAATCCGATGGAAATCACATCGATACCACGTTATGCGTTCGACGGCTGTTCAGGTCTTAGAAATGTGTATCTACCGTTCTTTATCGAAGCAGTCGGCGACTATGCATTCCGCGGCTGTGCATCGTTGAGGCAGATTCAGTTTGTGGCACCGACAAAGACCATCGGCGCATACGCGTTCAGCGGCTGCCGCTCGCTGAAGTCGCTCGACTTGTTCAAATGTGAGAACTTCACCACCATCGGCTCATACGCGTTCAGCGGCTGCACATCGCTGAAGTCGCTCAACTTGCCAAAATCGTTGGAGACCATCGGTGAATACGCGTTCAGCGGCTGCCAGGCGATAAGCGTAATCAGCAGTCCGTCGCTTGTGCCGCCCACAATAGCAAGCGAGTCAGCCCTTAACGGCATCGACAAGGACGTTTGCGTGCTGACAATGCCAAAGAGCGTTTATCTCGACTATTTTCGCGCTCCATACTGGGGACAGTTTGTGGAATACACGGCGAGTGTGCTTGTCGGCGTTGACGGTCAGGGCAGCGTTATGTACAGCAACAACTACGGCACCGCTCCGACACCTGTAAAAGTGGCTGCATTCTATGCCACCGCAGGCGAGGGCGAGGGTGTGGAAGAGGACGAAGGCGACGGCATCACGGCAGAAGCCTACGACAGCGCCAATATCTGCGCCAAGGACAATTCGACACTTACGTTCAGAATCGTGCCTGATGAAGGCAATGAAATCAAGAGCGTGACATACGCCGGCGAAGACGTCACCGCACAGGTGGTTGACGGACTGTTTACCACACCGGTGATCAACGGCGACACTAATCTGGATGTTTCATTTGTGGCTTCAACTGACTACATCGCAATCCCTGTCAGCGCCGTCAGCAAGGGCGCGGAGGTTGTGATGCCGGTAGAGCTTGTCAACACAACAGAGGTTATGGGCATCGAGTGCAAGGTGCAGATTCCTGAGGGCTTCAGCGTTGCCAAGAAAGCCGACGGCTCGCTCAAGGTGGAGCAGACAGAGCGCAAGGCAGACCAGACGCTCACGGCGGCTGTCGGCGGCAATGTGCTGACAGTCAAGACCAGCGGCACGCAAGCCTATACGGGCAATACGGGTGCGGTGTTTACCATCGCCATTGCTCCCGACGAGGCAACCGCTCCAGCCGACTATGTGTTGAAGGTCACCGACGTGAAGTTTGTCAACGCCACCGGCGTAGCCTCGCGTCCTGACGCCAAGACCACACTCACGCTGCGCGACTACGTGCTTGGCGATGTCGACAGCGACCAGCTGGTAGCCATCAACGATGCCGTAATCGTGATGAACCACATCGTGGGTGCAGACACTCCGGCATTCAACGCCAAGGCAGCCGACATGGACGGCAACGGCTCGGTGGAAATCAACGACGCCGTGCTGATCATGAACACCGTGGTGGGCACAGAAAGCACGAAGTCGATAAAGAAGACATCGGCAACAGAGCCTAACGCCGACGAGCTTTCAGCCGCCGACATCGAGATTTGCCAGGGCGGGACGGCTATGCTCAGCCTCGACCTTGCAAACCTTGACGCTCTGACCGCCGCACAGTTTGAAATCACGCTGCCGGAAGGCATCACCGCCGGAAAGGCAGAGGTAGGCGAACGCGCCAGCCGACACATGATAAAGACCAATATGGTGGGCAATGTGCTGAAGGTGGCAATGCTTTCGGCAGAGAGCGCCGACTTTGAGGGCAGCGAGGGTGCTATCCTTGTGTTGCCACTCTCGGCCGACAAGACAATGCCGTCAGGCAGCTACGATATCAGCCTGCGCAACGTGAAGATGTCTGACGCGCGCGGCAATCTCTTCATCTTGCCCGACGCAGACTCTTCAGTCGTCGTGAAGGATTGGAGCGGAGTGGACAGAGTGGCTTTCGACCGTCTGCGCGTGTATGGCGGCAACGGAGAAATCTGCATCGAGTCGCCAGCCGACACCGTGATTCAGATTGTAGCCGTCGACGGCCGTGCATTTGCCGTTGAGGCATCAGCCGGCAAGACCGCTGTGGCAGTGAGCGCAGGAGTCTATGTCGTGAACGGACAGAAAGTGATTGTAAAATAGTCGCGATAACCCGAAGGCAGGATTGGGCGGTTGTCCAGTCTTGCCTTTTCTATCTGAAAAATTATGAAACAGACATTTTTGAAAACCTTTTTCCTCTCCGCGCTCGCCGTTCTCGCAAGCGTGCCGGCGTATGCCCTCGATGGCTACTCCATGCAGATTGCCGACTTCGAGATTAAAGCTGGGGAGACAAAGAAAGTAGAGATTTCGATGGACAATGCCACAGAAATATCGGCATTGTCGCTCGAGATGAGGCTGCCGCAGGGATTCACCGTAGGCACCGACAAGCGCGGCAATCCCGCCGTGACCCAGACCGAGCGCGCCTACGACCAGATGCTCAAGGCCAACCTCGACGGGCAGGTGCTGAAGATAGCCACATTGTCGAACGAAGCCTACGACGGCAACAGCGGCGCGGTGCTTGTGGTGCCCATCGTGGCAGGCGGCGATGTGAAAGCCGGCAGCTACACGGTCAGCCTCTACAACGTGAAGTTTTCTTCGCCGCAGGGCAAGCTCTACGACGTAGATCCGTCGAGCTGCAAGGCAACGGTGCCCGCCACGCTGGTTGAGAGCATCGCGTTTGCCAACGCCGAGGAGTCGCTCCGCGCCGGTGAGACATTGACGCTCTCGCCGACAGTCATGCCCTCCAACGCCACGACAAAAGCGCTGGCATGGACATCCGACAACGAAGAAGCAGCAACGGTGGCCGACGGCGTGGTCAAAGGCGTCAGCCCCGGAGAGGCGGTGATTACGGCAACGGCAACCGACGGCAGCGGCGTGTCGGCAAGCTGCAAGGTGACGGTGACGCCCGGCGTGGTCAAAGCCACGTCGATAACCATGAGCCAGACGGAAGCCACCGTGGAGGCAGGACACTCGCTTACGCTCACCGCCACGGTGATGCCCCATGACGTGACAAATCCGGCTGTCGTGTGGCGCACGTCGAGTGGGGAGATAGCCACGGTGAAAGACGGCGTAGTGACAACGCTGAAGGCAGGGTCGGTCACCATCACAGCCGAGACCGCCGACGGCACAAACCTTAAAGCCTACTGCACGCTGACCGTGACCAAGCCCGCGGCTGTCGACTATCTTGTGGTCGACGATTTCACCACCAATCCCGGCAAGACGTTCACCCTGCCGGTGGCAATGGTCAATGCCGACGAGATTTCAGCCATACAGCTGTTTGTCGACCTTCCCGAAGGAGTGGGCGTGGCTGTCGACAAGCGCGGCAACCCCGCCGTGAAGCACGATGCCGACCGTTGGTATGACCAGCAGCTGAAAGCCAACCTCGACGGGCAGACGCTGAAGATTGCCACACTGTCGAACGAGGCATACAACGGCAACAGCGGCACGCTGCTCACCATACCGCTCGTCATTGACAAGAGCGTGAAGGGCGGCGCGTATTCAATCAAGGTTTACAACGCCAAGCTGTCGACGCCTGCCGGCAAGCTGATTGAATGCGACGATTTCAGCTTCACGATGACCGTTGAGGAGATAAAGACCACAGGCATCGCAATCGACCAGACAGAGGCGTCGGTAGAGGTGGGCAAGACGGTGCAGCTGACAGCCTCTGTCAGTCCTGCCGACGCTTCATGCACGGCAGTGGTGTGGGACAGTTCAGACAAGGCGGTGGCAACCGTCAGCTCCGACGGCGTTGTCACCGGACTCACCACCGGACAGACCTTCATAACAGCCACCACCACCGACGGCACCTTGCTCAGCGCCCAATGCATCGTCACCGTGACCGAGCGCGTGTATGCCAATTACTTTGCCATCAGCGATTTCGAAGCTATGCAGGGCGAAGAGAGTGTGTTGCCTATCGAGTTGGTCAATGCCGACGAGATTTCAGCCGTACAGTTGCAGGTGGTGCTGCCCGAAGGCATCTCGGTCAAGGCCGACAAGCGCGGCAATCCTATGGTGAAGCACGATACTGACCGCTGGTATGACCAGCAGCTGAAAGCCAACCTCGTAGGGCAGACGCTGAAGATAGCCACATTGTCGAACGAAGCATACAACGGCAACAGCGGCACACTTCTGAATGCCACCCTGACTATCGATGAAAACATGGTTTCAGGCATCTACACTATAAAAATAATCAATGCCAAACTGTCGACACCCGCCGGCGTGCTTATTGAATGCCCGGATGCGGAATGCAGTGTCACGGTTGGCGATGTAAGCGATGTAGGGATTACACAACGCATTGAGACTAAGGTTTTTGGTTTGGAAGGATTGATAGCTGTATGTAATGCAGAAGGCAAAACAGCCGACATTTACACGCCAGACGGACGTCTGGTCGCCTCTCACCTTTGCTCGTCGTCGG
>ENA-UESH01001503-UESH01001503.1-human-gut-metagenome-genome-assembly--contig:-NODE-1503-length-16154-cov-4.429558_pt1 | contig 16154 bp, 10 predicted proteins | sample MGYA00243001_ERZ508002 | MGnify/ENA primary metagenome ERZ508002 (study PRJEB26167, sample SAMN06115447) | human gut metagenome | host: Homo sapiens | place: China:Anhui | collected 2015-08-07... | reverse complement strand
TTGGAGTACAGCGGTACTCCTTTTTTTATGTCCATACGTTTGGAATATCCTCGTATGTATATTCCCCAAGAGAATATCGAAGTAAACTATGCTACTATTAAAAAGTATGTGGAAAATAGCCCCTTCTTCACTCCTAATTACCGTACTTGGTGATTGGAGAGCTGAGGAAGGGGATTTTTATCTATCAGATATTCCGGTTTATCAGATATTACCGGATAGCTTTTTCAATCCTTTCAATTCCGCCTTATCTTTCACCTCCATAATGCTGATAGCGTAACCACCACCCGGAGCCGCTTTCAATTTCAGCACAGTCTTAGGAGAAACAATCCCTTTACGGATTACGTAAGCCTGCGGATTCGTTTTATAATCGGCATCCTTTGCGTCCGCATAAACAGTAGCTATATACTGTTTATCAGCATCCAGAAAATCCAGTTTCAGAGTAGAAGCATGTCCCTGCTCACTGCTGGTACAACCAATAAACCAATTATTCGTACCTTTCGCCTTACGGGCAGCCGTGATATAGCGTCCCGGTTCTGCTTCCAGGTATCGGCTGTCATCCCAGTCCAGAGCCACATCTTTAATGAACTGGAAAGCATCCATAAAGCGTTCATAGTTCTCAGGCAGATCAGCTGCCATTTGCAGAGGGCTGTACATCGTGACATAGAGAGCCAACTGACGCGCCAATGTAGAGTTTACATGAGCGTGACTATTCGGATTCAGTTTATTCATATCCATTTCAAAGACACCCGGCGTATAATCCATCGGTCCGCCTTGCAGACGGGTAAAAGGAAGAATGGTCGTGTGGAAAGGCTTGCTGCCTCCGAAAGCTTCATATTCTGTGCCACGGGCAGATTCATTTCCTATCAGATTCGGATACGTACGGCACAAACCAGTAGGACGTACAGCCTCGTGGGCATTCACCATAATCTTATGCTTGGCAGCTTCGGTCACGGCATACAGGTAATGATTGTTCATCCACTGCCCATAATGATATTCGCCGCGCGGAATGATATTGCCCACATAACCGCTTTTCACGGAATTGTAACCGTATTGATTCATCAAGTCATAGGCAGCCTCCATGTGGCGTTCGTAGTTGCGTGCGGAAGCCGATGTCTCATGATGCATCATCAGTTTGACACCTTTGGAGTGGGCATACTCATTCAGGTATTTGATGTCAAAATCAGGATATGGAGTGAGAAAATCGAAAACATAATCCTTGCTGTTGCCGAACCAGTCTTCCCAACCGGTATTCCAGCCTTCTACCAATACCTGGTCGAAACCATGCTCCGCAGCAAAATCAATGTACTTCTTTACATTCTCCGTATTGGCGGGGTGAATACCATTCGGTTTCACTTTCGTATAATCCGTTTCATCCAGTTTTACGGAAGGAAGATCAAATGTATAAGCCCACGGCTTGCCTGCCGCAATCATTTCCCACCATACGCCTACATACTTCACAGGCTTAATCCAGGAAGTATCCTCATACTTGCAAGGATCATTCAGATTCAGTATCAGATTGGAAGCCAGCATTTCACGGGCATCATCACTGACTATCACCGTACGCCACGGAGTGTGACAAGGTGACTGCATATACCCTTTATCGCCCTGTGCATCCGGCGTCAGCCAGGATTCAAAGATAAGGTTCTTATCATCCAGATTCAGGTGCATGCACGAATAATCCACCAAAGCAGCTTCATGGAGATTGAGATAGATTCCGTCAGCTGTTTTCATCTGGAGGGAAGTCTGTACACCTGTCGGCGAAAACTGGTTTTGTGACGCATTATCAGTAATGGCTCCCTGCATCAAACCGCGAATTTCCGAAAGTTTGGATTCCGTATAATCATACTCCTGAGTATCGTAATCACCGGGAATCCACCAGGCGGTATGATCGCCCGTCATAGCAAACTGGGTATGTTCGTCCTTTATCACGAAGTAAACCAGATTCTTCTGTTGCGGAAACTCATAACGGAATCCTACACCATCATCATATACACGAAAACGAAGGTTCATATAACGATCCGTGGCGGGCTGTTTCAATTCAACCAGCAATTCGTTGTAGTGATTACGAATATCTTTCGTCTCTCCCCACACCGGTTGCCAGGTTTCGTCGAAGGTAGAGGTAGAAGCTTTCAGGACTTCAAAACCATCCAGCAGATTATTGGCATTCTTCAATTCCAGTCCCAAGGTGCTGGGCTTAATCACGGATTTCCCTTTATACTCCACCTGATAGGTCGGAGCACCATTCTTTGATAATTCGAAATCTAGCTTCACCTGGCCCGAAGGAGACGACACTCCTTCTGCTTTCCCCGCTAAGGCAAAAAGAAGACAAATTGCACTAAGCATTAACTTTCTCATAACTATACTTTTTATGGTTGGTATTAATAAATAAATTCAATCGTGTGTTTCACTCCGTCATCCGGCAATCTCAACATACAAAGATTCTGTTTCTTATCCGGACACCATGCGGTAACCTTGAACTCCGTTTCCATCCCTTCATTCAGTTTTTCCGCTTTCATCTTCCTTACTTTCTGTCCGTCAATAAGCGCTTCCTTCGGCATCTGCCCGGTATAAATGCAAAACATCAGGTTGCGTTCTCCCGGAAGGGCATACTTCTCTCCCGCTCTTTCCCCGACTTCGAGCACATATCCCTTTTCCGTTGTCCGGCAAGATACAGGAGTACGCATAAATTCCCCACGCTGATACCCCAGATCAGTTCCTGCATCTTCATACAGGGAGAAAGACGTTTCGCCGCCCGCCGCAACCGGAAATACCTCAAATGTAATCGGATAAACCGCTTTCTCATCCGTATAATTCATCACAGGCATCTGAGGGATGATACTTCCTTTCCGCACGAACATAGGAATGGTATTCAGCGGAGCATTTGCCGTAGTCCACTGTTCGCCGCTATATTCCGTGCGCTTGTCATTATAATCTATCCAGATACCTTCGGGCAGATAAACATTCTTATTAGTTGCCCCCTTCTTCACCACCGGAGCCACCAGCAATTCGCTACCAAACATGAATTGTGCATCCGTAGAGACTGTTTCCAAATCCGCCGGATATTCCATAAACATAGGGCGCATAATCGGCAAACCCGTTTCATACGCTTCGCGGGCATAAGTATAAATATAAGGCAGTAAGCGATATTTCATTTCTATGGCAGCTTTAACGTTCTTCTCCGCTTCCTCCCCAAAAAGCCACGGTTCTACCGCCACATCTCCTTCATGGTGAATACGGCTCAGAGGATTAAACGCTCCCAACTGCACCCAACGGGTATAAAGTTCCGCCATAGCGGGATAATCTTCAATATCCCCGCAATAACCTGAAATGTCACACGCCACGAAAGGAATCACACCCAGTCCGGCAGATAAAAGTACCGGGATCTGATTAGCCATCTGTCCCCAGCCTTGCAGCACATCGTCTCCATTGCCACAATCTCCGGTCCAGCCGAAAGTGTAACGCTGCAATCCTGCATAGGCGGCACGTGTCATCTGGAAGACACGAAGATCCGGATTCCGTTTCTCAAACTGTTCCTTTACCACCTTGTCCCAAGTCAGACCATACACGTTATGAATTTCATCGTGCATACCCAGGTGGTGTTTCATTACAAGACGTTCCGTTTGTTCCTCATTGCTCCAGGCAGGTTCACCCATATCCGTCCAGAAGCCGGCAATGCCGTCATCTATCGGTTTCTGCTGATAAGCTCCCCACCAGTCCGCCACTTCGGGAATGGTAAAGTCCACCACACCGCAGTTGCCACCCCACGGCCAAGGCATATCATAGCTTCTACCCGTGGTGGAGTCTTTCACCAGATAGCCGAGGCGGTCCGCTTCTTCCCATTGCTTTTTATTGGCCTGGGAGATGACAGGGTCTTGCGAAACAATCACCTTGAAGCCCATCCTTTTCAGGTCGGCAAGCATCTTCTTCGGATTCTGATAGTTTTCTTTCCGCCAGTTGAAATCCTGTAGGTATTGTGTCCAACCGATGTCCTGATAGATGATGTCACAAGGAATACCACGCTTACGGTATCCTTCGGCTATTTCATAAGAGAGCTTCTCGGTAGTCAGCAGGCCGCGGCATTGTGCAAAGCCCAGCGCCCACTTCGGAGGCATGATGGGTTGTCCGGTCAATGCGACATACTGTTTCATGATTTCCTTATAATCCTTACCGAAGATGAAATAGTAAATCATCTCCCCACCAGGAGCTTCAAAGCTGTAATAATCACGGCTTTCAGTGCCGAATTTGAATTCTGTCTTATACGTGTTATCCAGAAATATACCATAGCGATAACTGCTCATAAAGAAAGGGATACTCTTGTACAGGGGATCCTCCACAATGCTGTAACAAGGTTTATCACTGTTCCACATCTTATCAGATTCGCCTCGGCGGTCCAGCTTGCCGGTCTTTTCACCCCAACCAAAGAAATGCTCATCCCGGCGCAAGGTCTTATACTCCACTTTACGCTCTCCATCGCTGATATGCCCCTTGTCGGCATAATCACTGAACAAGAGCTTCTGATACTTGTCGAATATCTGCAAGCTAAACGGAGCCTTGTTGATGCGGATACGCAGTTTAGGCGTAAATATCTCATAACAGGCATTCTGTTCGTCCACCCGGACAGTGCCTACATCTTCCAATTCTTCATTAATCACTGCAAAAGAAGGATTTCCCCGCTGCAACTTACCGTCCGGCGAAAACCAGACGCGCACAACGGAGGGACTGCAAAGTTGCAACTGCACAGCCGAATTATCGTCTAAATGAAACGTAACGTCTCTCCCTTCCTGCGAATAAGAAGTACAGTTTCCCGTTACATTTCCGCCATATAAGTGCGGAGACAGGCAACACAGTATTAAAAATAAATATATATATTTTCTCATGGTTCTATATCTTTTATAATTTATTCCATTACAATCATGCTCCAGTATTTCAGTGAAGGAAGCGTAAAGGTTATCGCTCCGTCTTTCTGTTCAAAAGCTAATTCCTGCGAAGCTCCGGCATGTGCATCGGGAGTAGCTACCCACACTTTGCTCACTTTCCCCGCAACATTCAGCTTCAAGGGCATTTTAGTCACCAACCGTGGTTCGGGCATTGTCCCGTTCAGGTCTCTCCAACTTAAACTGTTTGCACTAAGGAAGTTCAGCAGATGAACCACCTGTTTACCGTTCACCCTTCTGGCGAAAGAAGTAATGGCTGATTTCTGTGGTGGCCAAGTGTTCAGATTCAGATTCTTGCTCGCATCCGTACATACCAAAGTTACCTCGTCTTCCTCCCCGCCATCGCGAAGAAGATTCTGATAAGCAGTCATAAAGTCATAATAGCGCACAACAGCCGTCTTCAAGGCATCACTCATCTGCAAACGGGTATTCGGGAAGTATTCGCTGCACAACATGTGGTCGCCTCCCAATTCTAGGTGCGAACCGCCCAGAGCAAACATCACCGCATCCGTCAGCAAGATTCCCGGCATATTGAATTCACCGGAACTCTTCTCATAATTCATATAAGCCGCAAACACCGTCTTCAGTGCCTGATTTCCGTACTGATGGTTCGCTTTCAGGATCGTATATAAATCCGTGAAATCAGCTTCATCCCCCCAAACTTCATTATACAGGAAATCTACTTTCCCCGTACCTGCAATCTGAGACGCCCCATAGCTACTTACTGCATTCATCACCAAGCGCTTATCAGGATGTTTCCCCTTCATAGCTTCAATAAACGAAACATAAGTCTTAGGCAGATTCACCTTATTCCCCTTGTAATCATAGCGGTCGCCACGGTTTCCCAACTGGTCTATCTGATAGCCGTCAAAGTCAAGATTGGCATAGACATCATCGTTGCGCTGGGCAATATATGCCTGCCATTCGGCATTACCCGGATCGAGCAAATAGATATTGCTTTTCCAACTGTCGGGCAGTGTATGCGCATCCTTATCCGTATGCCCTGTGCCTTTAAAGATGTACCATTCTTCTTTCACACCGTCACCGGCTGCATCATCGAGCGCACCGAAACAAAGATTATAAAACATCGCCTTCATTCCAAACGAGTGCTGAATGCGGATATAATCCTTTACCGACTGTGTATAGATATCCCGGTTGGCAATATCCTTATATACCGCATCGAGATGTTCACGCGTACCGCCTAATGGCCAGTGGTGCTTGTTGTGCCAATCCTGAAACTGCACACCATTGATATGGCAGCGGTTCAGAAAAGCCATTTCCTCCTGAATTTTACTTTCCGTTTTAGAAGCGTCGAAGGTGGCGACAAAGCCATAACGCGGGAAGCGTGTCCAGTCGCTGGATACATCGACGGCAATAGTACCGAGAATGACTTCCGTACCGTCTTCTTTAGTACGATAGACATCCGCCAGATATCCGGTGAAATCCGTTGCAGGGGCAGTCCACGTCCAGGAACTGCCTGCGACTGCCTGTTCGGAGATTACCTTGTTCAAAGTACGGTAACGTACCTTTGCTCCCGCAGGCAGGGCATCGGCTGTGAAGGAAACGGTTTCACCCGGTTTGTAACAAGCCTTGTCAGTAGTCAGGTTCACGGTTAAATCGGAGGTAACGGGAGTGACATCAGTCACTCCTCCGGTTTCTCCTCCACCGCCGTTACCACCTCCGGTTTCATCATTGTCTTTGCTGCACGAAGCCAAAAAGAACATGGCAGCCATTGCATAAACTATATATTTCATCGTTTCACTGTTTTACTATCGAAATTGTCTCTTCCAACTGATTCAGAGTAATCTTATAAGAACCAGCCGTCGTAATCTTCCATTTCAGGTCGATACCTCCAATCATTACATCCAGGTATTGAGCTTTGAAAGCATCGCTGGCCTTATCCAGGAACAACATTGGTTCCGTCTCGCCCGAAGGCTGCTTATCAGCTACGGTCGGCATAAACCAGGCACCGTTCCAGTCCTCTTTCTTATCACAGGTCAGCTTCAACTCACCCACGTTCAGTACACCTTGCCAAGTAAATACATACGGATTATCCGTGGCCTGCATCGGCGTGGCATCTCCAATGCTCCATCCCGCAGGCGCAGCATCCCCTACCATATAAATCATCTCATAAGGAACAAATTCGCTCATCATCATGCGCTCTTTCCCTGCACGGATATCGACACATATCTTATAAGCCTCACCACATTCGACATCTTTCAGCACCCATTTATTGTCAGGATCGAACCCTTTCACAAATACCATTTCCGTATCGGTGTAAGCGGCATTGGCATTCTTTGCCTTATACATGCTCTCCCAGCTTCCTTCCGAAGTTCCGAACTTGAATTCCCCGCCCTGACCTGCATCGAACAAACGGGCATAGCGGAACAGGAACGGATCGAGCACATCCTTTTTCATCGGCACAAATCCCCAGTCGTTCATACCTCCAACGAAATAAAGCTGATCGTAAGCCGGTCTGAGGTTCTCGGTCTGAGTCAGTGTGATAGCACCGGTAAACAGGTTCGCTTCAACAACATAGTTGAACTCTTCTTCAATCGTAAACGATTCGTCCGGCTGATCGGCACTGGTACGAAGCACCAGCTTTCCGTCAGTTCCTTTGTTGTACGACGGCAAGAAAGCCCCCAGCGTAGTGATAAACTTGAAGGAACCCGCAGTCATTTTTCCCGTCCATGTAAAGATACCATTGTCTTTCCGGGTCATTTCCGTTGCATCATCCGCACTCCAACCGCCGGGAGTGGCATCACCTATCAGGTAAAGAGTGGAAGTCAACGGTTTGTAGGCAGTGACACTAAAAGAGGTGATGGCCACCTGTGTCTCTTCCCGATCCGTTACTTTGGCTGTCAGGCGTGCTTCCAGAGAGATGTTTTCAGTAGCTTCCGCACCGAAATGCTCACGAAGGATGTTATTCAATTCCTCCACGCTCTTCTTCCAGGTATATTCCTGCACGACATTCTCCAAAGCCACATAAGGAGCGGTAAAATTACTGCCCGCCTTGGCTAGTTCCAGTGTATAGGAAATCTTATTTCCCGTACCATAATTCGTGCCCGTTGTCCAGGAGAGTTCCAGGGCATCATCGCCATGCGCCTGTTCGTTCAAAACGACTTCCGTGTTGCTGGTGGAAAGCGCCAGTTCATTGTGCCCCTTGTCCAGTTCCATATAGTCATTGTCCACACATGCAGACAGTGCCATGCAACCCAGCAATGCAAATACTAAATGTGAAATATATCTTTTCATATTCTTCTTCTGATTTAAGTGATTAATAACCCGGATTCTGTGTCATCAGTATATTCGCATCCATTTCCGTCTGCGGAATGGGGAACAACAGGCGATTCTTGTTCACACTGTTCTTGCCGATGGATTGCAGGAAACGGATGGCATACTCTCCATTATTGACGCGGATCATATCGAACCAACGATGTCCTTCGAAAGCCAGTTCCATGCGCCGTTCGTGAATAATCTTCTCACGCATCGCCTCCTGTGACAGACCCGAAACTTCCGGCAGTCCGGCACGTTTGCGAACTATATTCAGGGGAGCGGCAGCTTGGCCGGGTTGTCCCATTTCATTCAGCGCTTCCGCTTTCTTCAGCAAGACATCCGCATAGCGGTACACAACAAAGTTATTGGGGTTCGTATTGTATTCCGGCGAAATGGTCTTGGACACCAGGAATTTGCGCACGTTATATCCGGTATTGGAATAAGAACTCTTGTAAGTCTTCCCGTCAAAGTCCGGACAACCTGCATAAAGAACCGTCAGTTCCTTCCGTTTGTCACCTTCTTCATACTGGCTCACAAATTCCTCCGTAGGCTGATTCCAGCCGTAGCTGCCTGCAACAAAGTCCGAGTTACGAGGCCCCATGAAAGTGGAAAGCCAGGAAGACTGACCGTCCGTTCCCCAGAAATCATATTCCGTACTTCCGGAATACTGCACTTCAAACAGAGATTCGGGACCGTTATTGATAGTAGCATCGAAGTTATTTTCATACTTGCAGGTGGAAAGGTCGTAACCCAGGTTCGTAATCTCATTGCACAGTTCCACCACGTCTTCATAATAACTCGTATGGTTGGGAGCCAGTGTCAGGTAGATATCCGCCAGCATGGCAAGGGCAGCATCCTTACAGGCACGTCCTTTTTCTTCTTCATTATATTCCGCTTTCGCCGGAAGCAAATCGACTGCATTCTTACAGTCCGAAATGATCTGCTCATAAGTCTGATCCAACGTAGTGCGTGCTATTGCAGTAGATCCACCCGGATTATAAGGTTCCAGACGCAAAGGAACGCCGCCATACAAACGGGCTAAGATATAATAGTAATGGGCACGAAGGAAATATGCTTCACCCATACAACGGTTCTTTATGCTTTCCGATACGGCTTCGGCCTGCGGAAGACTGGTCAGCACAATGTTACACTGCCCGATACCTACCCATGGAGAACGCCACATATACAGGGCCATACCATTATCGCTCTGCGTGATAAAATTGGATGCCTGTATGGTTTCCAGACCGTCCGTACCACCGCCTGCACCTACCAGGCTGTTGCCCGCAACGATATCCAGCGACCACATACGCTGGTTGTAGAGATTGGAAGACTGAAGCGCCTTGTAGCAAGCATTTGTCAGTGCCACGGCCACATCATCGGTCACGGTTGTTTCAGGGTCAACGGCATATTTGGGCGACTTATCCAGAAAGTCGTTACATGATACCAGCATCAATACAGCCAGCACGTATAGTAAGTTTGTTATCTTTTTCATATCCAAATCAATTAAAAGTTAAAGTTTAATCCTACACTGAATGTACGGGAAATGGGATAACGGGACAAATCAATACCGTTGATATCCACCTCCGGATCGAAACCGGAATACCCGGTAATGGTAGCCACATTCTCACAGGAAAGGGAAAGGCGTGCATTCTCTATCTGTAACTTCTGCAACCATTGTTTCGGGAAGGTATAAGAGAGAGTGATATTCTTCACACGCAAGTAAGATCCGTCTTCTACAAAGCGGTCGGATACACGGCAGTTCTGATTAGGATCGCCGAACACGGCACGCGGCATGGAGTAGCTTGTCCCCTCTCCGCGCCAACGGTTCAGCACGTCAGTTGTCTGGTTGTATGCGGCAGCCATACCAACATTGTCGATATTGTTGGCATTATAAATCTTATTGCCGGCCACCCCCTGAAGGAATACGGAAAGCTCGAATCCTTTATAAGACAAGTTATTGTTCATTGAGAAGAACCAACTGGGATTGGGATTGCCAATCACAGTGCGATCACTGTCGTTGATGACACCATCGTTGTTCAAATCCCTGAAACGGATATCACCCGGTTCAGCTCCCGGCTGCACGGCATGCGCATCCACTTCCGCCTGGTTTTGGAACAAGCCGTCCGTCACGTAGCCGTAGAAGGCATTAATCGGATAGTCTTTTGCCAGCATCGTGACATACGAGTTGTTGATCTGGTTGATATAGTAAGGAACTGCGCTGTTCAGGTCCTTAATCTTATTCTTATTATAAGTGGCGGTCACGTTTGTTTCCCAACCCAGTTCTCCGGTCAGGTTGATGGTGTGCAGACTCATTTCCAAGCCCTGGTTGCGCACTTTACCGGCATTCGTATAAGTGGTGGTGGTATCTTCAAAGCCCGATGTGATGGGGATGGATGCCTTCACCAACATATCCCTTGTCTCTTTCAGATAAGCATCCAGCGAGAATACGATCCGTGAATTGAACAGGGAAGCATCAAAACCGATATTCGTCTGTGCCACCTCTTCCCAATGGATGTAAGGATTGGCAAGCGTAGAGGAAACCAATGCGGTCTGATTGCCGCTCGTTGTTCCGAATGGATATACACTGGTGTTGTAAGATGCCAGGTAACTATAATTGCCGACACTTGCCTGGCTACCCGTCACTCCATATCCTACACGTATTTTCAGGTCGTTCACAACGTCATTCTTCGGAAACCAGCTTTCCTGCGAAATGCGCCATGCGGCAGATACAGAAGGGAAAGTACCCCAGCGGTTCTTTTTACCGAAACGGCTGGAACCATCACGGCGGACAGTTGCCGTCAGCATATAGCGGTCTTCGTAAGAGTAGTTGATACGTGCCATGTAAGAGAGCAATGCCCATTCATTGGAACTGCCGCCAATGGCGTACATCTCCTGACCGTTATCCATTTCATGCACATTGTCGAACATGAAGACATTCTTCTGTGCATTCAGGTAATCATTCTCATTCCACTGTGCAGATGATCCCGCCATCACTCCCACACGATGCTTTTCTGCAAAGGTATGGTCAAACAGGAAATAGTTATCCCACAGATAAGTGAATGATTTATTATCGCTCTTGTAGCGTGAAGTTTCTTCCGTCGGAATAGGTTTCCAGTTATATTTCGGCGTGAAGTTATCGATGAACCAGAATTTGGCATCGTAACCGAAAGTGCTCTTGAATTTCAGCCATTTGGTAAAAGTCAGTTCCGCCGTCAGGTTGGCAAGGAAGTTATAACCTTTCGTCTGGCTCTTGTTCAGTTGCGTAGGCCCTATCGGGTTGCGGATGCTACCGTACCATTCCGAATTACCTTCCGGCCCACTCCATGAACCGTCTTCATTCTTCACCGGAAGAACGGGAAGAGCTTTCAGTGCATCACCGATATTATAGCTGCCCGAATCCTTCGTATCAGTGCTGAAAGTGATATTATTGGAGAACTTCAACCACTTCAGCACCTGTGCATCGCTGTTGGACTGAAACGTAAAACGGCGATAGTTTACACTGCGCACCGTACCCGACTGATCGAGAAAACCACCGGATACATAATAATGAGACTTCTCATTTCCTCCGGAATAACTTACCGTATAGTTCTGCATCACACCCGTGCGCAGCAATTCGTCCATCCAGTCGGTACCTGCACCCAGTTCCGAAGGATTTGCCCAATTCGGGTTCGGGTTGCGACCGCTGTTCACCATCATATCATTACTCAAATCGGCATACTGGCTTGCGTTCAGCAAAGAAGGAACGTTCGTGGCATTCTGGAAAGCACAATTAGCCGATACCGACAATTTTCCTTTCCCTTCCGTTCCGCGCTTGGTGGTGATCATCACTACCCCATTGGCTCCACGCGAACCGTAAATGGCTGTAGCCGATGCGTCTTTCAATACGTCCAGGCGTTCCACATCCGCCATGTTCAGTGAAGACAGCCCCAGGTCGGTGGGCACACCGTCAATCACCACCAGCGGATCGCAGTTGTTAATGGAACCCAGACCACGAATCTTGATAGATACATTGTCACCGGGCTTTCCGGCATCCACTACCTGCACACCGGAGATGCGGCCCTGAATGGCTTGTCCCAGATTAGAAACAGGGGCATTTTTGATGTCCTTGCTTCCCAAAGAGGAAACAGCACCGGTAAGGTCACTTTTCTTCATGGTTCCATAACCGATAACCACTACTTCGTCCAGCATTTCACTGTCTTCCGAGAGTGTTACCATAATCTGTTTCTGTCCTTTCACGGGAACTTCCAAAGACTTATAACCCACGAATGAAACTACTATAACGGCATCCGAAGGCACATTCAGCGAGAAATCGCCATCAATACCCGTTATCGTACCGTTCGTTGTGTTCTTCTGCACCACACTGGCACCGATAACGGTTTCTCCGGTCTGGTCTTTCACTACACCTTGTACTGTGATTTGCTGTGCGAACATGCACATCGGAAGTAACATTCCTATCAGACAAACCATGATTCGAAGCCTGATCGGCATTTTGTACTTTTGCATAATATAAGAGTTTAAAGTTAGTAATAAAAATATAGATTCACATGCATTTGTCCCCTCTGTGAAGGAACAATGCAAATGTATCTGATAAGAGGAAGCAATAAGGGGGAAAAGAGTGAAAAAGTAGTAGTTTAAGGCGTTCATTAAGGCATAAAATGCTGATAATCAATATCATCAAGAAAATACATTGTGCTAAAAAAGTAGTAAAAATATAAGCGTAAAAAAGACACTTATATGCCTTAAAAGTGTGGTTTTAGTCTCTCGACTTACCTATTTTCATTACTTCCTGTTCCAGTTGGTCACGGTCGCCCGCAGCTTTATTGCGAACTTTGGTACGGTAATTATAAATGGTAGTCACAGAATAGCGCAGGAATTGGGCAATCTTCACACTGTCGGTAATTCCCAAACGGATAAGGGCGAAGATACGCAGTTCGGTACTCATTCGTTCGTTGGCCTTGGGGTAAATCTGCTCCCCTTCGGCAAGCAGGGTGTTGAAGTCTTCTACAAAAGTGGGAAACAGTTGCAAGAAGGTGTTATCAAAATTGGCATAAAACTCTTTCAGTTCCTCTTCTATGAACTTGGAAGATTTGATATTTTTGTATAGCTCATCTACCTTGCCCGTAGCGGCTATCTTGCCCAGTGAACGCCGATAGTTATCCATCTTTTCCAGATATACGGAACACTGGTCCATATAGCGGCCGATGTATTCCTCTTTCAGGTAGGAGTTTTCGGCAATGATGTGGTTGGCTTCTTTCAGTTGCAGATTGTAGCGGTGGAGTTCTTCATTCAATTCTTTCAGGCGCTTGTTGGCATCTATCACTTCGTGGCGTGCGGCTGCTACGCGTTTCATCTGCTTATACACATAGAAGATGGCGATCAGTAGGAAGATGGACAGCAAGCTGATAGAGACTAACGCCCATTTCATTTGTTCCTGTTGCTTTTCGGCCTTTTGCTGGTAAGTGTCGTTGATGAGGGGGAAAATTTGCAGGATTTCCAGAATACGCAACCGGGCGTTGCAGAACACAGCATCGTCCATACACAGTTTCAGATACGAATAGGCACGGTCTATGTCTCCTTCCTGATAGAGCAACACAGCCAGTTTCCTCAAAGAAATATATTCGCGCACTGCGGACTTCATATCTGCAATGGAGGAAAGAATCAAATACTCCTTCTCTTTTTCTGTGTCTTCTTTCAGGCGGTATGACTCTGATAAAGTGTAGGCACAGATTGCCACATCATGCACATTGTCTATCTGTCCCGCCAGGTAGTCGGTCAATAGCTGAATGGCTTTATCGAACTCGCCCCGCACATTGTGCTGGTCGGACTGAATCAGCGTGTACACCAGAAGATTGTCTTTGTTGACCAGCAACAGGGAATCACGGTATCTATCCGTTATCTCAGCATAGAGTTTTTTCTCCTGTTCCGTAACGGCGTAATCGGCCATGAGGCCATAGACGGTGCGGTAAATATGGTAATAATACGGGTGCAGGTCATCAGGTAGATGATTGATTTGTACGTTATGCATCAGGTCGACTGCTTCTTTATACATGCCTGCTGTGCCCATAATCTCGGCAGTGTTCATGAGGGCGTTGTCCTGATGCTCCTTGTTTTTCATTCGCAGGGCTACCTGGTATCTCTCGCGTGAGATGTAGAGCGAAGAGTCGGTGTTGTAGGAACGATATTCATCCAGATATTCCCCCAACAGGGTAAAGCGGTTTTCGTCAGAAATGCGTTGTCTCAAGGCTTGTCTCAGGTCGTTCAGCTTCTTTTCTTTTTGCTCGATGTATACAGGGCGGTTTTGAATTACATGGTCCAGTTGGGATAAAAGGGAGTCTACAACATTGTTGGCGGCATGGAGCTGACACATACATACACAACATAATAGATATAAGGATGTGACTATTTTCTTCATCTGAGTTTCGATTGGTTAAAGGTTGCTTCTACAAGAAGTTCTATGCAAAAATAAGTAAAATTTGATAGAATCCCATGCGGATAGCACTTAAATCACAATATCTTTAAAGTAAAGGCGATACTTTTTTAAAGAATGGAGATGCTTACATGTGCATGTTAGCAATATTGAGATGTGCATGTAGAGAAGGATAACATGTGCATGTAAGTAGCGCTGACATGTACATATAAGTAAGTATATTCTTTAAAAACGGAGAGATAAGATACATATCATTTTAGGAAGAAAAGTACTACAAACCAGTTTTCCCATAGCTACTTTTCTGCTATGAAAATCCCCACAAGGCAAACATTCATTTAATTAATCTAAAAAATAATCGTATTTATTTTGTTGTTTAAAATATTGTTCGTTGTTTTGCGAACAACAAACAAAAAAAGGAGATATAAAGTGAAAAACAAACAGTACACCACAGAGCAGGAACAAATAGCTCGCTTTGCAAAAGCACTGGGACACCCTGCAAGAATGGCTATCCTCAATTTTTTAGCCAGACAGGAAAGTTGCTACTTCGGAGACATTCACGAAGAACTGCCAATAGCCAAGGCGACAGTTTCTCAACACCTGAAAGAACTAAAAGATGCCGGACTGATTCAAGGTGAAATAGAAACGCCGAAAGTCAAGTATTGCATTAACCGTGAAAACTGGGAACTTGCCCGTAAATTGTTTACCGGATTCTTCGGTGAATGTAAATGTACTTCGTGCTGTGAATAAACAGCACCTTTTTTTATAAATAACGTTCGTTGTTCTACGAACTACGATTATACATATTATTCATTTAAAAGCTATCTGATAATGGAAATTAAAGTATTAGGTACAGGTTGCCTCAGTTGCAAAACTTTGTACGAAACCACCCAACAAGCTATTGCAGAATTAGGAAGTGATGCCACTTTGGTAAAAGAGGAAGATTTATTGAAAATCATCGAATATAATATATTAAGTCTTCCGGCTTTGGTTATAGACGGGAAAGTCGTTTCGGCAGGTAAACGGTTGTCATTGAAAGAAGTAAAAGAATTACTAACCCAATAATTACATGCCATGAAAAAGTTATTCCATGTATTTATTGCAGGTGTCATTTTAGGTTCCTGCGGAAACGGAGGCAAAGAGAAAACAGAAACAGCAAATATGCATAACCTGTCGGGTTATTGAAACTAACACAAAAGCACTTTTAGACAATCTTTATTCAAAGGAAATAGCATCGGGAAGAATCGTCTATAGGATAATTGATATTTCTCAAAAGAAGAATGGGCCGATTGCAGATAAGTACGAAGTGACATGGTCATCCTTGTTTGTAAATGGATGGAAGAGCGGTCAGGAGAAGGTCAATAATATGACAGAGTTTAGTTTTGCCAATGCAAAAAGTCATCCCGACAAATGTAAGAACGGCATAAAAGATAAAATTGATGAAGTGCTAAAATAAGATATCAATGGACTTTCTTCAATCCATATTAGACAATACTTCCATTCCTGCCATAACAGCTTTT
>ENA-UESH01001499-UESH01001499.1-human-gut-metagenome-genome-assembly--contig:-NODE-1499-length-16180-cov-4.677824_pt1 | contig 16180 bp, 16 predicted proteins | sample MGYA00243001_ERZ508002 | MGnify/ENA primary metagenome ERZ508002 (study PRJEB26167, sample SAMN06115447) | human gut metagenome | host: Homo sapiens | place: China:Anhui | collected 2015-08-07... | reverse complement strand
TGAAAGTTCAGGGCGAACAAGCTGTCTTGTAATGTCCGCGGTGCCACCTGAATTACCGGAAGTGTCCGGTCGCTCACGCGCTCAATAAAAGCGCTGCCCCTGTAACGCAGGGCCTGCGGCGCACCTACTAATGGCAGCTGCCATGTTCAGTTTGCTGCTCCCGGGTGTTCGTTCACGCGGCGTGCGGGCGCGGCTCTCAGCTGTGCCGCACTCTCTGGGCCGGACGGCCCGCGCTACTTTTCCCGATCTTTGCATTTGACCTTTAAAAAATAGCACTTTGGCGGCGTTTTGTCAAGCACCGCCCAGCAATGCGGCAGCAAGGCCCTTTGCCGCCAGCTGCCCGGCATAAAGAGCCTCGTTCAGGTTATTGCCGTGCCCGCCGATCTCAATGAGCAGGCTGCCGGTGGTCAGATCCTGATTGTAGAACCGGTAGCTGAACAGCACCGGCCGGGTAAAACCGGGGTACATTCCTTCCATGCTGCGCTCCCACGCAGCGGCAAAGCGCAGATTCTGCCGCCAGCCCGGCAGCTGAACGGTGGTGCCGTTGTCGCACCCGCAGATGATCATGACCTGTGCGGCCTGCCGCCCGTCCACCGTGCACACCGGGGCATAGCGGCTGCCGCTTTCCGTCTCGATGGCATCCCGGTGAACATCCAGCACCACCTTGATGCTGGGATACCGGGCCAGATACTGCTGCACCACGGCCCGGCTGTTGGCATAGCTGCCGGTGTAGCTGGGGTAGTCGTTCAGGGTCTCGTCGTGCAGGGTGTTGATGCCTGCCGCATTGAGGGTATCGGCCACCACACGGCCCACCGCGCACATGTTCACGCTGCAGTCGGTGCTGCGGGCACCATCGCCGGGGGCAAACCACAGCCCGGCCGAAAGGCGGTAGTCCTCGGTGGCGTGGGTGTGCATCACCAGCACCTGCGGGTCGGGACTGTTCGGCTCAATGGCAAAGGGCAGCGGATTCTCGATCTCCGCCGCAATGTCTGCCGCCGTCTGCCGGGTATTGTTTTTGATGCTGCCCGCCCCGCAGGGAATGTACTTTTCGCCGCTGCCCTGCGGATAATTTTTTTCAATGACAGCACCCGCATCCGCCGGGCGGGCTTCCTCGCCCAGCAACGGCACAAGGTAGTCCTCAATGTTCCCGGTCAGCGCCTGCACGGCCTGCGGCAGAGAGGATGCCGCCGCTTCCGGTGTGCTGTCCGGTGCGGCTTCCACCTGCACAGATGATGCGGGCTGCTCCTGTGCGGACTGCCGCCCCAGCCAGGAAAGAGTTTCGGCCATTGGCAGCGGTGCAGTAATGGCCGCAGCCAGCATCAGTGCCGCCGTGCGGGCAAAGATGCACAGTGCGGCAAACAGAGCAGCCGCTTCCAGAAACGGCACGATATGCCCCTGCGCCCGGGCGGGCGGCAGTGCTTTGCTGCGCATAAAATAACCTCCCTTCCGGCCCACCGGTGTTACCCCGCCAGCCAGAACAGCTGCGCCACGCTGAGCCTTGGCTGCAAGGCCCGGTTGATGGCACCGGCCAGAAGAGCCGAGCCGTGGGCGATCACGCTGTCCAGCGCCCGGGGCGTGACCACAAGATCTGCTCCTTCGTCCGAATCCATCAAGGTGGGGATGCCCGCCGCGATCACCGGCACGCCCAGCGCTGCCGCGTCCAGATGCTTTGCATGATCCGCCTGCGCCGGGTACAGCCCGGTGTCGGAGAATTGCACGCTGCGGCCCAGCCGCGCGCCCTCGGCACTGCAAAGGCTGTCCACGCAGATCAGGGCCGCCGGCCGCACCGCTTCCACCATGGCCCCGGCCAGCTGGCGCAGAGTCAGCCCGGTGGAGGCCGACACCCCCGGCGCAATGGCGGCCACCGGCCGGATGCCTTTTACCGGCAGCGTGTGCTGCGGCCCCATGGTGACTAAAATCTTCTGCGCCGTGCGCGGGCCGAGGGCATCCGCCGTGACCCGCCGGTTCCCGATGCCCAGCACCAGCACCGGCCCTTCCGGCGGCAGCAGGGCCTGCAGTTCTGCCGCACAGGTCTCGATCACCGCAGCGTCCCGCTCGTCCAGCACGCTGACGCTGGGCATTTCCAGCGTGACATACCGTCCGCGGGGCTTTGCCAGCCCTTCGCGCGCGATCTCCACCCGCGTTATTGTGACCCCGCCGCGCTTTGCTGTGGCAAGCCTTACCCCGGCAGGCAGCGCCCCCTGTGCCGCGCCAAACATCTCGTCTGCCATATCGGTAAAACGCATTTTTCTGCTCCTCCTGCCTGTTTTGGGGCCAAATGCCCCCTCTGCACGCAGAAAGTATGGAAAAAATAAAACTTTTCTAAACAAAAATCAAAAAAACGCTTGCGCTGGTACGCGAAATATGGTATCATAGGGTGCGCTGTTATAGGTAGCCAAGGAGGTGGAACGAATGCCTAACATCAAATCTCAGAAGGACCGCGTCGTGCAGGCTGCTGCAGAGCAGGCTCACAACAAGGCCATTAAGACCAACCTGAAAACAGTCGTCAAGAAGGCAGACGCTGCCATCGATGCGAATGCCGCTGACAAGGACGCAACCGTCCTGGCTGCTGTTTCCGCGATCGACAAGGCTCGCGCTAAGGGTGTCATCAAAAAGAACACCGCCAGCCGCAAGATCAGCCGTATGGCAAAGCGTGCTAACAAGAACGCTTGATCGCTTTCTGATTGACGAACAAAACCTCTGTACCGGGTTTCCGGCACAGGGGTTTTTGTTTTGCCCGCTTTTCAGGGCACGGCAGCAGGCCGCTCAAAATCGCACAGGGTGGCAAAATCGAACCCCGGTGCCTGCTCCAGAAGCTGCTCCGACGGCAGGCCGTCGGGCGGCTCGGCCAGCAGCGCCCACGCAGCCCATGCCGTGGGCACCGCCGCCGCAAGGGCCAGCCCCGGCAGCGCCAGTGCCGGGCATGTATGGAACGCACTGCCCGGCGGCAGGGCTGCCACCGCGCACAAGGCCTGTGCAGCCCAAAGCTCCCACAAAAGGGTCGTCCAGCGGTGCTTCATCCGCATCACCTCCTGTTTTGCACAGTTTACCGCAGTGCGGTGGAAAAACAGGGCGAAGGGTGGCGGACAAAGCAGCAATGTTCTTGTGTATTTCTTCTTCAGTTCTGGTCGTGACTTTTGCCCACCCAGCTGCACACCACGCCGCACACAAGGCTGGTGGTAACACCGGCCGCAGCGGCGGTCAGCCCGCCGGTGAGGATGCCCACAGCACCTTCTTCCTGCAGCGCAGTGCGCACGCCCTTTGCCAGCAGATGGCCAAAGCCCAGCAGGGGAACCGTGGCCCCGCACCCGGCAAACTCGGCCAGCGGGGCATACCACCCAATGGCCGAAAGCACCACGCCCGCCACCACATATCCGGTCAGGATGCGGGCCGGGGTCAGGCCAGTCAGGTCGATGAGCAGCTGTCCCGCCACGCAGATGGCCCCGCCCACACAGAAAGCCCAGAAATAGTTCATCTTACTTCTCCTTTTCCAGCGCACGCAGCTCCACCAGATGCGCCACCGCCGGGATGGTCTCCTTCTGCAAAAAGGTGGTCTGGCTCATCAGGGCCCCGGTGGCTGTGAACAGCACCCGCTTCTGGCTGCCCCGGCGCAGGCGCGGCAGGATGTGCCCGCACAGCACCGCCGCGCAGCAGCCCGGGCCGGAGCCGCCGCTCTTTACGCTCTGCTCGTTTGCGTCGAACAGGATGCACCCGCAGTCCACATGGTTTTTGATCAGCAAGCCTTCTGCGGCCAGCAGCTCCCGCAGCAGCTGACTGCCCACCTGCCCAAGGTCGCCGGTATAGATGCAGTCGAACTCCTGCGGTTCGGTGCCGGTATCCTTAAAATAGTGCAGCAGGGTGGAAGCCGCTGCCGGGGCCATGGCAGCCCCCATATTGTTGATGTCCTTTACCTGATAATCCTGCACACGGCCAAAGGTGGCAGCGGCAATGCCAACGCCTTCGCCCTGCGGCTGCAAAAGGCAGCATCCGGCAGCGGTGGCAGTCCACTGGGCCGTGGGCGTGCGCACCGCGCCGTAGCTCAGCGGCGTGCGGAACTGCCGCTCTGCCGCGCAGAAGTGGCTGGAAGCCATGGCCAGCAGATTGCGCGCAGCACCGCCCTCGCACAGAGCAGCGCCCAGCGCAAGGCCCTCGGCCATGGTGCTGCAGGCCCCGAACAACCCGGCAAAGGGCACGCCCAGCTCCCGCATGGCATAGCTGGATGCCGTGCACTGGGCCTGCAGATCCCCGGCAAGGGCCAGCTGCACCTTTTCCTGCGGAAGCGCCGCCTTTTGCAGGCACAGCCGCGCGGCGCGCAGCTGCAGGTATTTTTCCGCAGCTTCCCAGCTGGACTGGCCAAAGCGGTTGTCTGCGCTCAGCTCGTCGAACTCTGCCGCCAGCGGGCCTTCGCTCTCTTTTTTGCCGCCCACCGCTGCACCCGCAGCGATCACCGGCAGTGTCTGGAACAGCAGGGTATCCCCGCACCGGACCGTCATAGGCAAAATTTCTCCTTCGTGGAAAATAGATGGAAACCGTTCCATAAAATGTTGTATAATAACATCATGCTGCAATCTTACGGCACACTTGCCCGTGTTTATGACAGCACAGGCACACCCGCCATGCCCAGCACCCACAGCACCGCGCCGTACACCACCGCCGCCAGCGTGCCGTACACGATCACCGGCCCGGCAATGGTGAACATCTTGGCCCCGGTACCCAGCACCCGGCCCTCGGCCTTGAACTCGATGGCCGCGCTGACCACCGCATTGGCAAAGCCTGTGATGGGCACCAGCGACCCGGCCCCGGCCTTTGCGGCCAGCTTCTGGTACCAGCCCAGCGTGGTAAGCACCGCTGAGAGCACGATCAGGCTGCAGCTGGTCAGGGTGCCGGCAAGGTCGGTTTCCACGCCCATGGCAAGATAGCTCTGGCGCAGCACTTCGCCCAGCAGGCAGATGCCGCCGCCCACGCCAAAAGCCCACAGGCAGTCCAGCCCCAAGGGCGAGTGCGGCCCGATGCGCCGCACCCGGCGCGCATATTCCTGTGCTGTCATTTTCATATTGTTTCCCCTCCGGGCATAGCTTGCCCATAGGAAGCAAACTCTATGCACATCCACCGGAAAGAAGGTATTCCAGATGAACTCGTCTGTCCATCCTCATCACCGCCGCCATCTGCGGCCCGCCGTGCGGCGCATGCTCACCGTTACCGTCGTGGCCTGCATTGCCGTGGGCGGGGCCTCGTTCGTGCTGCACAGCCGTTCCGCTGTGCCTGCCGCCTCGGCAACTTCCACGTCCAGCGCCTCGGCAGCATCAGAGGCAGAAAGCAGTCTGCTGACCGCCCGGCAGGCGCAGGCCATTCTGGATGATCCCCGCATGGTGCTGGTGAACCACACGAACAAAATGCCGGACGATCATACCTTTACCACCAAGGCGTGCGGCTCGGCCACCGCTGTGAACAAGACCCTGCAGACCGAAGCCGCCGATGCGTTCCTCGCCATGCAGGCCGCCGCCGCAAAGGACGGCGTGACCATCTGGATGCAGAGCGGCTACCGCAGCGTGGACTACCAGAAGAACCTCTACGACCAAAAGACCCAGTATTTCCGCAATAAGGGCCTGAGCGAAGCCGAAGCGAAAAAGCAGGCGGCAAATATCGTGAACCCGCCGGGCTACTCGGAGCACAACTGCGGTCTTGCTGCCGACCTGAACAGCCCGGAGCACACCGACCTGACCGAGGGCTTTGAAAACACCGAGGCCTTCCGCTGGCTGAGCGCCCATGCCGTGGAATACGGCTTTATCCTGCGGTACCCCAAAAACGCAGAAGCCGTTACCGAGATCACCTACGAGCCGTGGCACTGGCGCTATGTGGGGCCGGAAAATGCGGCCCTGATCCAGCAGAGCGGCCTGTGCTTTGAGGATGCCGTTGCCGTGCTGCAGAAGCTTGCTGCAGGGGAGAAGATCACCGGTTAAAAATCCGTAAAACCGAGGGGCTTTTCGTTGCATTTTGCACACAGTTATGGTAAGATAACAATAGTCTGCCCTGATGCAGGACCGCTTTGGGCAGCTGCAAGAATGTTTTGAACAAAAGAAGGAATATTTTATGATAAATCGCACAAAAATCTTTACAATTGCTCTCACCGGCGCGCTGGCTGCAGCTGCACTGACAGGCTGCGGCGGCAGCAGCTCTTCCGCTGCACCGTCCTCCGTTTCCACCGCTGCTGCGGAATCTCCCGCTTCCAGCGCCGCTGCATCCGCTGTTGTGGACAATGCTGCCGAGAACGGCTCTGATGCACTGGACGGTGTTTTCAATGCTCTGCTGGAAGCCGACCCCATCTCCAACCAGTTCGAGATCGCAGCCATGAACATTGAGTACGATTTCGGCCTGCAGGCAGATGATGTGGTAAGCTACAAGGGCGTGAAGAGCAACGACAACGGCGATGCCGGTCTGGTGCTGGTGCTCGAAGCTGCCGACGGCAAGGCCGAGGACGTAGCCAACCAGCTGGCTTCCTACCAGCAGGATCAGGTGGCCTTCTACGGCAACTACGCCGAGTTTGCTCAGGCGCAGGATAACGTGGAGAACGCTGTCATCGCCTTCAAGGGCAACACCATTGTCATGGTGATCGCATCCAACGAGTGCACTGCCGATCTGGACAGCGCCGTGGACAGCGCACTGGCAGACTGAATCTGGATCCACCCAAGGCCGGTGCCATTTGCGGCATCGGCTTTTTTCGGCTAAAAGGAGGCTGACGCTTTGGTTTTCAGCACCATCATCTTTCTGTTCCGGTTTCTGCCCATCACGCTGGCGCTGTATTACCTTGCGCCCGCAAAGCTCAAGAACACCGTGCTGTTCCTCTGCAGTCTGGTGTTCTACTGCTGGGGCGAGGTACGGTTTTTCCCGGTCATGGTGGCCCTCATCCTCATCAACTACATCAGCGGCCTGTGCATCGAGCACTTCGACCAAAAGCCGGCCCTGCGCAGGACATTTCTGCTGATAGCCCTCATTGGCAGCCTTGGGATGCTGTTCTATTTCAAATACGCAAACTTTGTACTGCGCAGCGCAAACGCCCTGCTGGGCACCGCCTTTTCCGAGATCCAGGGCATTGGCACTCTGCCGCTGGGCATCAGCTTTTACACCTTCCAGACCCTTTCCTACTCCATCGACGTTTACCGCCGGGATGTAAAGGCAGAGCGTAATATCATCGACTTTGGTGCCTATGTGGTCATGTTCCCTCAGCTGATCGCCGGCCCCATCGTGAAATACCGCGATGTCTCGAACCAGCTGCACGTATACCGGCACCGCTACAGCCTGCAGCAGATCGAAGAGGGCATGACCCTGTTCACCTTTGGCCTTGCCAAAAAGGTGCTGCTGGCGGATGCCATCGGTGCTTTGTGGACGGACATCATCGGCGTTGCGGACAGCCCTTCCACCACCTTTGTGGGCCTTGCCAATGCATCCACCCCGCTGGTGTGGCTGGGCATCATCGCCTACAGCCTGCAGCTCTACTTTGACTTTTCCGGCTACTCCATGATGGGCATTGGCATGGGCAAGATGCTGGGCTTCGATTTCCCCGCGAACTTCAATTACCCGTATATCTCCGCATCCATCACCGAGTTCTGGCGGCGTTGGCACATGACCCTGTCCGGCTGGTTCCGGGAGTATGTGTATATCCCTCTCGGCGGCAACCGCAAGGGCCTGAAGCGCCAGATCTTCAACCTGTTCGTGGTGGAGCTGCTCACCGGCATCTGGCACGGCGCGAACTGGAACTTTATCTGCTGGGGCCTGTACTACTTTGTGCTGCTGGCTGTAGAAAAGCTGTTCCTGCTGCCCCACCTGCAAAAGGGCAGAGTGTGGCCCCACATCTACACCCTGTTCCTCGTGGTGGTGGGCTGGGCCATGTTTGTGGGCAACGACACGGGCGTAAGCTTCGGTCTGCTGTTCCACAAGCTGTTCGTTCCTTCCGGCGGTGTTTCGCCGCTGTACTTCCTGCGCAACTACGGTGTGCTGCTGGTGGTCAGCATCCTCTGCTGCACCCCGCTCATTGAAAAGATTTGGAACCTGCTCAAAAAGAATGCCGTCACCCGCTGTGCCGCCATTCTGGCGCTGCTGGTGGTCTCCACCGCCTATGTGGTGGGCAGTACCAACAGCCCGTTCCTCTATTTCAACTTTTAAGGAGGCGTGAAGATGGACAAGCATTCCAAAAAATCTTCCTCGCTCCTGCACTACCCGGTGCTGGTGGTGTTCAGCCTGTTCTTTATTGCTCTGTTCGCACTGGACCTTATTACACCGGACCGCGCCTACAGCGAGATGGAAAACACCACCCTTTCCCAGCGCCCGGCGCTGACCCAGCTTTCCGCCAAGGGGCTGAACAGCTACTTTACCGCCTACACAAAGTACGTGAAGGATCAGGTGTTCGGCCGCGATGAGTGGATCAGCCTGCAGAGCGTAGTGGAGACCACCCTGCTGCAGAAGGAGCAGAACGGCGGCATCCTGCTGGGCAAAGAGCACATGATGTTCCCCCGCACCTTCAGCCTGCTGGACAGCGAGAACCGCACCCTGCCCAAGAACACCGCCGCTGTGGAGGCACTGTGCCAGCGCCACCCGGGTAAGGTGGATGTACTGCTGGCCCCGGCAGCATCGGTCATTTACCCGGAAAACGTGCCTGCAAACGCGCCGCTGCTGGACGAGGATGCCTATCTCGACCAGCTTTCCGCCGCCGTACAGGCCGCCGGAGGGCGCTTTGTGGATGTGCGGCAGACCCTTGCCGAACACAAGGACGAATATATCTACTACCGCACCGACCATCACTGGACGAGCCTTGGCGCATACTACGCCTACCAGCAGCTGTGCGGTACGCTGAGCCTGGCCCCCTTCGACCCCGCCGCGCACACGGCTCTGACCGCCGAAAATTTCTACGGCACCCACTACTCCAAGGCCCGCACATGGAATGCCGTGCCGGATACTATCACCTACTACGACCTGCCGAACAGCCTGACCATCTATAATGTCACCGCTGCAGGTCAGCCCGCAGACGGCCAGACCACCGGCCTGTACGACACGGACAAGCTGAACGTGTACGATAAGTACGCCATGTTCCTGCATGGCAACAACGGCCTGAACCGCATTGAGGGCGACGGTACCGGGCGCATTCTGGTGATCAAGGACAGCTACGCCAACTGCTTTGCACCGTATCTGACGGCAAACTACGCCCAGATCGATGTGGTGGACTTCCGCAACTACAACTATGGTCTGGATCAGCTGATCGCGGATAACGATTATGACCAGATCCTGGTGCTCTACAGCTTTGACAGCTTCAAGAGCGACCCGTACCTCTACCGTGCCGGTGTGGCCGGGTAAACATGGCAGCGCCTTTTCCGCAAAGGAAAGGGCGCTGTTGTTTTTATGTCAAATTATTGCAGTCTTTTTTCACAAATTTTTCCAGTTCTTTTCGGAAGTCTCTCCAGTTTTTGCGCACTCTGCCCATTCACCCCTTGAAAAAATGCAACGGGTGTTGTACAATGGCGATATAGAGCAGTTGCTCTTCACCGATGGTTCGATCTGGTGTGAACAGTGCATAGAATGTGCTGATACGATCTTTGATTCAAAGGAGTGTTATTATGGAAAACAAGATCATGATGCCTGCTTCCTACAACGTTCTTTCCTGCGAAGAGATGACCTACACCGAGGGCGGTGCTACCTTTACGGAAGCTCTGCTGAACTGGATTCCGCCCATTGGCTGGTACATGGGTGTTACCGCCATGCGCAACTACCGCAAGAGCCACCCCAACGACTGGCTGGATACCGGTCTGGATGCTCTGAGCCGCGATATGGATTCCAGTGCGCAGAACATGCTGCGTGATCTGGGACGCATCGTCTGGGTCACCGCGACCAGCGCTACCGGCGTTGGTTTTCTGGTCAATGCTGCCATCGTCCTGCTCTGACCCTGCTCATAAGATCCGTCCGGAGAGACCAAAGACCCCTTTACCCGCGGCCTTTTCCGCCAGAGAGGGCCGCGGGCTTTTCATCAAGCAGAAATAAGAAATCGGCTGCCTGAGCACTGTATACCGTCTGAACGGCCTTTTGCCTGCAGAGAACAGCACTGCTTTCCTTTTCCTGCAAGCAACTACTCGCGTCATGCGGCGGCGCGCCCTGCTTTATGAGAACGATCTCCAAGCGCATATCCCGGTTTATTTTTGGGTTTTAAACAGTGCGATCTTGCACTGTCTGGATAGCTTTGATTCAAAGGAGTGTTATTATGGAAAACAAGATCATGATGCCTGCTTCCTACAACGTTCTGTCCTGCGAAGAAATGACCTACACCGAAGGCGGTGCTACTGTCGGTCAGGCACTCGCAGCTTGGTTCTGGCCCGGCTATGCTACGGTTATCGGCATCAACACCTGCCGTGAAGCACGCAAGAAGGATCACGACAACTGGGTATCCAACGTCTGGAACGATATCAAGGCCGACTGCAAGGGCAATGTGACCAACACCTTCTACCATGCCGGCATGATCTTCTGGAATGCTGCATCGACCATCAGCAGCTTTGGCATTTCTGCCGTTATGTCTCTGGGCATCATCTACTTCTAATTTTCAGGAGTACACCAAAGGGCTTTTTGCGGCGGCTCTTCAACGGAAGAGCCGCCGCTTTTTTTATCAAACCTAAAAAAGGAGTTTTGCTTTATGACGAACGCCATTACTTATCCTGCTGCATACAATGTTTTGTCCTGCGAAGAAATGACCTACACCGAGGGCGGCGTAGGCGTTGTGGAAGCCGCCATGGCATGGTTCCCGCTGTACGGCTGGTACAAGGCTGTTTCTGCCATCCACGATTACCGCAAGGCAAATATCAACTCCAACTGGGTGGAAAACGGCATGAACGCTCTGGTTGCCCATGCTGAAAAAAGCCCCACGAACACCATCCATGACATCGGCTGCAGCTTCTGGTTCATTGGTTCCTGCGCAACCATCATCGGCCTTGTGCCCAACGCCCTGTTGATCTTCGGCAACTAAGTCCCGGTCTCTGTTCTGAAAAAGCAAAAGCGGCGGCACCTCCCGTTTGGGAAGTGCCGCCGCTTTTTATGTTATGCGGTTTTCAGTCTCAGTTGTTGAACATGTCCTTCAGCTTTTTGAAGAAGCCCTTGCGCTTTTCGTAGTTTTCTTCTTTCAGGGTGCCCTCGAACTTCTTCAGGGCCTCCCGCTGGGTCTTGTTCAGCTTCTTGGGGATCTCCACCTCGCACTTGACGTACATATCACCGCGGCCGCGGCCATTCAGGTACTGGATGCCCTTGCCGCGCAGGCGGAAGGTGGTGCCGCTCTGGGTGCCCTCGGGCACGGTGTACTCCACCTTGCCGTCAATGGAGGGCACCTGCACGGTGTCGCCCAGCACAGCCTGACTGTAAGTGATGGGCACGGTGACCCACACATCGTAGCCGTCGCGCTGGAACACCTCGCTGGGGCGCACCGTGACCATGACGATCACATCACCGGAAGGACCGCCGTTTGCACCGGCATCGCCCATGCCGCGCAGTGCAAAGCTCTGGTCGTCGTCGATGCCCATGGGGATGGACACCTCCAGCGTCTTTTTAGCAGCCACCTTGCCGCTGCCATGGCAGACCTTGCAGGGATTCTTGACCAGCTTGCCCTTGCCGCCACAGCGGGAGCAGGGCTGCTGGGTCTGCATCACGCCAAAGGGGGTGCGCTGCTGACGGATCACGAAGCCGCGGCCGCCGCAGTCCGGGCAGGTCTCGGGGCTGGAACCGGCGGCACAGCCGCTGCCGTGGCACTCGGTGCACTCCTGCTGGCGGGTGATGGTGATGTTCTTCTTGCAGCCGTGCACGGCCTCGTCAAAGCTCAGGGTGATGCGCACGCGGATATCCTGACCCTTACGGGGTGCGTTGGGATTGGCCCGACGGGACGAACCGCCAAAGCCGCCGAAGCCGCCGCCAAAGATATCGCCGAAAATGTCGCCCAGATCCACGCCGTCGCCGCCAAAACCGCCAAAGCCGCCCGCACCGGGGCCGCCGCCGTTCTGTGCTGCATAGGCAGGGTCAACACCTGCAAAGCCGTACTGGTCGTACAGCTGGCGCTTTTTCGGGTCCGAAAGCACCTCGTTTGCTTCGTTTACTTCCTTGAACTTTTCCTCGGCATCCTTATCGCCGGGGTTATAGTCCGGGTGGTATTTCATTGCAAGCTTGCGGTATGCCTTTTTGATCTCGGCATCGGTCGCAGTCTTGGATACACCCAGCACTTCGTAGTAATCACGCTTTTCCTGTGCCATATCCACTCACCTCTCCGGGAACGTTTGATCCGGGAAACGCCCCGGTTGGTTCCTCGCTCTATAACCAGCAAGAGCCGCCCCGGCAAAACCGGAGCGGCTTTTGCTATTCCACGCGTGCGTCCGCCGGTTTGGCCGGGCACACACTGCTGTGTTTTTTATCAGACTTCCTTGAAGTCGGCATCCACAACGCCGTCATCACCCGGCTTCTGCTGGTTGTTTGCACCTGCGTCGGGGCCGGGCTGTGCACCGGCGGCCTGCTGTGCGGCAGCGGCTGCCTGATACATCTTCTCGAACACCTGGCTCAGAGCTTCCTGCTTTGCCTTGATGTCGTCCACGTTGCCGGACTGAACAGCGGTCTTCAGGTCGGCCAGCTTGCTCTCGGCCTCGCTCTTCACGTCGGCGGGCAGCTTGTCGCCGTTCTCCTTCAGCATCTTTTCGGTCTGGAACACCATCTGGTCGGCACCGTTGCGGATATCGACCTCTTCACGCTTCTTCTTATCGTCGGCAGCAAACTGCTCAGCTTCCTTCACAGCCTTGTCGATGTCCTCCTTGGACATGTTGGTGGAAGCGGTAATGGTGATGTTCTGCTCCTTGCCGGTGCCCAGATCCTTTGCGCTGACCTTCACGATGCCGTTTGCATCGATATCGAAGGTGACTTCGATCTGAGGCACACCACGGGGAGCCGGAGCAATGCCGTCCAGATGGAAGACGCCCAGGCTCTTGTTGTCGCGTGCAAACTCACGCTCGCCCTGCAGGACGTTGACCTCAACAGAGGGCTGGTTGTCGGCTGCAGTGGAGAACACCTGACTCTTGTGGGTGGGGATGGTGGTATTGCGGTCGATGATCTTGGTGCACACGCCGCCCAGAGTCTCAATGCCCAGGCTCAGCGGGGTGACATCCAGCAGCAGCAGGCCCTTGACATCGCCCTGCAGCACGCCGCCCTGAATGGCAGCGCCCACAGCCACGCACTCATCGGGGTTAATGCCCTTGAAGGGCTCGCAGTTCAGTTCCTTCTTGACTGCATCGTAGACAGCGGGGATACGGGTGGAACCGCCGACCATCAGAACCTTCTTCAGGTCAGAGGGACGCAGGCCTGCATCCTGCAGAGCCTTGCGGACGGGGCCCATGGTGCGATCGACCAGATCAGCGGTCAGCTCGTTGAACTTTGCGCGGGTCAGGGTCATATCCAAGTGCTTCGGGCCGGTAGCATCGGCAGTGATGAAGGGCAGGTTGATCTGGCTGCTCATTGCGCTGGACAGCTCGATCTTTGCCTTCTCGGCAGCTTCCTTCAAACGCTGCGCAGCCATCTTGTCCTTGCGCAGGTCGATGCCGTTCTCGGTCTGGAAGGCATCTGCCATCCAGTTGATGATGCGCTCATCGAAGTCATCGCCGCCCAGATGGGTATCACCGTTGGTGGCCAGAACCTCGGTAACGCCGTCGCCCATCTCGATGATGGACACATCGAAGGTGCCGCCGCCCAGATCGTAGACCATGATCTTCTGGTCTTCTTCCTTATCGATGCCATATGCCAGAGAAGCGGCAGTAGGCTCGTTGATGATACGCTTGACGTTCAGGCCTGCAATGGTGCCTGCGTCCTTGGTAGCCTGACGCTGGCTGTCGTTGAAGTATGCAGGAACGGTAATGACAGCCTCGGTAACAGGTTCGCCCAGATAAGCCTCGGCATCAGCCTTCAGCTTCTGCAGGATCATAGCGCTGACCTGCTGGGGAGTGTACTCCTTGCCGTTCAGGGTCACCTTGTGGTCGGTGCCCATGAAGCGCTTGATGGAAGCAACGGTGTTCTCAGGGTTGGTGATGGCCTGACGCTTTGCCACCTGACCCACCAGACGGTCGCCGGTCTTGGTAAAGCCGACCACAGACGGGGTGGTGCGTGCACCCTCAGAGTTTGCGATAACAACGGGCTCGCCGCCCTCCATGACAGCCACGCAGCTGTTGGTAGTACCAAGGTCGATACCAATGATCTTACTCATAATGAAAACTCCTCTCGAAAGAACAAATCTTATTGTTTATGTGATGCTCAAATGTTTGTAAGCGGATGTTATATTCAAAACCCTTTCGGGTTTCTGCTTTGTTATTCGGCCACTACAACGGTCGCATGGCGGACGATCTTATCGCCCAGCTTGTAGCCCTTCTGGTAGACCGTGATGACGGTGCCGCTCTCCTGCCCGTCCGGGGCGGGGATCTGCTGCACCGCGTTCATGAAGTTGGGATCAAAGGGCTTGCCCAGCGCCTCGATCTCCTCCACATGGAGGGCATCCAGCGCCTTGGCGGCCTTGTCCAGCGTCATGGTCACGCCCTTTTTATAGTTCTCGTCGGTGGTGGGGGCGTTGGCTGCCATCTCCAGCGTGTCCAGAATGGGAATGATCTGGTTCACCGCAAAGGAAATGCCATCGTTGAACTTCTGGTCGGCTTCGCGGGTGGAGCGCTTGCGGTAGTTCTCGTACTCCGCCGCCATGCGCAGCAGCTGGTCTTTGGCCTGTGCAGCGTTGGCTTCGGCAGCATCCAGCTTTGCCTTTACGGCTTCCAGCTCACGGGCCTTCTTGTTGAACCAGCCGCCATCCTTCTTCTTGTCATCCTTCGGGTCGGCAGCTTCAGCAGCAGGTTCCTGTTCGGGTGCTGCCTGCTGGGCCTTTTCCTCGGGAGCCGTTTCGGGCTGCTCCGCTTCCTGAGCCGGAGCCGTCTTTTTTGCTTCTTCGCTCATTCCAGATCCTCCTTATAGATCACAGTCCGCCGCGGTACGGCAGCCTGCGGGGTGTCTTTTCGTTTGCCGCTCATTCCTTCGCCAAGCTGATCTGCAAAGTAATGCAGCAGCGGCATCAGCTTCTGGAAGGGCATCCGGGTGGGGCCGATCAATGCAATGGAGCCCCACAGGCCTCCGCCCACCAGATACCGGTCGCTCACGATGCACAGGCCCGGGATCTGCGGTTCCAGATCCTCGCCCAGCAGCACGCTCTCACTGCGTTCTGCCGGAGGTGCGATCAGGCCAGCGGCCTGCTCCTCGTCGTTCAGCAGTGTGAGGATGTCGCCCACCTTGCCGTCCAGCTGGGGCCAGTCCAGCAGATACTGCTCGCCGCCCAGAAATACGTGGGGCTTGACGGAATCCTGCAGGATGGCCGCTGCCGCGCTGATGACAGGCACCAGCTCCGGGTCGATCTGGCTGCACAGCTCTGCCAGCAGCCGGGTGGAAAGATCCACCGGCGCTACAAAGGTAAGGTTGCGGTTGAGCAGTGCGGCAAGCGCCGCTGCATTCTCACGGGAAAGACCGGTGCGCACCCGTGCCACACGGGTACGAACGTAACCGGCCGTGGTAACGGCCAGCACAGCCGCTGCGCTGCGGCCCACCTGAACCACTTCATAGTGGGCGATGCACAGGTCTTCGGCACATGGGGTGCTGATGGCGGCGGTGCAGCCGCTGATAGCGGCCAGCGCCTTGGCGGCACCTGCGGCCAGCTTTTCCGGCTCATGGTCGAGGCTTGCGAACACCGCATCCACACGGGCGCGGCTCACACGATCCAGCGGCTGATCGTCGGTCAGCAGATTATCAAGGTAGTAACGGTAGCCCTTGGCACTGGGCACACGGCCCGCGCTGGTGTGGGGCTGCTCCAGCAGACCCAGCTTTGTCAGCGCCGCCATCTCATTGCGAAGCGTTGCGCTGGAAACTGCCATGTCAAAGTAGTTTGCCAGCACGCTGCTGCCAACGGGCTCGCCTTCGAGACCATACAGCGCCACGATCGCCTGCAAGACTCGCTGCTTGCGTGCATCCATCGTCATAGCGCCTGCCTCCTTTTTGCGTTCGCTTTGTTTGTTTAGCACTCCTTGTTCCTGAGTGCTAAGACCATTATAGCCAAAAATTTTCCCCTGTCAATAGCTTCTCGAAAAAGTTTATAAAGATTCAT
>ENA-UESH01001498-UESH01001498.1-human-gut-metagenome-genome-assembly--contig:-NODE-1498-length-16181-cov-5.300360_pt1 | contig 16181 bp, 16 predicted proteins | sample MGYA00243001_ERZ508002 | MGnify/ENA primary metagenome ERZ508002 (study PRJEB26167, sample SAMN06115447) | human gut metagenome | host: Homo sapiens | place: China:Anhui | collected 2015-08-07... | reverse complement strand
ATTCCAAGAGTGAGTCATTTGGATAAGCCGGCAGTTGTTATTGAATTGAAATATGATAAGAATGTTGATGGCGCCATTTCACAGATAAAGTCGAGACAGTATGTGGAAGCCTTGAAGGATAATAAGGGTAATTTGCTTCTTGTTGGAATAAATTACGATAAAAAGACAAAAGAACATCAATGTGTGATTGAAAAATGGAAGCTGTAAAGGTGAAATTAGCAGGGAGTATAGCAACAATTAATGCTATACTCCCTGCTATTATATTTTTGGTTGCAAGAATTTAGTTTATGCTATAAAATATTTATAACTGTATGCAGATATTTAATAATCACAATATCTGTCTGTATAATAAAATACGCATAAAGAGGACGAAAGAATGATCAACAAATTAGTAGACAAAATCAAGAAAACAAACGCACCTATCGTAGTAGGTCTCGACCCGATGCTTTCATATGTGCCTGAGCACATCACAAAGAAGGCATTTGATGAGCTTGGAGAGACACCGGCCGGTGCAGCGGAGGCTATCTGGCAGTACAACAAGGCTATTGTGGATGCCACATATGACCTGATTCCTGCGGTAAAGCCACAGATTGCCATGTATGAGCAGTTTGGAGTGGAGGGTCTTAAGGCATTCCAGAAGACAGTGGATTACTGTCACGAGAAGGATCTCGTGGTTATCGGAGATGTAAAGCGTGGAGATATCGGCTCAACATCGGCTGCATACGCCACAGGACATCTCGGAAAGGTACAGATCGGCAGCAAGAGCTATTCTACCTTTGATGAGGATTTTGCCACTGTCAATCCATACCTTGGAACAGACGGTATCAAGCCATTCGTAGATGTATGCAAGGAGGAGAAGAAGGGTATCTTCATTCTTGTAAAGACATCTAATCCATCAAGTGGAGAGTTCCAGGACCGTATGATTGACGGACGCCCATTATATGAGTGGGTAGGCGAGAAGGTTGCAGAGTGGGGAGCTGACTGCATGGGTGATTCATACAGCTATGTAGGTGCGGTTGTTGGCGCAACATACCCTGAGCAGGGTAAGATTCTTCGTAAGGTAATGCCAAAGAGCTTCATCCTCGTACCGGGCTACGGCGCACAGGGAGGCAAGGGCGCAGACCTTGTTCATTTCTTCAATGAGGACGGACTTGGTGCAATTGTCAATTCATCACGTGGAATCATCTGCGCATACAAGCAGGATAAGTACAAGGATATGGGTATCACAGCAGAGAATTTTGCAGATGCATCACGCAAGGCTGTTGAGGATATGATTGAGGATATCTCAGGAGCACTTGCAAATCGTTAATAAGTTATTCAGAAAGCTTAAATATATTAACAAACGAAACCAGGGAGATAAAATGGCAGAGAAATTTGAGGAGATTGCAGTTGTAGTTGACCAGAGCTCACTTGGCAATGGCATCTACGACCTCACACTAAAGACAGACAAAATTGCAAAGGCAGCAAAGGCGGGACAGTTTGTATCGGTTTACTCAAACGACAAGAGTAAGCTGCTTCCGCGTCCGATAAGCCTTTGCGGCATAAACAGAGATGATGATACAATTCGTCTCGTGTACCGTGTGACAGGTGAAGGCACGGGAACAGAGGAATTTTCAAAGCTTGTCAGGGGCGATAAGGTAAGGATTTTAGGACCTCTTGGAAACGGCTTTACAGTACAGCCGGGAAAGAAGGCATTTCTTATCGGCGGAGGAATCGGAGTGCCGCCTATGCTGCAGCTTGCCAAGGATATAAATGCAGGCATTGATAATGCAGTATGCGATATGAACATCGTCATGGGCTATCGCGATGAGAATACCTTCCTGCTCGATGAGTTTAAGGAACAGGCAGCTTCCTTTGTAGCTACAGAGGACGGCAGTGTCGGCACAAAGGGCAATGTCATCGATGCAATAAAGGATAATGCTCTTGAGGCAGACGTGATTTATGCATGTGGACCTATGCCTATGCTGCGCGCACTTAAAGCTTACGCTGCAGAGCATGATATGGACTGCTTTGTATCAATGGAGGAGCGCATGGCATGTGGAATCGGTGCATGCCTTGCGTGCGTATGCAAGACAAAGGACAAGGATGCTCACAGCAATGTAAAAAACAAGCGTATATGCAAAGAGGGACCTGTTTTTGATGCGAAGGAGGTGGAGCTGTAATGAGTAATATGTCAGTAAATGTGGCCGGTGTTGAGTGGAAAAATCCTGTTACAGTTGCATCCGGCACATTCGGCTCCGGTGCAGAGTACAGCGAGTTTGTTGATTTAAACAGACTTGGTGCAGTCACTACAAAGGGTGTTGCGAATAAGCCGTGGGAGGGAAATCCTACACCGAGAGTAGCAGAGGTGTACGGCGGCATGCTCAATGCAGTCGGACTTCAAAATCCCGGCATCGAGCTTTTCTGCAAGAGGGATATTCCTTTTTTAAAGCAGTTTGATACAAAGATTGTGGTAAATGTCTGCGGTCATTCGCTTGACGAGTATCTTGATGTGGTAAAGCGTCTGGCAGATGAGCCTATTGATATGATGGAAATAAATATCTCATGCCCTAATGTTAAGGAGGGCGGAATTGCCTTCGGAACAGATCCAAAGGGTGTTGAGACAATCACAAGCGAGATTAAAAAATATGCAAAGCAGCCTGTTATCATGAAGCTTTCTCCAAATGTCACAAGTATTGCAGAGATAGCAAGGGCGGCAGAGGCCGGTGGAGCTGACGCGGTTTCGCTCATCAATACAATTACAGGCATGAAGATTGATATAAACAGAAGAAGCTTTGTGTTAGCAAACAAGACAGGCGGCATGAGCGGTCCGGCGGTTCATCCGGTTGCAGTGCGCATGGTTTACGAGACAGCACATGCAGTCAATATTCCGATTATCGGAATGGGCGGTATCACAAATGCTGCCGATGCTATAGAGATGATACTTGCCGGAGCTACAGCAGTTTCAGTCGGCACAGCAAACTTTGTGAATCCAAAGACCACAGAGCAGATAGTGGACGGCATCGCAGAGTACATGGACAGGTATGGAGTAAAGGATATTTCAGAGCTTGTCGGTGCGGTTGACAGATAGAGCATAAGGGATAGACGGAGGAGAAAATAATGATTCTGGCAGCAGATTACGTGCCTTCTATGTATGCCACAGTCTGGGCACTTGTTCCACCTGTTGTGGCTATAGTTCTGGCACTTATTACAAAGGAGGTCTACAGCTCATTATTCGTCGGAATAGTGATCGGCGGACTATTTTATGGAAATGTATTTCAGTCTGGTTTTTCAGCTGAGAGATCAGTGCTTCACATATTCGAGGACGGACTTGTCGGAGTGCTATCGGATTCGGACAATGTGGGAATACTGATATTTTTAGTCGTGCTCGGTGTCATGGTGAGCATGATGAACAAGGCAGGAGGCTCGGCGGCCTTTGGAGAATGGGCAAGTGAGCACATAAAGACAAGGATTGGTGCCCAGCTTTCGGCTATAATGCTTGGAGTGCTCATATTTATAGATGATTACTTCAACTGTCTGACAGTAGGAAGTGTGATGCGCCCTGTCACCGACAAGCATCAGGTTTCAAGAGCAAAGCTTGCATATCTGATAGATGCCACAGCAGCGCCTGTATGCATCATTGCACCTATATCATCGTGGGCAGCCGCAGTTACCGGCTTTGTAAAGGGAGAGGATGGTTTTTCTATTTTCATAAAGGCCATTCCATACAATTATTATGCACTCTTTACTATTATCGCTATGGTGACACTTGTTGTTTTACAGGTAGATTTCGGTCCGATGGCAAAGCATGAAGCAAATGCCCAAAAGGGAGATTTGTTTACCACGGGAGACAGGCCGTATGCAGAGTCAAAGCAGGATGTGATAAAGGGCAAGGGAAAGGTTATAGACCTTGTATTTCCTATTCTTGTGCTCATAATATGCTGCATCATAGGAATGATATACACAGGAGGCTTTTTTGACGGAACAGGCTTTGTTGATGCATTTGCAGGCAGCGATGCGTCAATCGGTCTCATGCTTGGAAGCTTCTTTGCGTTGATAATCACCATATGCTTTTACTCAATCAGAAGGGTACTAAGCTTTACGGATTGCTGTAATTCAATCCCTGAGGGCTTTAAGGCAATGGTACCTGCAATACTTATACTGACCTTTGCATGGACACTAAAGACCATGACAGAGAGCCTTGGAGCCAAGGAATTTGTCGCAGGCTTAGTTGGAGGAGTATCGGGACCACTGCTTGGACTGTTCCCGGCAATCATATTCCTGGTGGGAGCTTTCCTTGCCTTTGCAACAGGAACCTCATGGGGTACCTTCGGTATACTCATACCGATAGTAGTAAATATCTTCTCGGGCACAAACCATACGATGATGATTATCTCAATCTCAGCGTGCATGGCAGGTGCAGTATGCGGAGACCACTGTTCACCGATATCCGATACCACCATCATGGCATCGGCAGGAGCTCAGTGCAACCACATGAATCATGTATCCACACAGCTTCCGTACGCTGTGCTTGTGGCAGGCATATCATGCCTGACCTACATCATAGCAGGCTTTGTCAGAAATCCGGTAGTACCGTTTATAATAGGAGTGCTTATCCTGATTGGAACCTTTGTCGGAATCAAGTATATCACGAGAACCGATAAAGCAAATGAGCAGGAGGAGTAGCCAAAGCGCAACTCAAAAGAGTTCTATTTTTCACAGACCTTGTGTCTGCGAATGATAGAACTCTTTTTTTATAGTAAATTCTATCTGCTATCAATAAAATTTATAGCCCGCTAACAAATATTAATAACCCTAATTACATTTACAAAAATATCAATTAGTGGTAACATATCAATAACTTAGAAATCATATTTGAATGGTAGGAAATCCCGGCCATACAAACTAAGCTCAAACTCATAACATACTCAAAACAAACATTAACAAAAAAGAGGTAATATCAATGGCAAAAATTGCAAAGCAGCTCACTGAGCTGATAGGTCACACTCCGCTTCTGGAGCTGACCAATTATGAAAAAGCCCTTGGGCTTGAAGCAAAAATCATAGCAAAGCTGGAGTATTTCAATCCACTTGGAAGTGTCAAGGACAGGGTGGCGGCAGCTATGATAGAACAGGGCATAAAGGATGGAAAGATAAATCAGGACACAATAATCATAGAGCCGACAAGCGGCAATACCGGAATCGGACTTGCATTTGTGGCAGCCTCAAAGGGACTTCATCTGATACTTATCATGCCTGATACTATGAGTGTTGAGAGAAGAAAAATCGTCACAGCGCTTGGCGCAGAGATAAAGCTTACACCGGGGCGTGAGGGCATGAAGGGCGCAATCGATGAGGCACAGAGACTTAAAGAGCATTATGGCAATGCTTTTATTCCACAGCAGTTTGAGAATCAGGCTAATCCTGATATACACAGAGCTACAACCGCTCAGGAAATCTGGGAGGATACAGATGGAAAGGTAGATATCTTTGTATCATCTGTCGGAACAGGCGGCACCTGTACAGGCACCGGGCTTGGATTAAGAGATCATAATCCTGATGTAAGGATAGTGGCTGTTGAACCAAAGAGCTCTCCGGTGCTCTCAGGCGGAAGACCGGGACCTCACAAGATACAGGGAATCGGTGCAGGCTTTATTCCAAAGGTCATGCGCATGGATATAGTGGATGAGGTGATTCCGGTGGAGAATGAGGCCGCTTTTGACAAGGCAAGAGAGGTTGCAAAGAGCGACGGACTTCTCGTTGGCATATCCTCAGGAGCAGCAATATATGCGGCAACAGAGCTTGCGAAAAGACCTGAGAACAAGGGAAAGAATATCGTGGTGCTGCTTCCGGATACAGGAGAAAGATACCTGTCCACACCGCTTTTTACAGTAAACTAATGGCATATAAACTGACGGCATAAGCTTGCTTTGCCGGAAACTGTAACATGAAAAATGAGAAACATACATGAGAAACATACATAAATATACGGCAGCCCTGCTGCCTGCAGTGATGATTCTGTCACTTCTTCTGACAGGCTGCTCCGGCAGGAAGGATGACGGCACAGTCACCATAACCAATGTGTCGTATGATCCGACACGAGAGTTTTACGAGAAATACAACAAAATATTCGAGTCTTACTATGAGAACGAGCATGGCAAAAAGATAAATGTGATTCAGTCACATGGCGGCTCGGGAGCACAGGCGCGCTCGGTTGTGGAGGGCTGTAATGCAGATGTTGTCACACTGGCACTTGAGCATGACATAGACCTGATACAAAATACCGGCTTAATTGATAAGGGCTGGATTGATGAGTTTTCTGACAGCTCGGCACCATACACATCAACAATCGTTTTCCTTGTAAGAAAGGGCAATCCAAAGCATATAAGTGACTGGGATGACCTGGTGAGAAAGAATGTGGATGTGATTACGCCTGATCCAAAGAGTAGTGGCGGAGCCTGCTGGAATTTTCTTGCAGCGCTAAGTTATGCGAAGACAAATTATGACAGCCTGAAGGAACAGAAATCGTTTATGAAGAAGCTGTATGAAAATGTCACAATTATGGATTCGGGTGCGAGAGGCTCAACAACCACATTTGTGGAAAACGGTCAGGGAGATGTGCTCATAGCGTGGGAAAACGAGGCACTTACGACCATGGATTCATATCCGGGCAAGTATGAGATAGTGAATCCGTCAGTCAGCATCTTAGCGCAGCCCTCTGTTGCTATTGTGGATGACAATGCAAAGAGCAACGGAACACAAGAGGTAAGCAAAGAATACCTACAGTATCTCTACAGTGATGAGGCACAGCAGCTGATTGGCGAAAGCGGCTACAGACCAACCAATCAGGATATATTAAACCGGTTTTCAGATAAGTTTGATTTAAATATCAGGCTTTGGAGCATAGAGGATTACGGCGGATGGAATGAAGCCTACAAGACATATTTCGATGATGGAGCAATGTTCGATGAAATATACAGCAACTGATAAAACAGCAAAAGAGAAAACTAAATCAAAGAACATAAAGACCAGAGTCATACCGGGCTACCATCTTTCGCTTGGAATAGTGGTCACGATGCTTTCAGTCATCGTTCTCATTCCGTTAGCATCAGTGCTTGTGTATTCGCTAAAGATATCGCCGGGCGATTTCGTGGCACTTATCATGAAGGAGAATGTGAGGAATGCCTTTATCACAAGCATCACCTCATCATTTATCGCAGCAATCGTAAATGTGGTATTTGGACTCATCGTGGCATGGACGCTTGTGAAGTACGATTTTCCCGGAAAATGGCTTCTTGACGGACTTATAGAGCTTCCGTTTGCACTGCCGACAGCGGTTGCGGGCATCACGCTCTCAAAGCTGTACTCAGGCACAGGCTTTTTTGGTAAGGGCCTTGGCAAGCTTGGAATAGATGTAGCTTACACACAGGCAGGAATAGTTGTGGCACTTGTTTTTGTAGGTATTCCCTTCGTAATCAGAGCGGTTCAGCCGGTGCTTGAAAAGATGGATAATACATATGAGGAGGCCGCATATATGCTTGGCGCCACCCCATCTAAGACCTTTTTTAAGGTAATACTTCCGGAGCTTCGCCCGGCACTCCTAACTGGCTTTGGTCTTGCATTTGCCAGAGGCATAGGAGAGTACGGAAGTGTAATCTACATATCAGGCAACAGTGCAAGGCACAGGACACAGGTTGTATCTTACGTCATCATGCAGAAGCTTAGCTATATAGATTATGCCGGCGCGACTGCAATAGCGCTTGTGATGCTTGTCATATCATTTTTACTGCTGTTATTTGTAAACATAGTGCAGGTTAAACAGTCACAGCGCACTAATTTGTTGTAGAAGGCTGCATATAAATCAAATGCGATGTACACAAACAGGAAAGGAGCACAATGCGATGACCGAACAGATAAAGCTTGAAAGAAGAAAAAAGATCACAAAGATAATACTCGTCACTGTCACGGTACTCTTCATATTTGTCATGCTTGTAGTTCCGCTTTTTTCTGTGATGGCAAGTGCCTTAAAGGAAGGGCTTGGATTCTATCTGAAAGCTATCTCCACAAGCTACGTGCTGTCAGCACTCAAGGTGACTTTGATAGCAACAGTTTTTGCGGTAGTTATCAACACCTTCTTTGGAATATGGACAGCGTGGCTGTTGACCAGGTTTTCGTTTAAAGGAAAACAGGTGCTTGCAACACTTATTGATATACCGTTTTCTATTTCTCCGGTCATCGTAGGACTTGCGTATCTTATGACCTTCGGACGGCTTGGGTGGTTTTATCCGGTTATCAGATGGTTCAATGAGATATTCGGCACGAATGTGAGAATCACCTTTGCAATACCGGGAGTTGTGCTTGCCACGATATTTGTCACGTTTCCGTATGTGTCAAGGGAAATTATACCGGTGCTCAATGCAGAGGGAAAGGATGAGGAAGAAGCCGCAGCGCTGATGGGAGCATCCGGCTTTACGATATTTCGGAAAATAACACTTCCGCAGATGAAGTGGAGCCTGATTTATGGAATCATACTCTGTACGGCGAGAGCCCTCGGAGAGTTCGGCGCGGTAAATGCGCTTTCGAAGACAAGAGGCGAGACATTTACACTGCCGCTTGAGATTGATGCCTTGTATATGTCGGGCACAGACAGCTCAATAACATCAGCATTTGCTGTATCGTCGATACTGTTAATTATTGCATTAATCATTCTTTTTGCAAGAAATATAGTTGAGCATAAATTTAAGAAATTACACTGAGATTTATGGGAAATATGATTTACACTAATGAAATTTGTTACTGCTTACACACCGGTGTGGCAGACAGCTATAGAGTTGCTGTACTAAGAAAGCAGGAAGGAGATAACGTATATGTACGTTGAGATGAAAAATATATACAAAAAATAGGGAGACTTCCTGGCATCCGATAATGTGAGCTTTGGAGTGGAAAAGGGAAAGCTTGTGGCGCTGCTTGGGCCGTCCGGCAGTGGCAAGACAACACTTCTTCGTATGATAGCAGGGCTTGAGACACCAAATTCAGGTGACATATATATAGATGGAAAGCGAGTGAATGATATTCCGGCCTCGAAGAGAGGCATAGGCTTTGTGTTTCAGAACTATGCGCTGTTTCGATACATGACAATATACGACAATGTGGCATTTGGGCTGGAGCTTCAGAAGATGCCGAAAAAGCTCATAAAGGAGCGTGTTACAAAGCTTCTTGAGATGACAGGCTTGTCGGGGCTTGAAAAGAGATATCCGAATCAGCTTTCCGGAGGACAGCGTCAGAGAGTGGCATTTGCAAGGGCGCTGGCGCCGAATCCACAGGTGCTATTACTGGATGAGCCATTTGCCGCGATAGATGCAAAGGTGCGAGGTGAGCTTCGTACATGGCTTAAGGAGCTGGTCGAAAAGCTTGGAATCACAAGCATTTTCGTCACACATGACCAGGATGAGGCGGTTGAGGTGGCAGATGAAATAATTATCACAAACCACGGCACGATAGAGCAGATGGGCACACCTCTTGAGATATACAAATCACCTGATACACCTTTTGTGGCGCAGTTTATAGGACACACCACAGTTGTTGAAAACTATGACAGGCTTAAGGGCTTTGATAGGATAGAAAATGCCGACAAGGCAGTAATCAGACCGGAGTTTATCAAAATATCAAAGAGTGGCAACCTGGACCGCTATCAGTCAGCGGCAGAGGAGGGCATCGTTACAGATGTGGTTTTCAGAGGAAACAGGATGGATGTCACGGTCAACATAAACGGCATCGAGGTAGTCGGTGAGCGCTCACTGGAAAAGGATCTGATAACGGTCGGAGAGAAAGTACATGTGCTGATTTACAGGCTGTATATATTTGATGAAGAGAAAACATACCTGATGGAAAACAGCGAGATGCAGGAGCAGGATGTATTCTACATTTAGATACAAGAATAGTCTAAAGCTTGTGATTGAAAGAGGAAGCAGAGGGAGATAAATGAAGATAGAAAACAAAAAAATCCTACACACGGACATCCTCATAATAGGAGGTGGCACGGCGGGCTGTTATGCAGCGCTCACCATCCGTGAGAAATCGGATTATTCGATTATAATTGCAGAGAAAGCGAACATAAAGCGAAGCGGATGCCTTGCAGCAGGTGTCAATGCGATAAATGCATACATAGTAAAGGGCAGAAAGCCTGAGGACTATGTAGACTACGCAAAAAAGGATGCTGACGGCATAGTAAGGGAAGACTTACTCATGACTATGTCCGAGGGCTTAAACCGTGTGACGGACAAGATGGAAAAGCTTGGACTTGTCATATTAAAGGATGAAAACGGTGAGTATGTAGCAAGAGGAAACCGAAATATCAAGATAAACGGCGAGAACATGAAGCCGCTTTTGGCAGAAGCTGTTTCAAAGCTTACGGACTGTACAGTGATAAACAGAATCAATATCACGGACTATATAGTTGAGGACAACACCATAAAGGGTGCATACGGATTTTCAATCGAGGATGCTACAGCCTATGAAATCAGGGCTAAAAAGGTGCTCTGTGCAACAGGCGGAGCAGCCGGCCTATACAGACCAAACAATCCGGGCTTTTCAAGACACAAGATGTGGTATCCACCGTTCAACACAGGCGCCGGATATGCGATGGGCATAAGAAGCGGAGCCGAGATGACCACCTTTGAGATGAGATTTATCGCACTCAGATGCAAGGACACAATCGCACCGACAGGAACAATTGCACAGGGAGTCGGGGCAAAGCAGGTCAATTCTCTTGGAGAGGTTTACGAGACAAAATACGGCCTCACCACATCAGAGCGTGTATACGGAACGGTCATGGAAAATCTTGAGGGAAGAGGCCCTTGCTACTTAAGGACAGAGGGCATCTCTCCACAGCAGGATGAGTCATTAAGAAAGGCATATCTCAACATGGCACCAAGCCAGACACTCAAGTGGGTGGAGGCAGGTAAGAATCCAAGTGAGCAGAATGTGGAGATAGAGGGCACCGAGCCATATATCGTAGGTGGGCACACAGCAAGCGGCTACTGGGTTAATACAGAGCGTGAGACCACAATCCACGGACTTTATGCCGCAGGAGATGTGGCAGGAGGATGTCCACAGAAATACGTTACAGGAGCCATGGTGGAGGGTGAAATCGCTGCGATAGATATGGTTTCAAAGCTTGATGCAGATACCTCAGACGGAAGTCCTGACACATCGGCATTTGATGAGAAAAAGGCGCTTGAAGCAAAAGCTTCAGAGTACGACCATTTCCTCACTGAAAGGTCTCAGATGTTTACAACAGAGGCTATCGAGGAAGCCATGCAGAAGGTCATGGACAACTACGCTGGCGGTATTTCCACACATTATCAGTTCAACGGCAAGCAGCTTGCCCTGGCAAAGGAAAAGATAAATCATCTGATAGAGCTGACCGGTGATTTATATGCATCGGATATGCATGAGCTTATGTTCATATATGAGCTTAAGGAGAGGCTTACGGTATGTCTTTCGGTCATAGCACATCTTGGTGCAAGAAAGGAGACCAGATGGCACAGCTTTGCCGAGAATCTGGATTATCCGGGCAAGAGTGATGACTGGATGAAATACGTTAATTCCAGATACGAAAACGGACAGCTTCACATGATTTACAGAGAGCTTGTCGGAAGGGAGGCGCGTTATGAGCATAATGATTGATAAAGTAAAGTGTAAGGGCTGCGGCATGTGTACAAGTGTATGCCCCGGAAGCCTGATATATCAGGACTCAGAGAAAAAAGCCTTTATCAAATATCCTAAGGACTGCTGGGGCTGTGCCTCATGCATCAAGGAATGTCATTTTGGCGCTATTGCTCTTTATCTTGGAGCAGATATAGGAGGCATGGGAAGTCTCATGACAGTAAAAAGCACACCGGATACGCTGACCTGGAATATCAAAAAGCGCGACGGAAGTGAGGAAGAGATTCTTATCAACAAGAAGGAATCCAATAAATATTAAAGAAAAGGATGGTAACAGACATGGGTGAATTATCACATCTTGACGAACTCGAAGCAGAGGCAATATACATAATACGTGAAGTGGCCGCAGAGTGCGAGAAGCCGGTTATGTTGTACTCAATTGGAAAGGACAGCTCGGTAATGCTTCATCTTGCAATGAAGGCATTTTATCCGGAGAAGCCGCCATTTCCGTTTTTACATGTAAATACAACCTGGAAATTCCATGAGATGATAGAATTCAGAGATCGTATCGCTAAGGAAAAGGGCATTGAGATGCTTGAATATATAAATCAGGATGGCGTAAAGCAGGGCATCAATCCATTTGACCACGGCTCAGCATACACAGATATCATGAAGACACAGGCGCTCAAGCAGGCGCTCGACAAATACGGCTTTACGGCAGCGTTTGGCGGTGGTCGAAGAGACGAGGAGAAATCAAGAGCCAAGGAGCGAATCTTCTCATTCAGAAATGAAAACCACGCATGGGATCCAAAGAACCAGCGCCCGGAGATGTGGAAGCTCTACAACTCCAGAATCAAAAAGGGCCAGGAGGTACGTGTTTTCCCACTGTCAAACTGGACAGAGAAGGATATCTGGCAGTATATAAAGAGAGAGAATATCGAGATTCCTTCACTTTACTTTGCAAAGGAAAGACCTGTTGTATACAGAGACGGCAACATCATCATGGTAGATGACGACAGAATGAAGCTTCGTCCGGGAGAGAAAATCCAGATGAAGAGTGTACGTTTCAGAACTCTCGGCTGCTATCCACTGACAGGTGGTGTGGAGTCGACAGCGGATACACTTGATGAGATTATTGATGAGACACTCAGTGCTGTTTCCTCAGAGAGAACCACCCGTGTCATAGACAACGAGGCGGCAGGCAGCATGGAAAGAAGAAAGAGGGAGGGATATTTCTAAAATGAGCGGATTACTTAAATTTATTACATGCGGAAGCGTGGACGACGGAAAATCAACTCTGATCGGACATATATTATACGATTCAAAGCTGCTCTATGCAGATCAGGAAAAGGCATTGGAGCTTGACAGTAAGGTCGGAAGCCGTGGCGGCGCTATCGACTACTCACTCCTCCTTGATGGATTGATGGCAGAGAGAGAGCAGGGAATCACAATCGATGTAGCTTATCGTTACTTCACAACAGATAAGAGAAGCTTTATCGTGGCAGATACACCGGGCCATGAGGAGTACACAAGAAACATGGCTGTAGGTGCATCCTTTGCAGACCTTGCGGTAATTCTAATAGATGCAAAGCAGGGCGTATTGGTTCAGACAAGAAGACATGCAAGAATCTGCGCACTCATGGGAATCAACTACTTTGTATTTGCTGTAAACAAGATGGATCTTGTAGGCTACGACGAGAAGCGTTTCGATGAAATCACAAAGCAGATTATTGAGCTTACAAAGGAGCTTGAACTAAAAAATGTAGTAATCATTCCTGTTTCTGCAACAGAGGGTGACAATGTCACAACAAAGTCTGAGAATATCCCATGGTACAAGGGACCTGCTCTTTTATCATACCTTGAGGATGTTGACATAAAGGATGAGAACGAGGAAGAGGGCTTTTACATGCCTGTACAGAGAGTCTGCCGTCCTGACCACACCTTCCGTGGATTCCAGGGCCAGATAGAGGCCGGAGAGGTAAAGGTGGGCGATGAAATCACCACACTGCCAAGCAATGAGACAGCCCATGTAAAGAGCATCCATGTGGGTGATAAGCTAAGCGATAGCGCATTTACAGGCCAGCCGGTTACAATCCAGCTTGACAGAGAGGTGGACGTATCAAGAGGCTGCGTGCTCACAATCGGTTCAGGAGCAAAGGTTGCTTCATCTATCACAGCTACAATACTCTGGATGGATGACGATGAGCTCTTCAAGGGAAAGAATTTCTTCTTCAAGCTGGGTACCAAGTCAATACCGGGCATCGTAACAGAGATAGAGCATACCATCGACGTAAACACAGGTGAGGAAAAGCCTGCCGACAAGCTTAAAAAGAACGAGATAGCAGTTGTAAAGATTGCATTCTCGGACAAGATAGTCTGCGATAAGTTCAAAAATCACAAGACACTCGGTGAGTTCATCTTAATCGACCGTGTGACCGATATGACATCTGCCTGTGGTGTGGTTGAAGAGGTACACACAGAGGAAAGCGGTCTCTACGAGGGCAGAGTAGACAGAAACGTAAGAGCTGCAATCAAGGGCCAGAAGGCAATCACCGCCGTATTCGTAGACGGAGTGGATGGTGTAAACCGCGGCTTTGTGGAGGATGTCGAGAAAGCCTTAAATATAGACGGACGCCATACTTATCTCTACGCACCAAAGGAGGGTGAGGACTTCGTAAATGTAGTCAAGCACCTAAGTCATGCAGGAATACTCGTACTTCTGCTCATCAGCCAAAAGCAGGAGAAGGAGCTTGCAGCCGACAAAGTTGAGTTCACAAAGGACTGGAACAAAAACGGCAGAGATGTGGACAAGGCTGCGGAGTTTATCAAAAAGCAGTCGGTATATGACGGCGTGATCGTAAACACAAGTGAGTATATCTAATTAAAAAAGGTACTTGATTTCTCAAGTACCCTCATGTATAATCGACTTAGAAAGTGAATCGGATATGACTCCGATTTGCCCTCAGTGTTAAAATGTTATAAGAATAGCATCCTAAACTTTGGACGGTGTGGGATGCTATTTTTTTTTATTATTATGATTGTCTATGTATGACAGAGTCGCAAAAACAACTAATATTTCCACGTTGAAAAGCACGCCCCAATGTGGTAAAATTGACAAAGATAATTTAAAGAAAAACACACAGGAGGATTAACATACAATGGAAAGCTACAAGAGCGAATTTATAGACTTTATGGTGGAGAGTGACGTGCTGAAATTTGGTGATTTCACATTAAAGAGCGGCCGTAAATCACCATTTTTCATGAATGCGGGAGCATATGTGACAGGCTCACAGCTTAAGAGACTCGGAGAGTACTACGCAAAGGCTATCCATGCAAACTACGGAGATGACTTTGATGTATTATTCGGACCTGCATACAAGGGAATTCCGCTTGCAGTGGTAACAGCCATCGCATACCATGAGCTCTATGGCAAAGAGGTGCGCTACTGCTCAGACAGAAAAGAGGCAAAGGATCACGGTGCAGACAAGGGAGGCTTCCTTGGAAGCAAGCTTAAGGATGGCGACAGAGTAGTCATGATAGAGGATGTCACCACATCCGGCAAATCAATGGAGGAGACAGTTCCAAAGGTAAGAGAGGCTGCTGATGTTACAATCGTAGGCCTTATGGTGAGCCTTAACAGAATGGAAGTCGGACAGGGCGGCAAGGTAAGCGCGCTCGATGAGATTCATGAGAAGTACGGCTTTGAGGGCAAGGCAATCGTCACAATGGAAGAGGTTACAGAGTATCTCTACAACAGAGAGCATGATGGCAGAGTAGTCATTGATGACACAATCAAAGCAGCTATAGATGAGTACTATAAGCAGTACGGTTGCAAATAGGAGAATATAAATTGCTTGGCAGAAGAAAACGTAACAGGTATAAGTTTACGGAAAAGAAGCAATCTAAGAGGGGGATAGCTGCACTTGTTGTGGCTATCCTCATAGAGATTGTATATATAGTTTTTTTGAATGCGGCATTCAGAGGAGATGGCAATCTGTCTATGTACTATGGCAGTGCCGGTATACTGATGCTTGGCATATCTCTGGCAGATTTCGGGTTTGCCATCAGAAGCCTCTTTGATGAGGAATCATTCATGACGTTTCCACGACTGGCAGTGTTTTTTTCACTCATAGCGGTAATCAGCTGGGGAGGAACATATGCTGCAGGTTTTATTATATGAAAGAAAGATTATAGGGATATATGAGTTATAAAGAGATTTATGAACTCTCCAATGAGCTTTACGCAGAGCGATTAGAGCTTGTGGATGAGCGGATAGAACAGATTATCAGAGAGCCTGCGATAGAGCCGGCTTTTGCAGATTATTTCACAAGTGTGGCAAAGTGCCTAAACACTATTAAAAACCATAGCGCAGATAAGGAATTTAACGATTTATTCTATTCACAGTTTGATAAAGAAAATTACGAGAAAAGCTATGCCAACCCGGCATACGCCGTAAAGGTGCTCGGAGATGAGTATGGTCAGCTTTTATCGGCTGTATATGCAAAAATTGCCGGAAGCATTACACATATCTATCAG
>ENA-UESH01001496-UESH01001496.1-human-gut-metagenome-genome-assembly--contig:-NODE-1496-length-16183-cov-3.518689_pt1 | contig 16183 bp, 13 predicted proteins | sample MGYA00243001_ERZ508002 | MGnify/ENA primary metagenome ERZ508002 (study PRJEB26167, sample SAMN06115447) | human gut metagenome | host: Homo sapiens | place: China:Anhui | collected 2015-08-07... | reverse complement strand
ATAAATAAAAATGTGAGAATTAGCTCGTTTTATGTCCGAATGGCAGATTCTTTCCATCTTAAAAAAAGACTATTTTAATGTAAATCTTATTTTTTTATTTTATATACTGATTTTTCGCAATTCACGGCTTAGCCAGATAGTAACATTGATGGTCGTATAAATGTCCATCGTAGGTTAACTCGGCCTGATGGAGAGTGCCTTCATAGATAAAACCGTGGCGTTTCAAAAGCTGTTGCGAGCGCTCGTTATGGGGATAGCAATTTGCGGTGATGAGGCTTAGTTGGAGGGTGCTGAATCCGTAATCGAGAACAGATTGCACCGCTTCCGTCATGTAGCCCTTTCCCCAATGGGATTCATCGAGCCAGTATCCCAGCATGCGTGCTTGCGGGTTTTCACGCTTGGGATCTGGGATGATACCGACTGAACCGATCAAACGTCCGTCTTCTTTTAGGATGATAGCCCATATCCCGGACTGGGATATAAATACGGAACGAAGGATTTCTTGTGATTCTTCTAAGGAACCATGAGGTTTCCAGCCGGCATTGTTTCCTATATTTGGGTTTTGGCAGCATTTAAAGAAGGCTTCCGCATCACTTTCCCGGAAGGGGCGTAATAGTAGCCGTTCCGTTTCAATCGGAGCATCCGGTTCATTACTGGTTTCTTCCTTCCTGTATACACATTCCACTCGATTGCCATCCGGATCGAGTATGACGCTTTCGAAATATCCATCGCCCGAAGTCCGCGGTTCGCCGGCTATGGTATACCCATCGCTACGGAGTTGCTCAGTAGTGCGGAGAACGTCTTCTTTGCTTTGGAAAGAGAGAGCAAAGTGCGTGAGTCCCAACTTGTTCTCTTCTATCGGAGTGTTTTGCACATCTGTGCGGCTCATTAATTCTAATGCCGCGCCATCATCAAAATAGATGAAATAGGACTCGAAACCCTTTTTCGGATTGATATATTTTTCATTGCTTGTTCCGTTAAAGTAGCGGATATAAAACTCTCTCAATTCTTCCAGACGAAAAGTCCAGATGGCGATATGATGTATTTTCATGTGATATAATAGTTTGAATATCTGTTCTTTGTAGTTAATTAAAAACTACTTTTCATGCAAATATAATGATTATTCCTTATAAAAGCCTACCTTTGCGCCCTAATTAAAAGAAATGATGACATTTAAACAGATGAATATTTCGGAGCCGGTGTGCCGTGCGCTCCTTGAAAAAAACTATTCTACTCCTACTCTTATACAAGAACAAGCCATACCGGAAGCCCTGACAGGGCGTGATCTATTAGGACTGGCTCAAACCGGAACCGGTAAAACGGCGGCATTTGCCATACCTATCATAGAACAATTGCTTGCCGACCCTACATCTCAGCAGAAAGGTGCTCCACGTAAGATTCGTGCTCTTATCCTTACTCCAACGCGTGAGTTGGCAATTCAGATTGATGAATCGCTGGCAGACTATACACGATATACCACGTTGCGCCATACCGTTATTTTCGGTGGGGTAAAGCAGAAGTCGCAAACTGATGAATTGCGCGCTGGAACGGATATCCTGACGGCTACTCCCGGTCGTTTGCTCGATCTGATGTCACAAGGATTTATCCGCCTCGACCATGTGCGGCACTTCGTGCTTGACGAAGCTGACCGTATGCTCGATATGGGATTCATCCATGATGTGAAGCGCTTGTTGCCTAAGCTCCCGCCCAAGAAGCAAACCTTGTTTTTTTCGGCTACCATGCCTGATAGTATTGACCGCCTGGCTAAAGGTTTATTGCGCAATCCGGCGAGGGTGGAAGTCACTCCGGCATCCAGCGTAGTGGAAATAATCAGTCAGTCCATCTATCGTGTGGAAAAGCCTCAGAAGAAGGAATTGCTGGCACAACTATTACTCGGAGAGGCCGGACACCAGGTACTTGTATTTTCGCGTACCAAACATGGGGCAGATAATATAGCGCGCTATTTATCACGTCGTGGCATCACTTGTGAAAGTATCCATGGAGATAAGTCACAAAATTCCCGCCAGCGTGCATTGAGTAATTTCAAGGAAGGTCGTTCCAATGTAATTATCGCTACGGATATTGCGGCACGCGGTATTGATATCAAAGGTTTGGATTTGGTTCTCAACTACGATTTGCCCGATGTGCCGGAAACCTATGTTCATCGTATCGGACGTACGGGACGTGCAGGTTGCGAAGGACGTGCCATTGCCTTTTGTTCGGGTGAGGAAGTGCCGATGTTGCGTGAAATAGAGAAACTTACAGGTATCAAACTGGAGCAACGGAAACATGATTTACCGCCTTTGGAGGAGACGAAAACAGCTCCGGTTGCCAATGTTACACGAAAGGTACAAGCGAAAGCACCGGCAGAGAAGCAACAAGGCAAGCAGAACAATAAGAGGCGGGAGAACAGAAAGCCTGCCGAACCCTTGAAGAATACTCAGCAAGCAACGGTTGTTGCTGAAAAGCCCAAACGTCATAATCGTCCGGCGAAACCGATATTAGCTCGGGAATCGCAACAAAAGCAATCCGCGGATAAAACGGAGCAAGCATCCAGTCGTTCGGCAAAGTTGCGTTCGCGTTATGAAAATTATGAATGATTGGCTATAGTTTATCTAACGATTAAAGGTTTCCATTGGTGGAGTTGGTTTATTCTGGGAAAGAAATGAACTAAATGCTGATAATAATTTAGGCGCGGATTACGCGGATTACACGGATTAAAGGCTGCGCTACAACATTGTACTACAGAAAAAATCCGTGTAATCCGCGTAATCCGCGCCTAAAATTATATTCATAACCCGAAAGAAAGAAATAGCTTCCGCCAACGGATTAAAGTTGTATTTCTTAATAAACGAACTTGTAAAATAAATTAGCTTTTATGCTTCTTGTTTTGTTCGAAAAGAAGAAAAAAGGTGATAGTTAAGTACATAGAAAATCTTTTTTATTCTTTTAAAAGTTTGTATATTAGCGCCTTGAAGATACTCGAAAATGTATTTTATTTTTGTTTTAAGTGTCTCTAACCCTAAGGTGTAAAAAGTAATATGATCGAAAAGAACAAGAGTTTAAGTGTATTTCTCCTTCATTTCTTAGAGCGTTTAAATGGATGTGAATCCATTGAAAAGAAAATCACGGAATCATTGACGGATATTTGTACTTTCTATAAGTTTAAAAAAGGATTTGTCTATCAGACCGATGGTTTTCGCTATTTCTTCCTGAAAGAAACGATTGGAAATGAAGACCATTCTCTGAAGCGTCGCTTTGAGATGAGTGAAATGACCAAAATACATTCCGATCGTATGAAGGTCAAGAACCGTCCTTTTTATGCCAGTAGAAACGATGACAATTCCTTAGTTGACATTGACGTTCTGGATTTTTATGGAACGGACTCCTTGTTGGTCCGTCAATTTGAAGATAGTGAAGGAAAGATTATCGGGTTTATAGGATTTGCGGATAGGGAGGATACAACTCCTTTCACGGATGAGGAATTGCAAACCATTCATCTATTGCTGGGGTCGCTTTCCAAAGAAATAGCCGTTCGTGAATATAAAGAACGGGAAGTGCGGGCAAGCAATACGCTGGGTAGCATCATGAACAATATGGGAGTCGACATTTATGTGAACTCTTTTGATTCTCATGATATGTTGTATGCCAATGCGTCTATGGCGGCTCCGTATGGTGGCATTAAGCATTTTGAAGGAAAGAAGTGCTGGCAGGCTCTTTATACCGATAAAACGGGCGAATGTGAGTTTTGTCCTAAAAGACACCTGATCGACGAAAACGGTCTACCTACTAAAGTTTACTCCTGGGATTACCAACGCCCGTTCGATCAATGTTGGTTTCGTGTATTCAGTGCGGCATTTCCCTGGATAGACGGCCAGATGGCACATGTCATTACCAGCGTTGATATCGACCATCAGAAAAAGATAGAAGAAGAATTGATAATAGCCAAGGATAAGGCCGAAAATCTGGATCGCTTGAAGTCCGCCTTTCTGGCTAACATGAGTCATGAGATTCGTACTCCGTTGAATTCCATAGTCGGTTTCGCAAGTATGCTTGTTGAGGAGGAGGATAGAGAAGAGCGTCAGGGCTATATTGAAATCATGCAAGAGAACACGGAATTGCTCTTACAATTAATATCCGACATTCTGGATTTATCCAAGATAGAGGCGGGAACGCTCGATTTCAACATGGGATATTTGAATATCAGGGACTTCTGTGAAGATATATTGCGTGGTTATGAAATCAAAGAAGATAAGCCTGTACCGGTTGTGTTGGCTTCCGGTCTGCCCGATTATCGTATCTATACGGATAAGAAACGCTTGATGCAGGTCATCACCAACTTTATAAATAATGCTCTGAAATTCACCAGTAAGGGGCAGATCACTCTGGAGTACCATTTTAAAGAGGGTACCAATGAAATAGAGTTCTCGGTTACGGATACGGGTATCGGCATCGCACCGGATGCGGTGGGGCAGGTTTTCGACCGATTTGTGAAGCTGAACACATTCTCCAAGGGCACCGGCTTAGGGTTGTCCATCTGCCGGAGTATTGTGGAGTACCTTGGTGGCACGATTGGCGCCGAATCGGAAGTAGGAGTCGGGAGTCGTTTCTGGTTTACGCATCCTTGCGCGGAATCGGCCTGATTATGGAGTAGTCTATTATTTATGAACTAAATTTATAAGCTAATGAGAAACAAAACGTGGAAGTATCTGGTTGTTACATCTGCAATATTCGTGTTATCAGCTTGTGGCGGAGGCACAAAAAAGCAAGTAAATGAGGATGTAAGTATGGATAATGTAAATGGGGTGTGCGATGGCCTGAAGACATTGCAACTGGATGAAGTGAAAGTTACCTGGATACAGGATAATGCGAAAGAGCGCCTGATGGAAAGAACGCTTTTTGCGGATGCTGACGATAGTCTGATAGAGAGTTTGAAACTAGAAGGCGGAATACCTTCGTCCATGAGTGCTTTTCTGGTAGAAACGGGTGGAATCCGAATCCTGTTTGATACGGGCATGGGAGCACCAGATAGCCGTCTGCTATCGGGCTTGGCTTCTTTGGGAATTACCCCTTCCGATATTAAATATTTGTATCTTACCCATTTCCATGGCGATCACATCGGTGGAATGATGAAAGGGGATAGTGTTGTGTTTCCTGATGTTGAAGTGTATGCATCGAAAGTGGAATATGATGCCTGGCTCAAGATGCCTGCCGACAGGAATGCGCAAGTGTTGAAAACGATGAATGCTTATAAAGACCGTTTGCATTTGTTTGAGTTTGGAGAAACATTGCCGGGTAATGTCGTTGCGATGAATGCTGAGGGACATACTCCCGGGCATACCGTGTTTCAGGCGAACAAATTGTTGGTGATTGCCGATCTTATCCATGGAGCCGCTCTTCAGTTAGAGCATCCCGAAATCTGCGCTACGTATGATATGGATAAGGAGAAGGCGGTGAAATCACGTAAGTGTTTCCTTCAATATGCCAAAGACAATGGTTTGACGATGGCAGGTATGCATTTGCCGGCTCCGGCATTCAAATAGTATTTTCCAAATTGGTATTAACAGGGGGTGTTTCTTCACCCTCTTTTGATTTTTCCAAAGTTTTCGGACGCTTCATAGGCGAGGGCTTCTTTCCGTATTTACGTTCTTTTTCCCAAGCGGCTTTCCGGGCTTGGTATGCTTCATATTGTTTTTCTAAATAATTGTCGGCCATAATGTAATCGTTTAAAATAAAGATGCTTATCGTTGGGTAGGCAATGAGAACTCTTGCCAGTCGTACTCCTGTCCGTTTTCATCGGCTACGGCAACGCGTATGATGACTTCTCCTGTCTTTATCCGTTCTCCGGCATTGATGCTGGCGGTATATTTCACACCTTCATGAGGCTTAATCTGCTCTATCATGACCGAGGGTGAAATATAGATACGCTTCATGCCCGTGATTTCGACCACTACCGGTACTACGTTGAAAGCTGTTCTGTTTCCTTCGTTTATGATTTCGAAGATCACTTTACAATTTTCGCCTGAGTTGATTGTGTGGTCGCGATTGGCGTCAATGAAACGTATATTATGTATTCTCAGATTCTCGATAGCTGATGAATATTGGGGTTGGGGTCTGGACGGTTGAGTCCTTTCTACCCGGTAGCTATATTCTTCTGTCTGCTTGGGGGCGGTAGCGGCATTTGCGATGGCTGCTCCGGCGATGGTTCCGACGATGGTACCAATGGCGGAACCCCGGTAGCCACCTCTCCATCCCCTGTTACTTTCGCCAATGAGGCCTCCGATGGCGCCTCCCACATTTCCTCCGATGGATGCTCCGGCCAACACCGCGCCCGGGTCACCTGCCGCCATACGATTGGTGCTACATCCGCTACATAGGATGGCTAATGCTAATATTCCTATGAAATATGTAGTAATTCGTTTCTTCATATCTGAATCCTTTAACACCTGCTTGATAACCGTTGGTTTGCCTATCTGACGAGTACCCATTACGACTTGAATGAACTTTCGCTGCTCTTTAAGCCGATTCATAATTACTTGATATTCTGATCTTTTATACATAGGGTTACATTTTACTCAGTGCACTAAGTATTTTTACTCAATACAAAGATAACAAATATATTAAATTAATAATCATGTGTTTACGAAGAAAATCCGATTTTTGCAATTAGACAAGTGTTCTGTAATACCTATGTGATCAGCGCAACTTGTGAGAACCAGATAGTTGGAAAGGTGAGTTTATTGAATAAAAGTTCTTTAGAATATTGTGGAATTAGAGGATATAGTATATTTTTACGAGAAATAAAATGTAAGATTGACTATGAGTACTTTTCGTTCCATAGAAGAATTAGTGAAGAGTCTTGAACGCGAGAAAGAACTACTGAAAGAAATGTTTGCCAAACGGAAGTCGCTTTCGTTTCGTTATGATTATGCGCTTGAGATGACAGAGTATAAAGAAGAGCGTGTTCGTTATCTGATTGACTACGGTGTAATACGTGACACGGGCGACTTTCTTGAAATGGAAGATCTCTATCTGAAGTTCTTTGAAGACGTGTTGGAAGTGAATGAAGAAATCAACGTGTCTTTTGTACAGGACTATCTTACCCGCCTCAATGAAAATATAGATTATTACCTGAAAGAGAGTAATGAAAAGCGCAAGTATAATTATCAACGCGAAGTGAAACGCTGCCTGAAAAACATTGCCCTTACCACTGTCCGCAATGTAATGGATCTGAAAAGGAACATGGATAATACTTACAAGAACGAACCCAACTACCAAATAAAAAAAGCGAAGTTGATGAGATTAAGCGAAAAGCTCAAGAACATCTCTTTGCTAATAACTAAAAGTGAGGAGCTGATTGATAACCAGCAACCGGTCTTTTTCCGCATAGCCATGGATGTGCAAATGCGGAATGTGGTGAGCGACGTCAAACTGCAATTGAACGATTCTTATCATAACCTGCTCGAAATTCACCGGCAGATTGTTCATTACCTGAACCTGATAGACTATCAGAACCGTATCTTTGAGAAGATAAGGAAACTGAAGTATCTGAAAGACCAGTTCCTATTGGAAGAGAACACGACTATTCGACAAGTGGTTTCGCAACGTCATCCGTTATGGATGGAACCTCAGACAAACTACCGCATAAAGTTATCAATAGATTATCTGCGAACTTCGGATGAGGCTTTCCAAGCCGTCAGGAAGTTGGTGGCACAGCAAAAGAACAGGAAGCACGGTCCGAAAAATCTGGCTGAGGCTATCCCGGAAGGATATCTGGATAATCAGTCGCAACGGATTGACGCGATAAACTTGCGGGAAGTGTACAATGCTTTTACGGCATCCGGGATGCATCTGTTTGGTTTCGTGATGAACTATCGTTTTCGCAAAGAAGTATCCCGGGGAGATAAACTGATTTATTTTTGTCAGTTGGCTTCCCAATATGCTGATGAACTCAATTTTATGGAAAGCTATGAGTGCTCGGGCGATGTGGAATATCCTTTGATTTACGTCAAATAAAACTTTTTGAACATGAAATATACCGAAGAGATTTTCAATATACTTAGTAAAGGAGGGTTTATTTCCTCGAACAGTATTTCTACTCAGGTGAAGCGTTACTATGATGCTATTGAAGAAGAATTGCCCGATTATTATGAATATTATCGGGGAATCGGACTTTATCTGGAAGGGGGAGACGGTTACTATCATTTTACGCGTAAAGAGGCGAAAGTAGATTTGGAGCGTAAATTGGAAGCTACCTTGAAATGGATTGATTATATGAGTTTCTTGAAAACCTATCATTCGGCTTTCGGTCCCGGATTCCTGTTTCGCGCTGCTGATATTGAAATTCAGATCGGTTGTGATATGGAGCTGAAGGAGAAAGCTTCCAAACTGTTCTCCGACAAAAAGAAACATGAGGAAGTAGTGGCTAAATTGATTAATGAACTGGAAAAGATGGGATTCATAGAAAAGGAAAATGAAGTGGACGGGACATATAAAGTGTTGACTGCTTTCCATTATATGGAAGAATTGATTGATTGTATCACTATATCGGAGGAGGTGCAAGATGAGATACCTGAATAAGATTATTTTTCTGAACAGTGCCCATATTCCTTATGCAGAGGTGAAACTGGATGGTAATGTACATTTCATTGGTACGCAGGGAGTGGGGAAGAGTACGTTGCTCCGTGCTTTGTTGTTTTTCTACAATGCCGATAAACTTAAGCTCGGCATTCCCAAGGAGAAGAAGAGTTTTGATGCATTCTACTTCCCATACTCCAATTCTTACATCATCTATGAGGTGATGCGTGAGAATGGAGCCTACTGTGTAGTGGCTGCCAAGTCGCAAGGAAGAGTGGCTTTCCGTTTTGTAGATGCTTCGTTTGAGAGGGATTGGTTTATCAATGAACATAATGAGGTGTATCCGGAGTGGGGGCGTATCCGTGAACGCATCGGTGGAAAACGCCAGATTACCTCGCAAATCACCGTTTACGAGATGTATCGTGATATTATCTTCGGCAACAACCGTAAGCAGGACATGACTCCTTACCGGAAATTCGCCATCGTGGAAAGTGCCAAGTACCAGAATATTCCGCGTACCATACAGAATGTCTTCCTCAACTCTAAGCTGGATGCCGATTTTATAAAAGATACCATTATCCGTTCCATGACTGATGAAGAGGTTTTTGTTGACTTGAGTTTTTATCGAAGCCAGATAAAAGAGTTTGAGCAGGAATATAATGACGTGATGCTCTGGTTTACCAAAAACAAGAATGGTGAGATTCCCGTGCGGAAGATAGCGGATAAAGTGATAAATTCGTATCGTGACTTGATTTATTCCCACAAACAGATAGATGAGGAACGTGCTGAGTTGAACTATGCAGAGAAACGGGCGTTGCAGGAAATCCCTCATATCAGAGAGAAGATAAACAAAACGGAGACTGAACGTGAACGGGCTATTCGGCTGATTGATGAATTGAGAGAGAAATATAATAAGGAAAGAGATACTCTCATTAGTGGTATGGGCGGTATTGAAACGCAGTTGAAACAGGTGCGTGAGAAACGGCTGTATTATGAACAAATCAATATAGAGGAAATCATAAAGCGGGTGGCACAGGAGGAATTGCAAAACGGAGAACTGGCACGCATTTCGACTATGAAGGAAGAACTGACACGGGCCTATCAGGATGTGTTGTCTAAATACGGCTCGTTGTTTAAGAATTTGGATGCTGATTTGAGTTTGTTCGAAAACAGCAGACAGGCTCAGATTCTTGAAAAAAGATCATCTGTTGCCGGACGTCAGGAGAAAGCTATGGCGCAGTCTCGTTCCGAAGAGGATAAAGTGCGAACAGCATCTGAGGAAAAGCTGCAAATGGTGGAGCAACGATTGGCACAACTGCGTGGCGAGGAGATGCAGATGAAATTGAGGCAGCAGAAAGCGCTTCATGAAGAACACTATAAGAAAGAAATTTCAGATTGTGAAGCTGGCATTGATGAATTGCGCAGAAGGGATAAGGAACTGGATTTGCAGATACGCCGGCAGCAAATGGATATTGGTCAACAGAGGAATGAATGTGAGCTAAAACGCAAAGAACTGGAGATGGCGGCTCAGAGGAGTATGGATGTAGTACGTAGGGAAAAGGCGGATGTTGAAGAACAGTTGCGGGTACTAGATGCATTGATAGAGAAGCGGAAAGGTTCTTTTTGCGATTGGTTGGAACAGCATAATCCCGGCTGGCAAGAAACGATAGGTAAAGTGGCGGATGAGGAGTCAGTGCTATACAATCATGAATTGAATCCCCGTTTGGCGGATGATGCTGGAACTCTGTTCGGTGTTTCATTGAACTTGTCGGCCATTGACCGGAGCATACGTACTCCCGAAGAGATGAAACAGGAACGGGCAGCGAAGCAGGTAGTTTATCAGGATTATTGCAATCAACTGACACGGTTGGCGGAGGAATTGAGTGAAAATATAAGTCGCCTGGAGAAGAAGTATTCCAAACAAATTAGGGAGATGGTAGAGCAACAGCATCTGCTGGAAGCTGAGCGAGGGCAAATTCCTTATAAGCTAAAGAATCTGCGAGCGGATCATGCCACTTGGAAAACGAAGGAAGAAGAGTGGAAAAAAGTACGGATGGAAGAATTTCAGGCTGGTCTGAATGAAATAGCCCATCGGTTCTATCTGGTGGATGAAGAGAAAAAGAAATATCTGCTGGAGCGTGAGAAACAGTTGAAGGCTTGTCAGAGGAGCTATAAAGATACCAAAATAGAGCTTCAGCTTGAACTGGACCGTTATGTTGACGAGGTTCAGCGGGAGATTGATCGTCATAAGCAATTGATTGAAGAACAGAAGAGAGAACTCCGGCAGGCACAGGATGCTGAACTGAATGGCAAGGGAGCTGATATGGCAACCATTCGTAAATATGATGAGAGATTGGCGGAGATCAGGGAAGAGCTGAAGTATATCAGCGAGCATCGCAATCAGGTAGCTTATTATGAAAAGGATAAGCAAGAACTCTTTGATAAAGAATCTGCCATGCGTAGTCGGAAGAAAGAATATGAGGCCAAACTTTCGGCTTTGGATGAGCGGTTTGCACTGCGACGGGAGAAACTGCAAAACGGACTGAAAGAAATAAATAGTGCTTTGGAAAAGCTAAGGTTGGAATTGCAGATATTAGAAAGCGGAAACTTTTTGTCCGGCCGGAGCGATGGAAGTAGGAGAGAAATCTACCAGAAAAAACTGTGATACTCTTGTGAAGGAACTTAAGTCGCTCATAGTCTCTTTTATCAGAAAGACGGAAGATTTCAAGAAAGCCGTGATGCAATTCAAAGGTTATTTTTCTGCGAAGAATACATTCCATTTCCGTACAGAACTGATTGGCGAACAGGATTACTATGACTTTGCTTCGAACTTATGCGAGTTTGTAGATAATGATAAAATTTCTGATTATCAGAAGCATATCAGTGGACGATACACTGATATTATCCGGCGTATATCGAAGGAGGTGGGAGACTTGACCCGAAATGAGAGTGAGATTCGTAAAACCATTGGTGATATCAACGATGATTTTATAGAGCGGAACTTTGCCGGGGTGATAAAGGAAATATCTCTCCGTCCCTTGCCAAGCAGTGACAAACTGATGCAGTTGTTACTGGAGATAAAGAAATTCAGTGATGAGAATCAACATAATATGGGAGAAGCGGATTTATTTTCGCAGGCTTCCCGTGAAGATGTTAATGCAACGGCGGTGCGTTATTTGTTGTCTTTCATGAAGCATTTATTGGACGATCCGGGCAGAAAACAATTAGTTTTGGCGGACACTTTTAAACTGGAGTTTCGGGTTAAGGAGAATGATAATGATACGGGATGGGTGGAAAAGATTGCCAACGTAGGTTCTGATGGGACGGATATTCTGGTGAAGGCTATGGTAAATATTATGCTTATCAATGTGTTCAAAGAAAAGGCGTCCCGTAAATTTGGTGACTTCAAGATACATTGCATGATGGATGAGATAGGCAAATTGCATCCCAACAATGTGAAAGGAATTCTGGACTTTGCCAATTGCCGAAATATCCTGTTGGTGAACAGTTCGCCTACTACATATAATGTGGAGGATTATAAATATACTTATTTATTGAATAAAGATGGGCATTCTAATACGCAGGTGGTGCCTTTGTTAAAATATAGTAAGAATATGTTATGACCGTGGCTGCGGCGCGTAAGGTTGCGCGGATGTTGAACGGTGAATCTGTGGGGTATTCCTCGTTTCCCGTATCACTGGCAGAAGAACTATTGGAAGAAGGTGTTTTGGTGCAAAGTTCTTATGGGAGGCGTGGCAGTTATCGGATATGTGATGTGGAAGGATGTCGCACTTTTTTAGCCCAGCGTTATTCCATAAGCGGGAGTTTGGAGGAGTGGATTGAGATGATGTCTCGTCAGGAAGCAGTGTCGCGTGCGGAGCAGGTGGCTATGGCAGGCAATTCTAAAGTTCGGAAAATTCGTGGGTTTAAGGGATTTCTCGTGAATAGTTATAGTCCGATAGAGGCAATTTTGCGTGAGGAGCCGTTAGTGATTGAGCCTGTGCAGGGTACTTCTATTTTTATAGAAGATTATGAATTGCAGATACCGTGTGACTGGATGATCAAGAGTGTGTATTCTTATCAGAAAGCGGATCAGCCAGTATTACGGGTCGATGTACTGGATTTTGATGAAGAACAGCTCAAACAGGAATATGGATACCAGTCCAAAGAAGAATGTCTGGTGCATTTTATGCCAAACGGTGTATATGAGCAGGAGCGGAAAGAAGCAGAGGCAGCAGATCACTTAAAAGGATGGCAGTTAAAATGCACGGCAGACCGTTATTCCGAAGAAGAAGGTGCGTTCGTTGTTTCCGATGAACCGGTGTATCTGGACTTTTTGGTTGACGATGAAAAGGAGAAACTTTATCTTTTTTATTTTATGAACGATATGGCAGAAGAGAGCGAAATCACTTCCTTTTTACAGAATATGAAAGAAAATGGAGCACAGGAATCAGAGGATGGAATGTATCGCTGGATGATTGAAGATTAAGATATGGAAATAACCGAAAAACGCTGTGTCTGCGTCATTTATAAATGAAGGCAGATGCAGCGTTTTTCGTGTATGAAAATGGATGTATATTTTATCGTCCGGGATAAAAATCTAGTTCTCTACCGGCATCGTCCAGCTCTGCGACTCACGGCGGTATTTTTCCAACGCTTCCTCATAGCTTGAAACCAGCATGGTATCGGAAGGAATATTCGATTTGGCTTCGGCGAGGAGCAGTTCATAACATTCAACTAACCCGTACAGAGGGAGATCGCCGCTGGTGTGGACATCTAAGATGCTCTCCGTCTCGTAGGCGGCATTGTAAAACCAGATAACAGCCTCATTTAAATCTTTCTGCGCGAGAAAATAGGTACCAAGCTCATAGCAGATCTCGGAACATGGAGTGGTCAGCATATCCTTCATCGTCAGCTTGAAAAATTCATTTTTGTTGTCCTCTAAGCGGTACACATGCGCGAGTACGCAGGAGGCTTCTTTCATGGCATCATCGGAGAGGTCATGTTCTAAGATATACTGGAAAATCGGTTTCGCATCCTGAAAGTCTTTTGTGTCACCGGTCTTTAACAGCTCTTTGGCATACATCGTGCGGATCTTCGGAGAGAGTTCGTGACCGCTCTGGAAGTTTTTGATAAATATGGAAAAATCACGTTTGCTGTGAAAATTCTGCGGTTTATGTAAAATCTCAACGTCGCTGTCGAAGATCACAGGAGTCAGGCGGACTGTCTCGTGCACCGGATCGACCCAGGTAAAGGTGCGCAGACGCTTGAACAGCTTCGGACGGTATTCTTTTTTGGCATTTAAAACAGTGTCGAAATCGGCATCTGTCACATATTTCATCTGAACGATCTCAATTTCCGGCAGCAGTGCATTTTTGAGCCGCAGAAAACGCTCATGGTTAAAATCGTCTAAAACCTCGTCCGCATCGGCGGTATAGATGTAATCCATATTTGCCTTGGAAAATGAAAAATTTCTTGCCGCGGAAAAATCGCTCGTCCATTTAAAATCATAGACCTGACTGGTATATTTTGCAGCGATCTCCTTTGTGTGGTCCGTGGAACCGGTATCCACGATAATGATCTCATCCATCAGATCTGCAATCGAGTCGAGACATCGTGCGAGAACCGCCTCCTCATTTTTTACGATCATGCATAAACTTATCGTAGCCATGGAAAATCCCCCTGTTGTGTATATTTTTAAGACTGAATTTGTCAATATATTTTTGTATTTATTATATCGGACATGACAGGCAGTTACAAGAAACAGTTTTTGTGTAAAAAATATTTTATAGGCAGTATGGAATGTGCTACAATGGGTAAATGCAAAAATCAGGAAATGAGGAAAACAAATGAAATTAAATGAACAATGGATGCAGAAAACCATTGTGGTGTGGATCGGTGCGCTGCTTTGCTGTGCGTTGTGGCATTGGTGCTGGTCTGCGTGGGAATTTATATTGTAAATTACGGAAAAGAAAAAGCGTGAGAAAGGTGGATGAAAAATGAGTGCAGTTGTGACATTAAAAAAGGGCGAGGGAAGAACGATCAAAGCAGGCGGTGCCTGGATTTTTGATAATGAGATCGATACGGTCATGGGAAGTTTTGAAAACGGAGAGATCGTGGTCGTGCATGATTTTGACGGCTATCCGATGGGCAAAGGATTTATCAATACCAATTCAAAAATCCGCATCCGTATGCTGACAAGACATGTGGACCAGGAGATCGACCGCACATTTTTACAGATGCGCGTGAAAAATGCCTGGGAATACCGCAAAACGACGGTCGATACATCATCCTGCCGTGTGATCTTCGGGGAAGCAGACTTTTTGCCGGGACTTGTCGTTGACAAATATGAGGATGTGCTCGTGGTGGAATGTTTAGCACTTGGCATGGAGCAGTTTAAGGAGACGATCGTTTCTTTATTAAAGGAAGAACTTGTAAAAGACGGCATCAAAGTGCGCGGCGTCTACGAGAGAAGCGACGCTAATGAGCGCACTAAAGAAGGACTTCCAAAGGTAAAAGGATTTATCGGGGAAGAATTTGACACCAATGTTGAGATCAAGGAAAACGGAGTCCGTTATCTTGTCGATGTCGTAAACGGACAGAAAACCGGATTTTTCTTAGACCAGAAGTATAATCGTCTTGCGATGCAGCGGATCTGTAAAGGGAAAAAGGTGTTAGACTGCTTTACCCATATGGGAACATTCGCCTTAAACGCCGGAATTGCAGGGGCAGCGGATGTCACAGGTCTTGACATTTCCGAGTATGCCGTGCAGCAGGCAAACGAAAATGCGCGCAGAAACGGACTGGAGGATACCGTTCATTTCCGCTGTGCAAACGTGCTCGATGAACTGCCGAAACTGGCGCAGAGCGGCGAGCAGTATGATGTTGTCATCTTAGACCCGCCGGCATTTACCAAGTCGCGCCAGGCAACGAAAAACGCGATCAAAGGTTACCGTGAGATCAACATGAAAGGCTTAAAACTGGTAAAAGACGGCGGCTATTTTGCAACCTGTTCCTGCTCCCATTTCATGACACAGGAACTTTTGGCAAAGACAGTCAAAGAGGCGTCAAAGGCAGCACACAAGAGACTCCGCCAGGTGGAATTCAGAACACAGGCGCCGGATCATCCGATTCTCTGGGCAAATTCTGCGAATGTGCCGGAGAGTTATTATTTGAAGTTCTATATCTTTCAGGTTGTAGACGAACGCTAGGCGTTCGTCATGAGAAGTAAGGACTGGGAAGTGGTGGAAATGCTTGATTGATAAGTGATGGAAGGCATTTGACGTTGACAGAGAAAACCTCGTAAAGTATCGCAAAATATCACAAAACCGTGATTCAAAGTGGTAAGAAAAGTGGTAAGTCTGAGTGGTAAGCACCTGAAATGTGACGAGTGGTAAGCTTATGGGGAAAACGGTATGTTCTATTTGAATGATAACGGGGAACTAACAAAAGACTAACCATGGACTAACAAAGAACTAACCACACGTATCTTTCTTTTTCAAATAAGAGATGATAATATTATTGTGGCAAGAAAACGACTTACAAAAAGTTACAAATATATACGGAATGACTACGGAATGACTACGGTATTGAGACTTTTTTTGAA
>ENA-UESH01001494-UESH01001494.1-human-gut-metagenome-genome-assembly--contig:-NODE-1494-length-16187-cov-6.470826_pt1 | contig 16187 bp, 14 predicted proteins | sample MGYA00243001_ERZ508002 | MGnify/ENA primary metagenome ERZ508002 (study PRJEB26167, sample SAMN06115447) | human gut metagenome | host: Homo sapiens | place: China:Anhui | collected 2015-08-07... | reverse complement strand
CAAAAAAGCCAGCTAATTCGCAACACTTTGTGTATGAATTAGTTGGCTGATTTTATATTATTTACTGAATGTCCCTATGAATGTTTCTGAAGAAGCTGAAATTTACACTTCCGTATGTTCGTTTTTGATCAAATCCGGGTAGTGTCGAAAAGTCGTATGATTTCGAATGCTCTATTATGAAAATTCCTTCAGGTTTTAGTAATTCCGAATTGAGTACAAGTTCCGGAATTGTGCCGAATTTGGGTAAATCATAAGGTGGATCGGCAAATATAAGATCGAAATTTTCTTTACATGCCGGAATAAATTTGAACACGTCTCCTTTTATCGGGACTAAATTGTCTGCGTGCAGTTGTTGCATGACTTTGCGGATAAAGTTATACTGTACCGGATAATTTTCTACACATACTACTTTGGTACATTCTCGTGATAGTAATTCAAAACTGATAGCTCCGGTTCCTGCAAAAAGATCGAGGGCTGTCATACCACTGAAATCGATCAGATTGTTTAATACGTTGAACAAATTTTCCCGGGCAAAATCTGTCGTGGGACGGGCTTTTATATTGGACGGAACGTCAAATCTTCTTTTTCCGTATTTTCCGCTTATAATTCGCATAGAGGTATAACTGTTAAATCGAAAGGAGCTTCGAGGGTTTCTTTTCCTAATTTAAAAAGTTGAGGAGGAAAAATCGACGGCATTACCTGGCGGATATATTCTTGAGCAATGCGAGTTATGATTTGTCGAGGTTCTTTGTCTCCGGTAAGTTGAAGCTCGTCTTTTTCCTGGTCAAATCCTTGTTGCTCCCAAACATTGAGTATATAATAAGCCGCATCATGAATGTCTCCATATTCGAATGAATTGGCGAATAGTAATCCTTTTTTGTTAAAACACGCTATATCTATCCATTTTTTTTGCAGGTGAATATACATTTTAGAATTATTCCCGACTTTACTTCGCTTATAGAAGTATTCGCATAAAGGAGTCAGTTGATGCAAAAACAGAGGATTGTCGAAAGTCCTTTTTAGAAAAGCATAAATGTCTTTGTTTACACCGAACAGATTATATAACTGATTCCTTTGCCATTCATTGCAAAGGATTTTGTCTGTATGGTCGGGAAAACAAAAATCGTAATATATATTCAGTTTATCAGCTTCCGGTTCAATGGATTGGGGAATGAGCGTGAATCGGGAAGATTGTAGTATTATATATGTTTTACGAAAAGTTTTTAATAAAACGGGTTGATTATACACTGCTTCTTCAATAGATTGAAGAGGGGTATTTCCGGTCGGCGGAAATACGATATTTTGTCCTTTGTAAGAGTTGTTGGTTGTCGGATCGGATATGGCAAAATAACATCCGTCGTTTCTCAAACGAATCGATAAAATGTAATTCTCCGTTTTTTCAGGAGGTGTTATTTTGTATATTTGTTCTCCCATAATTCTTTTTCTGGATATTGCCAGTTTAGACAGACTCTTAAGGCCAGATTCTTATTGCAAAAATAGCAAAAGAAAACGGTATGACCTATTTTTGTATTCTACTTTATTTTTAAATAAGATGATAAACGAATTTTTTATTCGAAAATTTGCAGATAATTTGCCATATGCTCCTACGGAGGAGCAGGCCGAACTGATCGCGCGACTTGCCATGTTTCTTTTCGATCGGGATTCCCGATCTTTGTTTTTAATTAACGGATATGCAGGTACGGGTAAAACTTCTTTGATCGGAGCATTGGTACGGACTTTGTCCGGGTTTCAACGGAAGACCGTTCTGTTAGCACCTACGGGTAGAGCTGCAAAAGTTTTTGCAGGCTATGCAGATCATCCGGCTTATACGATTCATAAAAAGATATATCGGCAAAAAGTTTTTTCGGCAGATTATGAGGGTTTTCAGATAACCGACAATCTGCATAAAGATACATTGTTTATTGTCGATGAGGCTTCTATGATTGCCAATGGTGGCGGTAAACAGATGATATATGCTTCAGGCCGGTTATTAGATGATTTGGTAGAATATGTTTATGCGGGAGAAGGTTGTCGCTTGATTTTATTGGGTGATTCGGCTCAGTTGCCTCCGGTAGGACAGACTCGAAGCCCTGCACTTGAGAAAAGTAGTCTGATGAAATACGGGTTGTCTGTTATAGATTTTGAATTACGTCAGGTTGCTCGTCAGTCAGATGATTCAGGAATTCTTTTTAATGCTACCCGCTTGCGTATGTTGATGGGAGAAAATCCGTTACCGCTTCCGAAAATACGTTTGCAAGGTTACACTGATGTGCAGCGGGTCGGGGGTGAGGATTTGATCGAAACTTTATCCTCTGCATATAGTCGGGACGGTATGGATGACACAATTGTAATAACACGTTCCAATAAACGTGCCGGGATTTTTAATCAAGGAATTCGCAATCAGATACTTTATCGGGAAGAAGAGCTTACTTCGGGAGACTTGCTTTTGGTTGCGAAGAATAACTATTTTTGGAGTCGGGAGTATAAAGATCTCGATTTTATAGCCAATGGAGATGTCGCCCGTGTTGTGAAGGTGAGGAATACTCGTGAAATGTACGGATTTCGTTTTGCTGATGTTGCACTTTATTTTCCTGATTATGATGTGGAAATAGAATCTAAAATTATCCTGGATACATTGATGTCCGATGCTCCTTCCTTAACTATGGAAATGAATAATCGTCTTTTTATGAATGTTTTTGAGGATTATTATGATATTTCTAATAAACGAGAGAAGATGAAAAAAATAAAAGTTGATCCTTGGTTTAATGCTTTACAAGTAAAATATGCATACGCTGTTACTTGTCATAAAGCTCAAGGAGGACAATGGAAGAATGTATTTGTGGATATGGGGTATATATGTGCCGAAGGGCTTGAACTGGATTTTCTTCGATGGCTTTATACAGCGTTTACCAGGGCTACGGAGCATCTTTATTTAATAAATTTGGAACAAAATCTCGCAGAAGATAAATTAGAGTTATAATACAGGGCTTAATAATCGTACTACCGATTCGCATATTTTATGCCAAAGGGGTCTTTTTTTCCATAAATTCAGAGTGATGCGTCTGCATTTTTTTTGATCGTCCAAAAAGATATTTTTCATTTGTGTGGTGAGCTCCTTACTATACATAAACGCATTTATTTCAAAATTGTGGTCGAAACTTCTGAAATCCAGATTTGTTGATCCTATCGTTGAAAATTCATTGTCGATCGTGATGCTTTTGGCATGAAGAAAACCGTTCTGATAAAAATATATTTTAATGCCGGCTTTTAGCATAGAGGTCAGGTATGAGTGAGATGCTAATTGCAGGATGGGTGAATCAGACTTTTCTGGCAACATTAATCTTACATCTACTTTAGAAAGTGCTGCGACCTGCAAAGCTTTCATCAGACTTTCAGTAGGCAGAAAATACGGAGTCTGTATGTATATATGCTGTTTGGCGTTTGAAATGGCTTTCAGGAATGAAAGCGAAATACCTTTCCATTCACCTATCGGGCCGCTGGTAAGAATTTGAACATTTATGTTTCCGGTACGTGGTACGGGCGGAAAGTAGATGTTGTCGGACAGCAACTCTCTTGTCGTAAAACTCCAGTCGATAGAAAATGCAGTTTGTAATCCGTACACGGCAGGGCCGGTAATCCGTATGTGCGTATCTCTCCATATTCCCCATGCCACACCATCTTGATATCTGTCGGCGATATTCATTCCTCCGACATATCCTATTTTCCCGTCTATGATGACTATTTTTCGGTGGTTTCGGTAATTCAGTTTATTGGCTAATTGAGGAAAAGTGACTTTTAGAAATGGGCGTACATCGACACCCGCTGCCTCCATTTCGTCAAAAAAATGCTGTTTCACTTTCCAGCAACCCACATCATCATAAATAACTCGTACGATTACTCCTTCTTTAACTTTATCGATTAAAAGTTGTTTAATCGTATTTCCGAGTCGGTCGTTGGCAAAAATGTAATATTGCAGGTGAATGAATGTTTGGGCATTTTTAATATCTTCTATCAAAGAGGCGAATTTATCTTTTCCGTTGGTAAAAACTGTTACTTCATTACCGGGATGCAGTCCTGATTTCCCGAGTGTGTATGCCAATCGTATTTGTTGTTTACTTTCTTCGGATAAAGGCATTTCTTGTAGATCTACATCGGGGTCTTCTGTAAGTTGTTGAAGTTTTCTTTTCCCTTTTCGTGAAATCATGTGTTGTCTTCTATATTCCTGACCGAAGAAGAAGTAAAAGACGATGCCGACAATGGGTAGGAAGAGAAGAACGACTATCCACGCAATACTTTTTACCGGATTGCGGTTTTCCGATATAATAACCAAAATTGTACCTATAATAGTGATCAGATATATTACGTACAGACTATTATATACCCACTGATCGATGTTTTGAATTATATTCAGATAAAGCATGGAATCGGTTATTTTGGATATTTTTTGAAAAGCTAAATTAAGTATAAAAAATGAATTTATCAATATTTATGTCGATAAGAACCTATCTAAATTTTGTGTGGGGGAGGTTTTGAGAATTTTTTAGAGGCTATTTTGTTTTTTTATAAGGATGATAACGGGCTATCTGATGAATAAAAGCGGGGAAACCGATTGGAAAAATATAGAGATAACCCGATATAATTTCCTGCATCGGAAAATTTAAGCAGGTTCTAAAGAAAATATACATGATAATGAATTAAAAAATAATACTTTTGCACTCGTTTTAATACAATAGGCAATACTCTATTGTTTTCTTAATAAATTTCAGGTAGAGATATTTTTGAGGAGAATGAAGAAAGATTATTTGAATGATGTGTTTAAAACACTCTTGTGGACATTGTTGTTCCTCGTGTTGTTTTCATTCGTTCCCGAGATAAAAGTAGGTTCGTTTACTTCCCGCAAAGTAGATATGCTTTCCGATATTCGTCTGGTGAAACCGCAGTCGCATGCGAAAGGACCGGATCGGCCTGTTATTGCCGATTCCGATACGCTTGTTGTAAAGAGAGATACGGTCGTTCGGCAAAAAAAGCCTGTACACAAGCCTAATGGAGTCGTTTTATTTGAAGATTATTCTGAAGACGGATCGGGATTGAATCGCTTTTGTCATGCGCTGGATGAAGTGAAAAAACGTCCGGTGAGAATAGCTTTTCTGGGAGATTCTTTTATAGAGGCCGATATTTTGACTCAGAATATTCGAGAAGAATTGCAAGAACGTTTTGGTGGGAGAGGAGTCGGGTATGTTCCTATGGCTTCGATGACAGCGGGTTTTCGACGGACGGTCAGACATCAGTTCGATCATTGGTCGACCGTGTCGACTGTGAGTCATACAAAGCTGGATAAAAATAGTATTTTTATAGCCGGTCAATATTTTATACCTGAAGACGGAGTATCTGCAACTTTTAAAGGTACTTCGTCATTGAAAGGGCTGAGTGCTTTTGGTTCAGCGAAATTTTTGTTTGTAAATCGGGAGAATACGGAGATTCGTTTAGCGATCAATAAGGAGGATGCTCGTGTGTATAAACCGCTTTCGGCAGATAGTTTGCAATGTATCGAAATAGAAGGTGAAATTTCTTCGTTGGATATTAAGTTATCTCATCCGTCGGGATTTACGGCCTTTGGAGTGTATTTAAATGACAAAATCGGGATATGTGTTGATAACTACTCTTTGAGAGGTACTTCCGGAACACATTTGTCTCAGGTAAATGTTTCTCTTAGCCGTGAAATGTCCCGATATGTAGATTATGATTTGATCGTATTGGAATACGGGCAAAATGTCGTTTCTAAAGATGTTTATGATTATCGTGCATATACCGACCGAATGATAAAAGTCGTTCGACATTTAAAAAAGTGCTATCCCGATTCGGATATTCTCATTATGGGAATCGGTGATCGGAGCAGGCGGGGAACAAACGGATTTGAAACGATGCCCGAGATATACGAAATGATTGCAGCCCAGCGAAAAATCGCACGAGATACGAAATCTGTTTTTTGGGATACTTTTATGGCGATGGGAGGGGAGAACAGTATGGTCTTTTATGTAGAGCATAAACCGGTTTGGGCAAATAAAGATTATACCCATATTACACATGCCGGAGGACGTCCGATAGCAAAAAAATTTGTTGAAGCATTAATGTATCGTTATAATCAGGAGTCTGGATTATGAGATATTTTACCGTTATTTCCATACTTGTATTTTCTTTGTGCTTTTTTCGTGTAACGAATGCACAAACGAATATATCCGTTACTGTCAAGGATAGTTTGACGGAATATCCTTTTATTCGTGTGAAAGAAAATATTTTGTCCGATTCTTTAAATACGATGGCTTTGTTTTATGAAAAATTGAAGATTTTGAAGTTGGATACAGATACGGTTCGGAAAGTAGTTAATATTCTTCATCTTGGGGATTCTCATATTCAGGCAGGTTTCTTGAGCGGACAAATGATGAGCCGTTTTCAGTCCGATTTTGGAAATGCGGGCAGAGGACTGATCGTCCCTTTGAAATTGATCAAGAGTAATGAGCCTCGTGACTATGCAATCCGTTCGACAGCATCGTGGTTCGGGTGTCGGTGCGTTGATCGCAAAAATTATCCGTGTCCGGGACTCGGGGGAATGGCTGTCGCAACTCGGGATACATCTTTCTTTTTTGATATTGCAACTTTGAGTAAGACCGATTCTTGCAATGCTTTTTGTTCGGTAACGGTTTTTCATCATCCGAGGACATCGCCTTTATCTGTCGTTTCGCAAAAAAAAGGAGTGAATTATTATCCTACTCGCTGGCCGTTTGCTTCTCGTATCGAATTAGATACATTAGTATGTAACCTGCATTTGAAGGGGCAGTCTATGTTCGGCGATACGAGTATTTATTATGCTATGAGTCTTGAAAACCGAAATTCGGGTATATTATATCACTCATCGGGTATTAACGGGAGTTGTTATTCTCATTATGTCGAGGCCGGACAAGTTTTGAATCAGACTGCGGCGTTGACTCCGGATCTTATCATTTTATCATTGGGAACGAATGAAGCTTTCGGAAAATGTGACCAAAAAGATATTTATGACCAGATAGATCGGGTAGTGTCTATGTTGCGGGATATTCATCCCGGAGCAGTATTTCTGTTGACTACACCTCCTGAATGTCATCGGCGAGTCCGGCGAAAGGGGAAAAAGAAGTATTATTATACCTATGTTACTAATACAAAAGTCGAGAAGGTTGCTGAAACAATCCGTAGGTATGCCGTCGATAAAGGCCTCGCCTGTTGGAACCTTTTCTCTATATCCGGAGGTCGGGGATCAGCTAAATCATGGGTGAAATATCAGCTTTCGGCGCGAGACAGGATACATTTTAATATAAAGGGATATGAATTGCAGGGAAACTTGCTGTATGATGCGATTATAAAAGGTTATAACGATTATGTTGGAAAATAATAATTGGTTGGGTGAGATATTTGAAAAGCTTGGATTGGATATTCATAAATTGGGTGTTCAGTTTCTATATGATCCGAATAACCCGATGTTGTTCAATAGCGGTTTTTTCTTTTTCTTGTTCCTTGCATTTTTGTTTTTATACCGCTATTGCCGCAAAAATGAACTGTTGCGGAATCTATATGTAATGTTGTTTTCATTCTATTTCTACTATAAATCGAGCGGTATTTATTTATTGGTGCTTATATTTGTCTGTACATTCGATTTTTTTATAGGCAGACTTTTGCATCGTACAGAACGAAAAGTATCACGCAAATGGTTAGTTACATTAAGCCTTATTGTTAATATTTGTATGTTAGGGTATTTTAAATATACCAATTTTATTTTCGATCTGTTTTATAGTGCTGTCAACAGACAATTCGAACCATTCGATATTGTTTTGCCCGTAGGGATTTCGTTTTTTACTTTTCAGTCGATGAGCTATATCATCGATATTTACCGCAAACAGATAGAACCTTTGCAAAGATGGCGGGATTATGCTTTTTATGTTTCCTTTTTCCCCCAATTAGTTGCCGGGCCTATTGTCAGGGCACGAGATTTTATTCCACAGATGAAACAGCCGGTTTTTGTTTCTGGAGAAATGTTCGGTCGGGGTATGTTTCTTATCATGGCTGGTCTGTTTAAAAAGGTCATTATATCCGACTATATCAGTCTTAATTTCGTAGATCGCATTTTTGATAATCCGACATTATATACCGGTTTTGAAAATTTGATGGGAGTATATGCTTACGCTTTACAGATATATTGTGATTTTTCAGGTTATTCCGATATGGCGATAGGAATAGCGTTGTTGTTAGGCTTTCGTTTTAACATCAATTTTGATTCTCCATATAAATCGACATCGATTACCGAGTTTTGGAGACGGTGGCATATTTCTTTGTCTTCATGGTTAAGAGACTATCTGTATATATCTATGGGGGGCAATCGTAAAGGTAAAGTCCGTACCTATATCAATCTGATGCTGACCATGTTGATCGGCGGATTTTGGCATGGGGCTTCTTTACTGTTTGTTTTGTGGGGTGCTTGGCACGGATTGTTATTGGTACTTCATAAATGGTTCAGAAGCATATTTCCTGCATCTAAAGAAGTGCGCAGTCGTTGGTATTGGACTAATGTTTTAAGCATAATCCTCACATTTAATTTGGTCTGTATCGGTTGGGTATTTTTCAGGTCTCCCTCTATGGAGGTGGCAAAGTCTGTATTTTCCCGTATTTTCACCGAATTTCATCCGGAGATTGTTTGGGATTTTATATCGGGATATGCCAATGTCTTGTTTTTTATCTGTTTAGGATTTTTGTTGCATTTTCTTCCACATCGTTATTCTGAGGGAGTGGCAAGGAAAATAGAAATGTCTCCGGTTTCCGTTAAGGCATTTGCGTTTGCATTGTTGATTGTGTTGGTAATACAGATAAAATCGAGTGAGTTGCAGCCGTTCATTTATTTTCAGTTTTAATGATTACTTTGTTAATAATTCATTTTAAAAAGGATTTATTTAAGAAAAAGATTATCTTTGTATAATAACTTGAAAAATGATTGTTATGAAGAGGTATTTAAGTCAGATTATATTGTTGATGATGTTCGTTCCTGTTTTTGCTCAGGAAAAAAGTAATTCAGGCAGTGGCGATGTAAAAGTGTTGAACGCTTCGAATTTTACTGCCGAAACGGCAAAAGGTGTTGTTTTGGTGGATTTTTGGGCAACATGGTGTCCTCCATGTCGGCAGATGTCTCCGATTGTCGATGAAATAGCTAAAGAATTGAAAGGAAAGGCCAAATTTGGAAAAGTAGATGTCGATTCGAATAAAGATTTGGCTACAAAATATCAAATAAGATCGATTCCGACATTTATTCTTTTTAAGAACGGGAAAAAAGTAGATCAGATTGTCGGAGCTGTGGAGAAAAAAGATCTGAAAGATTTTGTATTGAAGCATGTCGATAAGAAGTAAAAGAAGATCGAATAATATTTAGCGGGAATCTGTCCGAATTGATAAGTTCGGACAGATTTTGTTTTATGGAGTAGTTTTATTTTATGTTAATTGTAATGCGAGGTTTATTTATTGCGTTTGTAGCTTTTTTGTATTCAGGTTTACTATATGCCGGTGACGGTTCTGTTTCTTCCCCTTTTACGGTAGAAGAAGCATTGTCGAAGAAAAACAACAATATGTTGTGTTATGTGAGCGGTTATATTGTAGGAGAATATGTTAATTATAGTAATAATAAGCATTTTTATAATATGGCTCCTCCATTTGAAGGGACATCTACTTATCTAATTGCGGATATGCCTTTTGAATACAGGCTCGAAAAATGTATGACTGTGCAGTTAGGAGCGGCTAATACGGATATTTGTAATTTAGATGAATATCCTGTGTATTGGAATAAAAAGTTGCTTTTGCAAGGTAATTTGTCTTTATTTCAGACATTACCGGGGATTAAGAATCTCAAAAATTTTGTTTTACCCGAACAACCGTTAGAAGATGAAACGGTATATTGGAATATTTTTGAAGATTTTGAAACAAAGAATGGATATAAGCCTGTTTCCGGAGATATGTATGGAGGAGGAGTTTTTTATGGAGAGGATAATGCGATTCCTTGGGTATTCGAAGGTGCTACTTTAGGTGAAACAGGAAAAGATGCCAAATGGGACGGAGCTTCGGCTCATTTGCGGTTGACGGAGAGTACGTCTGGTAATCCCGGAGCTATTTATATGAAAGAGGATAAGTCGAATGGGATTGGTTACATTCGTTTTTGGGCTGCGTTTTATGATACCGATAAGAAAGGAAGGATTGCGATTTATATTTCAGGTGATCAGGGTGAATCTTGGGAGTGCGTGGCTTCTGGACTTACTCCTGAAAAGACTCTGAAAGAGTTTCAGGTATTGGTGAATCGGCCTGGAAACTATCGGGTGAAAATCGCTAAATCTGAAAATTCTTCTGATGGTGTTAACATTGATAATATTCGTATTAGCGATTATTTGCAACCGTCTGCTGTTTTTCGTTCAGAGAAGGATGATACTTTTAGCGTATCGGCAAATAACGGAATATTATCTTTGAGTTTTACAGATGAAGTTGATGGCGTCGATATATATACGATAAACGGCTCTTTAGCCTTTTCGATAAAAGATCGTATAGAACATATTTCTATACCTCTATTGCCGGGAGTGTATATTATACGAGGTGGATCGTATATTCGGAAAATTGTATTATAGTCTTGATAAAGCCGTTTAAGAGTCGGAACTTGTGAATAGCACATTGTTTACATTGGGTAGAGGAATCGGGCAAGTAATGTTTCAGAACAATGCTTTGTCCGGAATAATAATGCTATTGGGGATATTTCTCAATTCATGGCAGATAGGATTATTGGCTTTAGCCGGTAATGGCGCAGGTACACTGACAGCATACTTGTCGGGATATAAGCAGGAAGATATAAGAGCCGGGTTGTATGGTTTTAACGGTACGTTAGTGGGAATAGCAATAGGCGTATTTATGCAAATTTCGTTGGTATCTTTATTATTGATGATTATCGCATCTGCTTTTTCTACATGGGTTACCCGATTATTCGGTAGTCAAAGATGGTTGCCGGGATTTACAGCCCCGTTTATTATAACAGTATGGTTGTTATTGGGTATATGTTCATTTTTTTTCCCTTCATTATTATTGCCGACATCTTCTTCTGTTATAGAGTGTAAGCCGGACTTGTTTCGTGCGTTCAGTCTGAATATCGGTCAGGTAATGTTTCAGGGTGAGACAATCGTTTCCGGCTTGTTTTTTTTAGCGGCAATTTTTATAAATTCCCGTTTGAATGCTTTTTATGTAGTAATGGCCTCTTTGCTTTCTGTTGTCGTTTCATTATTTTGGGGAGTCGAATATTCGATGTTGAATATGGGGCTGATGGGATATAATGGTGTGTTATGCGCAATTGCTTTAGGAGATAAAACATGGAAAGGCGCATTTTATGCAGTGTTATCTGTCTTGATATCGATATTATTACAGTTTACCGGGATGAAATTTGGAATGGTTACATTAACTGCGCCGTTTGTTTTGTCTGTATGGTGTATAATGGGAATCAATAAATTGGCATCCGGGAAAAAGAGGTTGAACATTCTTGGTTGATAATGTAGCGTCTTTAACTGCCGGAATTTAAACAGGGCTTTTAATGAATGGCTTTCTTTTTAATCGGAAGTTTAGGAAACATTTTCCTGAAACGAACCATATAAGTAGTTATATTTCCTCCTGCGATAATAAGGGTTACAGCCAAAATAATCATTAATATTCCGCAGCATAATCTTGGAGTCAGAACCTCCCCGAAAACGGTTACTCCGAAAAAAACGGCGGTCAGGGGTTCTAATGCTCCGAGAATTGCAGTCGGAGTAGATCCTATATATTGAACAGCCTGAGTAGTACAGAGGAAGGATATGGCTGTCGGGAAAATAGCCAGGGCTATTAAATTCCCCCAAAGATACCATGCATCGACAGTGAGTAAGCTTTTCCCGAAATCGACACGTACCAAAAATAGAGTCATTCCGAATAATAAAATGTAGAAAGTAAGTTTGAGTGTTGCAATTTCTTTTAATATCGACCTGTTGACACCGACTATATAAATTGCATAAGAGAGGGCGGAGACCATTACTAAAATTATTCCGGTCGTGCTAAGAGTTGAACCGCTACTTGTTTTATAGAGTAATCCGATGCCGACTAATGCCAACAAAATACAAGAAATCGTTAGCAGAGTCAGCTTTTCTTTAAAAACGAAAGCCATGATCAGGGCTACCATAATCGGGTAAACAAATAGCAATGTTGATGCAATGCCGGCTTCCATATAATTATAGCTTAAAAATAGCGCTAATGAGGAGAGAGCTACTAATAGCCCCATGATGACCAATGGCAATACTTCTTTTCGTTGTAGTTTGAAGTTGCGTCCTCTTGCCTTGATCATGATTCCTAATACCGGAATAGCGAACAGATATCTGAAAAAAAGAACAGAATCCGGATTCATTCCTGCTTTATATAGAGGGAGAGCGAACAGTGGATTCATTCCGTAAGCTGCAGCTGCGATAATACCTAAGATATAACCTTTGGTTTTTGTGTTCATGTTTTTATAATTGAATAATAGATCAACCGTTTGCGTTCTTTTTTTCCGTTAAGTATAATTTATCGGAAAAACGACAGCAAAGATACGCTATTGTTTTTGGAAAATATTCTTGTTCGCTATGCATCTTTCTTTTAATTTTGTATTTAACATAGTAGAATTGAATATTCCTTGGAAGATGATGAAAGTAGCTCTATTTATCCCTTGCTATATCAATGCGGTATATCCTCAAGTAGGCATTGCTTCATATAAGTTGCTGAAAAGTTTGGGCGTAGATATTGATTATCCGATAGACCAGACTTGTTGCGGTCAACCGATGGCGAATGCCGGGTTTGAAAATGAAGCAGTTGATTTAGCCCGTCGTTTTGATGAACGTTTTAAAGATTACGATTATATAGTAGGACCTTCGGCAAGTTGTGTCGTATTTGTTCGGGATAATTATGGACGGCTGTTGCAAAAAGATAAGCACCATTGCGCCAGTGAAGGTAAAATATATGATATTTGTGAGTTTATTCATGATGTGATTAAACCGACTTCTCTGAAAGCGAGGTTTCCTCATAAAGTAAGTATCCAGAATAGCTGTCATGGGGTTCGTTTGATGAATTTGTCGTCTCCGAGTGAATTGAATATCCCATATTTCAGTAAATTGCGGGATTTATTGTCTTTGGTGGAAGGAATAGAAATCGTAGAACCGGAACGAAGAGACGAATGTTGTGGTTTCGGCGGTATGTTCGCCATAGAAGAAGATGCCGTATCTGTACAGATGGGACATGATAAAGTAATGCGGCATATAGCTACCGGAGCAGAATATATTGTGGGAGCAGACAGTTCGTGTTTAATGCATCAGAACGGTATTATTCTCCGAGAGAAATTACCGATAAAGACATTGCACATAGTTGAAGTTTTAGCAGCAGGATTATGAGTACGAAGCATTCTAAAGCGGCAGCAGAGTTTTTGAAAAACAAAAAACAGGCTGCATGGCATGATGAAACTCTTTGGTTGGTAAGAGAAAAACGGGATAAATTGAGTAAGGAAGTTCCTGAATGGGAAGAGCTGCGTGATATGGCCTGTGCTACCAAATTATATAGCAACAGCCATTTGGATGAGCTTTTAGTGGAGTTTGAGGCAAATGCGCAGACAAATGGCGCTCATGTACATTGGGCGAAGGATGGTGAGGAGTATTGTAACATCGTTTATCGCATCTTGGAACAGCATGGTGTCAGGCATTTTATTAAGAGCAAGTCGATGTTGGCGGAGGAGTGTGAATTGAATCCTTTTCTTGAAAGTAAAGGGATTGAGGTAGTGGAGAGTGACTTGGGTGAACGTATTTTGCAATTGATGCATCTTAAACCCAGCCATATTGTTCTTCCTGCTATTCATATAAAGAGAGAGCAGGTCGGGAAATTATTCGAAAAAGAGATGGGTACGGAAAAAGGAAATTTTGACCCTACTTATTTAACTCATGCTGCCCGGAAGAATCTTCGCCAAAAATTTATTCATGCAGAAGCCGCAATGACCGGATGCAACTTTGCCGTGGCATCTACGGGTGAAGTTGTCGTGTGTACTAATGAAGGAAATGCCGATATGGGAGTTTCTCAGCCTAAATTGCAGATTGCGGCTTTCGGAATAGAGAAAATTGTTCCGGACCGTAAATCTTTAAGCATATTTACCCGGCTATTGGCGCGTTCGGCAACAGGACAACCTATAACGACATATACCTCTCATTATCGTAAGCCGAGAGCAGGAGGTGAGTTTCATATTATATTGGTCGATAACGGGCGCAGTAAAATTCTTGCAGATCAAAATCACATAAAAGCATTGAATTGTATACGTTGTGGAGCTTGTATGAATACGTGTCCCGTATATCGTAGAAGCGGAGGTTATTCATATACCTATTTTATTCCCGGACCTATCGGTGTCAATTTGGGAATGTTGAAAGCTCCGTTGCAGTATTCAGATAATGTTTCTGCTTGTTCGTTGTGTTATTCATGCTCGAATGTTTGCCCCGCTAAGGTAGATTTGGCAGAACAAATTTATTTGTGGAGACAAGATTTGGATAAATTTAATAAAGCTGATCGAATGAAAAAAATGATGTCCGGAGGTATGAAATTTATAATGAAGCGTCCTCCGGTTTTTAATACAGCATTGAGATTAGCCCCGTTATCTAATCGTATGCCCCGTTTTCTTATTTATAATAAATTGAATGCTTGGGGAAATGGTCGTGAGATGCCGCAATTCTCAGGAAAGAGTTTTAATGAAATGTGGAAAAATGGAGATGTGAAGTGATTATGAGCAGTAGAGAAAATATATTGCAGAATATCCGGAATGCTGTGCATAAAAAATATGAAAAACCGGAATTGGAAACTTTGGAAAGGCATGCTTTAGTTTATCCGGACGTGATAATGCAATTTCAAAGTATGATAAAACAAGTCGGTGGAGAATCGCTCCTGCTAAATAAGGGAGAGGATATTAACGATATAATCATAAAAGCGTATCCCGAAGCGAAGCGTATAGCTTCTAATATCAGTGAAATTTCTTGTGCGACATTTAATCCGGATGATATCGCTGACCCGGCGGATTTGGATGGTACGGATCTTGCAATTGTTTCAGGTAAGATCGGTGTAGCAGAAAATGGGGCTGTCTGGATAGAGCAAGATGTAAAGTCGCGAGCTGTTTATTTTATTGCGGAAAAACTCGTTATTTTATTAGATAAGGAGAATATTGTAAGTAATATGCATGAAGCATACGATAAAATCGATACGGGAGAATATGGTTTTGGTGTGTTTATTTCCGGACCGTCTAAAACTGCTGATATAGAGCAGGCATTGGTTATGGGAGCTCATGGTGCGCGAGATGTGATGGTGATATTGACGTGATGCCGTTAGTTTAATTTTTTGTAAGCGAAAAACTTTCGATCCCTATTGTTATATGAGTTAGAGCCTGTCGTAAATTTCGTAAAATTCAAACAGGCTCTAAATTTTATATATTTGTTTATCCGTCTTATGACAGTTGTTGGAAATGTTTTATTTGTCTATCTATTTTATCCAGACCTTTTGCAAGCCTTTTTTTAGATTATGTATGATATATAGTCCTGTCTGTAACGTCACAGTTTGTGGTTGATGACCTTTTTTGAGCAGTGTGCCGTTAAAATTATATATTTCCCATTGCTCTGCTTGAATATAAATTCCCCCATCAACGATTGTAGCCCATGGTTTGTCTGAAATTTTAATATCATCGATGCTTGTAGGAGTGTCGATGATAGAACCGAAATTTTTCCATACGTCAGCTCCCTGATATGTTGAGGCCATTCCACTGGGTACATAAAGAATTACTTCTGTAACAGGAACATTGCTAAAAGCGTCTGCAGCGGTTTTTGTAGGTAGTGTTTCGGTGTAAATATATATGGTATTTAATGCACTGCAGTTATTAAATGCTAAAGTTCCTATATTATCTATTACATTAGACATTATAGTGACGGTTGTAAGAGCAGAACATTGCCTAAATGATTGATTTCCTATGTATGAGAGGGATTTGGGGAGTTTTACGCTTGTAAGGGATGTACATAGTCTGAACGCTCCGCCTACTATGGTTTCGATACCTTCTGGAATATTATATTCTCCTTCAT
>ENA-UESH01001486-UESH01001486.1-human-gut-metagenome-genome-assembly--contig:-NODE-1486-length-16258-cov-6.432668_pt1 | contig 16258 bp, 9 predicted proteins | sample MGYA00243001_ERZ508002 | MGnify/ENA primary metagenome ERZ508002 (study PRJEB26167, sample SAMN06115447) | human gut metagenome | host: Homo sapiens | place: China:Anhui | collected 2015-08-07 | study... | reverse complement strand
CTGCAGCCCCTTTTCTGGTGGAAAAAGGGGTCGGGTAGGATTTGAATTTTTTGGTCTGGGTGTGTTCTTGAATTTCAACGCCCTTCCAGTCACGAGCAAGACCCTCGACAAAATGATACCTTCTGACATATTCGTTGTCGGATAGCGGAGAATAATATGGAGGGTCCATATACACAAGGTCTGCCTTGTCTGCCCGAAGTTCCATTGCATCGCCGTGTTTAGAAAGACAGCTAATTCCATTGTCAAATACGGCAGCATTTACGGCTTCGACAGCTTCCAAGAACTGCTGCTCCAAGCTCTTCTGTAAGTCCTTACGACCGTCATTGTACCGATTTCCTGTATAGGTAAAAATTCCGCGGGGTCTTTTTTTAGTGCAGGCACGAATTAAAGCCGTCATAGCAATAGCACGTTTGTAAGAGTCTTTAATACCTGCAATATTCGTGCGAAGAATGTCGATCAGTTCGTTTTCTGCATCAGTATAGTATACATCCTTAAAGGTGGTCGCAACAAAATGGTCTGGCTCCTTTTTCTTTGTCAACAGTTCTTTGGCCTCTTTTTCGGACAAGGTAATATGGCTGTTCTCAATCATTGCTTTTGTAAAAGTTGCAGACATTGCCATGTAATCGTTACTGATAACGGATTTACCCTGTGCCTTGAACATATAACCGACAATACCAGAACCCGAAAAAAGATCAACCGCAGTTTCAAACTCAAACTGTGACGCGATTGCCCAAATTTGAGCAAGCAGTTTACTTTTAGAACCCATAAATCGTGTGGGAGGATAACAAGAAACCTGCTGCGGCAGAGGTTGGGGAGCGAGTTTTATAAGAGTTTTACGTTTCGGAGGAACCGTAACGATAACATCCTCGCCCTTTCTGCTCTTTCCATTGCAGGAGATGTGACGTTTCGTTTGAATCACATCGATCTTAAAGGGAGAATACAGTTCGTGAACCAGCGGATGGTTAGAGTTTGTCAATACAACAGAGCAGCCCATTTCATGTAGCCGCACCACCATCTTTGCAAGTTCCACATGATCTTCCTCATAGAACTGCTCCTTGGTATACCGTTTGAAATCAGAATATTCAGAAATTGGAAGATAAGGAGGATCCAGAAAAACAAAGTCACCCGGCTTGGCATAATGCTCCAACACCAGCAAATAATCACCGCAAACGATCTCTGCCTTCTGCAAAGCCTTAGATGCTGCATGAAGATTTTCTTCATCGCAGATTTTTGGATTTACATACTTTCCGTATGGAACATTGAATTGACCCTTCCGGTTGACACGATACAAACCGTTAAAGCACGTCCGATTGAGATAAATTGTTCTAGCAGCAGCCTCCGCAGGAGGAAGATCTGTCCACTCTAGCGCACGAACCTGATAAAAGATCTCGCTGGTATTTTTATATTTTTTCAGATAGTCAATCACATCATCAAGATTATTGGCAACCTGACGATACATATTAACCAGTTCCGGGTTGCTGTCTGCTATAATTGCGTTTTCAGGCTGCAAGGCAAAGAAAAGTGCGCCGCCGCCGAAGAACGGCTCAATATATCTTCCATAGGAGGAAGGAACTTTGGGCAGCAGATCGTTCAGCATCTGAGTCTTTCCGCCTGCCCATTTCAATATAGGCTTTGCCTGAACATAACTTAAAGTTCTTGCGGTGTTCTCCATAGTATGCCATCCTCCTTTCAATCTTCATTTTTAGCGGTTAGTTCCATGATGTCACCAATATCGCATTGAAGTGCTGTGCAGATTTTCACTAGAACATCTGTTGTAACATTTTCATTTTTTCCTAGTTTGGCCATGGAAGTATGGCTGATTCCGGCTGCAACGCACAGGTCTTTCTTTTTCATATCCCGATCGATCAGCAGCTTCCAGAGCTTTTTGTAACTTACTGACATTGATTTTCTCCTAATGTTTGTTTTCCATCATCTTGGAACTAAATTCCGCAATCGCTGAATTTCAAACAATAGTATATCATCCTGACAAAGGATACTCAAGAGCCGCTATCAAAAAAGCACAAAATAAAATTCAGCAGAAGCCGAAAAGTCCTCCGCATCTGCTGAATTCTGTATTCTACCTTTTTACACAGGAAGGATTGCTACCGCCGCATTCCTGACCTGATACGTCACTCCGCCAGCCTCGCCCCTTGCCTTCCTCTGGCACACCTCCGGGTGCTGTGATGCAAAGGCATCAAGCTGTTTCTGCAAGTCAGGATTCAGCGTGAACACGCTGTAAGTCCCGTCCTCGCTGGCGTAGATCATGGTTTCCAGCTTACACATCGTCAGAGAGTTCGTCATCTTCGTTTTCCTCAAACATCTCAGGCCCCCAATCCTCATCACGCTCGATGTCCTGCGCCAGCTTTTCCATCCCGGCATAACACTCCATCTCGGAACGGACGAAGTAGAACATCTGGTCGTACCAGTGCTCCAGATGCAGCGATTCGTCCTCCAGCTTACGGACGAAATCGAACACCAGCCTGTTCAGATCAGGATCAACCGTCAGCCCGGCGATCTCGTACAGCCGCTTGCGGGTCAGCTCCAGATCGGCGCAGCCATAGGTGTAGAGCAGCTTCTTTTCCTCAAACGTCAGTTTCATAGGCTTGTACCTCCGTATTAAAAAAGGGTCTGCCCTGTGCAGACCCGATGTAGCAAAAAGACCGCCGTGCATTGTGCAGGGCGGTCTTGAACTCAGGATTGGAGAAAATCCCGGAGTTCATCAGCGAAAAAGGAGATTTTGGCGATAGCAGCTATCGCTATGTAAGGCAGGACGAAAACCACAAATGCGGTAATCAGCATTTTCAGGACTTCGCCGCCGTCTGCCAGCTTCATGACCCAGCAGGCCAGTGCCGTGAAGAAGAACAGCCCTGCGAGTAAATTTGTTACCATCGACGAAAAAGTGGTAAGAAAGATGCCAGTCCACTGCACCAGAATCAGCAGTAGGTAAAGCGGCAAGACAACCAATTTCAGCATCAGCTTCAGCACGGTCATGGTGGGCACCTCCTTAGATAAAGATCAGTTCTTTCTGGATGATTTCTTCGGCACGGCTGCGGATGCTGTTCATCCGGCGCACCCATTCCAGTTGATTCTCGGTTTTCAGGGCTTCAGTCACGCCCTCGGCTTCCTGCATCTGCCGGATGATTAGGGCAAGCTGTTCTTCGGCCTGTTTATCCAGCTTGGCAAGGTAGTTGCCTAGTTCACCGGACAGGACAAGCTGGTTGTACCGGACGGGATGCTGCTCCTTCAGGTACCTCTTATGTAAGCGGCCCCACCGCCCGGTGGGGTTCCGCTCTGCCGGGGCTGTTGCGGTAAGGTTCGGCAGATAGTGGTCGTTGACAAGAGTGTAGTCCAGACCGTTGTTGCTGTCGTGGAGCGGATTCTTTAAGGTAGTCATGCTGCATTATCCTCCTTTGGTTTCGGCGTTGGTGTTGCTTCTGGGTCAGGTTTTGGATTTTCTTTTTTCTTGTGATAGAATTCCAAGGTTTTCTTGTTGTGGTTGATTCTCCTGCACTCCTCGGAACAAAATTCCTGCTGGCTGTGTGTAGGCCAGTAGGAATGACCGCACACGGCACAGGTGCGTTGCCGGTAGTAATGATCTCCTCTTTCGGCTTCTCTAGCTGCTTTCTTTTGCGCCTGTCTTGCCTGATTCCAACAGTCCCTTGAACAGAAAAGCTGTCGGTTGCTCGTAGGTGTAAACTCCTTCCCGCAGTGCGGACACGTTTTTGTTTTAATGATCTCGCCACCGTTTTCAGCGATTTTCTTTGCCTTTCGCTTTTCTCGGTAGGCTTTTTCACGTTTGCGCTGTTTTTCCATGCGCTGCCGTTCTTCCTGCTCTTTCTGCACTTTCAGTTCGGCAAGTTCTTCCTCGGTATAAGCAATATCGACTTGACCGACATAGTTGAAATAAATATCAACCTTTTGTGTGCGGGCGTTGCCTGTACCCTCGGCTTCATAAACAACGATTTTATCGACAAGTTCGTTAAACATTGAATCGGAGATTTCTGTTGGATTTTTGCACTTGCGAATCAGCGAAATGAAATGCCGAATATCAGCAGAACTTGATTTATCTTCGGCAATTTCGGATTTCATCGTTTCCATCTTCGATTCCAATTCTGCCTGCTCGCTATCATACTGTGCCATCAGCTGCTTGTACTGTCGTTCGGGCAACAGTCCAGCCATAAGATTTTCGTACAGGCTACGAATAAGGGCAGAAAGCTCATCATAGCGTTTTTGACAACGTTTCAATTCCGATTGGTTCTGCTTCGGCTTTTCTTCACGTTTCTCTTTCCAAAGTGATTGCAGTTCCAAAGCGAAGGTTTCTTCATCTTTTAGAACAAACCTCGAAAAGCGTTTGACCGATGCCAATATCAGGGCTTCAACATTATCGGCACTGATTGAATGGGCAGTACAGCTATTCACCCGACTTGCATATCCACCACAACGATAAGAATATTGAGTAGATCCATCCTTTTTACTGTAGTGTGTTTGCAAGGTCAATCTTCTGCCGCAGTCGGCACAATACAGATACCCACTTAAACGGTTGGTGTGCGTTCCCCAAGCAGAAGCACGATTCACTCGGCATCTGCGTTTCTGAACACTATCCCAAAGTTCTTGCGGTATAATTGGTTCATGCGTGTTCTGGAAAACGTACTGTTCATCTTCATCTGTTTCTTTTCTCTTGTGAAGTTTGAAATTTGTGCTTACAGATTTTCGTAAAACAGTGTGTCCCAGATATTCCTGCCGACCTTGAATTGTTCTTGCGGAGGAGGTGCCCCACAGGTACGGATCGGAGAACTTTATCCCATTGTACTGCTCTGGGTGATATTTCTGTGCGTATGCAGCAGGAATCAGGACTTTTTCCTCTGTCAACTGTTCCGCGATTGCCCGTGGGCTTTTTCCTTCGTTCGCAAGAAGAAAGATACGCTTTACGACTTCGGATGCCACCGGATCAACAACAAGTGTCTGCTTGTCGTTCGGCAAACGGTTATATCCATACGGAATAGAGCCGCTGCAACGTTTTCCATCTTTCATCCGGGCATCGAACACAGCCTTGATTTTATTGCTCGTGTCTTTGGCATACCATTCGTTCATGATATTCAAAAATGGAGCAAAATCATTGTCTGAAGCATTGTTGCTGTCGATGCTGTTATTGATTGCAAGGAATCTGACATTTTTCTGCGGGAACAGAACTTCCGTATAAAAGCCGACTTGCAAATAATTTCGTCCTAAGCGGCTCATATCCTTCACAATCAGCGTTTCGACATTTCCTGCTTCTACTTCTTTTATCAGAGATTGAAAGCCGGGGCGATTGAAGTTCACACCTGAAAAGCCATCATCTGTAAAATGGCAGATGTTCTTGAAGCCGTTCTTTTGGGCGTAATCTTCCAGATATTTCTTTTGGTTGGTGATGGAATTCGATTCACCAGCAAGGTCATCATCTCTTGACAAACGCTCATAGAGTGCGGTGATTTTTGGTTCTTTAGGCATTTGTTCTACCTCCTTTCTTATGGAATCTTTCAATTTAGGACAATCAATTTTATCGTCCTATTAAAGTATAGCCCTCCGGGGAAAGCTCGATTGCCGTGACGGTTTCACCAAAGGATGCCGCCCAATCATCGAAATGGCTCAGTCCCATCTTCTGCAGGGTGTCATACTGGAGATACCGCATAATGGTGTACAGTTCCACCATCGAGTTGCTGACCGGGGTTCCGGTTGCAAAGGTCACGCCCTTGCCGCCTGTCAGCTCGTCTAGGTACTGACACTTTGCAAACATATCGCTGGACTTCTGTGCATCGGTCTGGGCGATACCTGCGATGTTCCGCATTTTTGTGTAGAGGAACATATTTTTATAGAAATGTGACTCGTCCACAAACAGACGGTCAACACCCAGTTCCTCAAATGTAACCACATCATCCTTTCTCGTCTGGTCGTTCAGCTTTTGTAGCTTTGCTTCCAGCGTTTTCTTTGTTTTTTCCATCTGCTTGACCGTAAAACTGCGGCTATCCTCACTCCGGGCATCGGCCAGAGCCAGCGTAATATCGTCAATCTGACGCTCGATAATAGCCTTCTGCCGTTCCGGGGAGAGCGGCACACGCTCAAACTGCGAATGACCGATCACGATGGCATCGTAATCGCCGGTTGCGATACGGGAGCAGAACTGCTTACGATTGCTGGGTTCAAAATCCTTTTTCGTTGCCACCAATACATTGGCATTGGGATAGAGCCGCAGGAAATCTGCGCCCCACTGCTCTGTGAGGTGGTTCGGCACCACATAGAGATTTTTCTGCGATAGGCCCAGCCTGCGGCTCTCCATGCCGGCAGCAATCATCTGGAAGGTCTTGCCTGCGCCCACGCAATGCGCCAGCAGCGTATTGTTGCCGTACAGAATGTGCGCTACCGCATTTTTCTGGTGCGGCATCAGAGAGATTTCCGGAGTCATGCCCTCGAAACGAATATGACTGCCATCGTACTCACGGGGACGAATCGCATTGAAAATCCGATTATAGGTCGCACACAAATCCTCACGGCGGTCTAAATCCTTGAAAATCCACTGCTTAAACGCTTCCCGAATGGATTCCTGTGCCTGCTGTGCAAGCATGGTTTCCTGCTTATTCAGTACACGGTGATCTCCATCCGCATCGTGAATCGTATCGTAGATTTTGGTATCCCGGAGGTTCAGTGCATCTTCCAGCAGCTTATAGGCATTGACCCGCATTGTTCCGTAGGTATTGGTAACAAGCGGATTGCCGCGATCCAGCGACTTGCCCGAAATGTTCCATGCACCAGAAATTTCGGAATAGGTTGCCTTAATGTCAATCCCGGCATAGTAGTTCGGTGTTTTGAACACTTCTTTCATAAACTGCGTGATATACTCCGGCTTCACCCAGTTCGCACCCAGCCGCACTTCGATTTCCGAAGCGTCCAGGTCTTTGGGCTGTACCCGTTTCAGGTAATCCACATTGATCTGGTACTCTGCATGGTTCGCCGCAAAGGTTTCTGCCGTGGCTAGTTTTTCACGAACATTGCCGGACAGGTATTCATCCGAGGTTTCCCACTGCTGTGTCACAGGATTTCGGAAAATCGCACCTGCCAGTTCATCCGTGATCTCGTGTTCCGGTTTACCGCAGAGCTGCACCATAAACGGCACATCCACCTTTGCTTTTTCTCCAATGGAAAGTGCCAGGGCTTCGCTTGGCGTGTCCACCGAGGTAACAGGCTCCGGCTTACGGATGGTACGTTTGGTAAAAATATCGGCAAGTCGTTTGAGATTCTTCTCCTCATCCAGAATTTCCAGCGATGCCAGTAGACAATAGCTGCTGTCCTGTCGGAATGCCCGCTTGTTGGCCGTGCTGTTGATAAGGCCATACTGCGCCTTAAATGCGGTGTACTGCTGTTTCAGTTCATTCTGTAAAAGCTGTACTTCCGCATCCGAACCATCATGCAGCTGACAATCCAACAGCTTCCGGGTGGTTTCCCGCAGAGCGATCATGCCCAGCACCCGCTCTGCAGTTACAGCAGGCAATTCTACCTTATTCATAAAGGAATTTTCGCGGTAGTAAATCTGCCCGTCCACGTTCGTGAAGCTGAAATTCTTCACACTTGGGTCTGCCGGAATGGGTTCTTCCTGCACATCCAGTTCATCGTCGGAGATTTCCGGCTCCGTGATGGTAGCCTGGATGTTGCCGACCGCCTCTTTTAACTGCCCGGCAAGGTCTGCGCCCTCGATGGGCTTGACCGTGGTTTCCTGCTTGCCGTACTGGGTGCTTTCCGTGGTGATCTCGCCCAGCACCATTTCAGGATGCTGCGCAAAATACTGGTTGATGGAGTAGCCTTCCGGCGTTTCGCCAAGGTCTACCCAGTCTGCCCGCTCCACCGCTGCACGGTCACGCTTCTGCAGGAACAGAATGTCAGCAACCACGCCCGTGTTGGCATTGCGCTGGAACGCATTGTTCGGCAGACGAATCGCACCGACCAGATCAGCACGGTTGGCAAGATACTCACGGACAGAGGAATCCTTCTTATCCATCGTACCGCTGGACGTTACCACCGCCACCACGCCTCCCGGACGCACAAGGTCAAGGCTCTTGGCGATAAAATAATCGTGGATGAGGAAATTGTGGCGGTCATACCGCTTGTCCGGTACTTTGTAATTGCCGAAAGGTACGTTGCCCACAACACAGTCAAAAAAGCTGTCTGGGAACTGCATCGTTTCAAAGCCCTGCACTGCAATCTTGTTTTTCTGGTACAACTGCTGTGCAATACGGCCTGAAATGCTGTCCAGCTCTACACCGTACATCCGAATCTTTTCCATGCTGTCCGGCACCAGACCCATGAAATTGCCGACACCACAGGACGGTTCCAGCACATTGCCTTTGGACAATCCCATATTGCCCAGGGCTTCATACATTGCCTTGATGACCGTAGGAGAAGTGTAAAACGCATTCAGGGTACTGGCGCGGGCTTCCTTATACTCATCTGCCGTGAGCAGGGACTGCAGTTCGGCATACGCTTTCGACCACTCCGCATTGCTTTCATCGAACGCCTGCGGAATGCCGCCCCATCCCACATACCGGGAAAGGATTTCCTGTTCCTCCGCTGTGGCCTGCCGCTGCTCTGCATCCAGCGTTTGCAGCACCCGAATGGCTTCCACATTGGCTTTATACTTTGTTTTCGGTCCTCCTGCGCCGAGATCATCGTCCGTAATATGGAAGTTCATAGGCTCCTGTTTGGGCTGTGCAGGCAGTTCTATCGCACCGCTGTCCAGCGGAAGATTGTGCTGCCGCCGTGCATGGTTGACCTCTGCCGGGGTCATAGGCTGCTGCGTCAGCGGTTCAAGGGCTTCCTCTGCCGCTGCGCGGCTAATGGCATCCGTTCGGTTCTGCACATCTGCGATCAGCTGCATCTGTTCCGGCGGAAAGTCGGGATTCAGCAGTTCTTCCAACTCGCCACCCGATTCTGCCACCGAATAGATCACATCCATCTGCTCCGGGGAAAAATCCTCGTAAGCCACACCAGCATTATGCAGAGCCGTAAAGACTGTGATTTCCACCGCTTCTTCCATCGGTACATCTGCCTGTTCATATAAATGCCGAATGTACTCCAGTGGTTCCGTTCGGAAGATCGGATACCGGGCTTCTTTCGCAAGGGTCATGTCCTGCAAACTGACCGTTCCCTGTTCAAAGTTGACCGAATCCACACGGAACTCTCTATCTTCCAGTTCGATGGTTGTGTTAATCGGTAAGTATTCCTCTCTGCGGAAATGCTTTGTCTGCGCATGGGTTCCATCTTCCTGCTGGCCGGACAGATAGACACTCTCCCCCTGCTTCCAGAGCTTCATTGCCTGTGAAACCCACTGTTCACGCGGAAAACCAGATACCTCAACCTTGCCGAGTGCGGTTTCCTTTTCCAACAGCTTGCTGCCAAGAAGTTCCGAAATGCGCTTTGCATCCTCGCCGTAGAACTCAAAGTTTCCGTACTGCTCATAGCCGACCAGAGCATCCGGGTAGCGCTCTTTCAGTGCGTTATATTCGTTGGCGGCATCCAGTGGCAGGGGCTGCAGCGTCTGCTCCGAATACTTTTCATCTGCAAGAGGCGCATCTTTTTTGGGTTTCTCAACCGCTGCGGCGGTTGACTGCTCTTTCGATTGCGGCTCCTGCTCCATGAAGTCAAACATGGACATCTGCCCCTGTTCAGGAACCGCAATCTCAACAGCCCTCTTCTTTTCCGGGAAAATCGTGTACGTTCCCTCGACATATTGGTGCAGGATAGAGAGGGATTCTGCCTTACGCTCATATTCTCCCGAATCCAGCGGCACGGACAGCAGTGCATTGTCCATCTGCTCCAGCAGTTCCACCGCCTGTTCAGGGGCTTCCAGCTTTTCAACGAGAGCCTTTCGTCCTTCTTCATGGTAAAGGTCTTGCGGATAAGGCCGCTCCACGTCGTTCGGCAGATGGTGATAGAAGCCCATCACCCGCATTGCCATCCGCTCACGCTCATAAGCAGGCATCCGGGAGTAGTCTGCCGGCTTCAAATACTCACTGTCACGGATAAGCTGGTCGATTCGGCCTGCGGCCTGATTCCAGTTCAGATGAACGCTTGCATCCGGGTTCCCGTATGAGCCACGCTCCAAAGAAATGCCCCTGCCATCGTGATCTTCGTGAGAATCATCTGCCCCGCAGAGTGCATGACTGCTGCCGCCGATCCCGTAATGGTCTTTCAGGAAGTTTGCCCGCTCTTTCTTGTCCTCATGATTCAGGAAGAACGAATAGATTGCCAGCCGACTGTCCGAATAATTGCTGCCCCGTGTGAAAAAAGCGTTTATTTCATCTTCCGTAATGAACTTCTTATACTCGGTCCAGTGAAAGCCATCTCGCGCCGAGTAGTTCTGATAAGGCTTTGCAAACTGCTGGAACAGAGCTGCCACCTTATCCGGCTTATAAAAGTGCATCCGCATCAGGTCTTTATCTTCGGCATAGGCTTCCCCCAGCGCAGACAATCTCTCGTTGAGGTCAGTCAGAAAATCCGTATCGTCCAGCAAGCCTGCCAGCCTGTCCGTCAGTTCCGGGAAACCGCCCCTGAAGATTTCTGTATCCTGAAACACTGCTTCGGCAACGCCATCTGCCAAATCACGCTCCATATAAGCCAATGTCTGCGCGTGTTCCTGCAAAGCATTCTGCCGTGCGGCATCCAGAACCGCCTGCGGCGCATACTCGCCCTGCCGGAGCAGTTCATGGATGCGGTTGCTGACATCCTCCCACGACAGAAACGCATTGACAATCGTGCCGCCCTTGGCCGTATCACCTGCCGCAATGCGCAGCCCCAAATCATCGAACCAGACAGCATACTTTGCACCGTCAATTTCAAAGCCTTTGCCGCCCGTTCCATATTCGTTTTTCACGAACTCCGTGTATTCTTCCGGGGTTTTCTCGACCATGAAATTATAGATCAGACGAAGCTGACCTTTGCTGCGGTTGCTGCCCGTGCGCAGGATTTCATCGACTACTTCGGAATCAAGTGCAATTTCATCCGCATACCGCGCCTGGATCGGTGCTTCAATGGCGCGGATCTGCTGTTCCACGGTCGGCAAATCAGGAAAAGAAAAAGCAGAGGCAATTTCTTCCTCTGCTTCGCTCAAATCCTGTTCTGTTGTCGGTTCGGTTAATTGTATACCAATTCCTTCAAGACGATTTCTTCTGCCATCGCCGTCAGGCTGTTCTGATGTGCCGCCCATGCCAGCGGGTCCTTCTCCTTGCTCGGTGCCGGAAACTTCTCGTTCAGGCTGTCCAGCAGGGTTTCCACCAGGCTCTCCGCTGCTTCCTCGATCTGCGCCAGATGCTGGTTCAGCCTGCCGCTCATCAGCATACTCTGATACCAGTTCTTGCGGTTCTCTTTCAGGTACGTCCTGCGCAGCATCCCGTACTTCCCGATGGTCTGCGGCTCGTCCTTCACGGCCAGATTCGGGAACAGATAATCTCCCTTGCGGTAATACGTCAACTCCATTTTCTTGTCCTCCTTTGGTCGTGTTTTCTTTGGTTTCGTACTTTAACGTGCTAAAGTCCGTATTGGTATTATACAAGCTGTCAACGGATTTTTCAAGCTGCTGCGTGATTTCTTTTTTGTAAATTTTCCGCATCTCGCGGCCAATGTCAAAAAGAACCGCTTCGCACTGTTCGGAAACCACGTTGCCAAGGAACGACAGCACCGGCAGCTTGTTGAAATCCACGATACGGATAAAGTCATCATCGTCCAGCACATTCATAGGCTCCTGCCCGCAGCGGCGGGAAAGCGTATAGAAAATACTGTTGGTCATCAGTTCCCGGAAGCGGACACGGATGTTATCTTCGTCCAGTTCTTCCAGAAAAGTTCCTGCCACCTCATAGGCCAGACCGTCCATCGCTTCATCCAGATTGTCAGCGGTCAGCTGCTGCGCCACTTCCATCAGGGCGGTGTTCATGCTGTCTGTCTGGGATAAACCATAGGTATCTGCCAAATGGTCTAGGATAATATGCTCATGCTCGTGGCTGTCCAGATTCCATAAGAGCGGTGTTCTGCCGCCCCGCACCAGATGGGTGTCAGCAATATCGAACACATACCGCAGCTTGGTACGCGGTCCGGTATCATCCAGAAGCGCGATGCCTTTTGCGCCACGGTTGACCCATCGGCTCATTTTCTGATTCCAGAGTTCCAGTTCTGCGCAGGCGGTTGCATCGGGTCGCTGCGCGTGGATCAGGAGTGCATCGGTGAACGAATAGCGGTACAGCCGCGCCGCCACATCCAGATAACTCATCCAGTCCTGTGGCGAGTTACTGACATACCGGGCGTTCTGCTGCGCCAATTCTCGAATATCGTTAATCTGTGGCAAGGGTCAAACCTCCTTTACGTTTTCGTTTTCATCGGTGCTTTGGGAAATTCCAGACTGTACTGTGCACGGCCCTCTTCGACGCGCATCACAAGATCAGCGGCGAATGTCTTATCTTTTTTCACGGAATAAAAGTCTTTTACATGGGTGCGGCCTTTCTTCAAAAGGTCTACCGCCATCTTCTTGTCCAGCGTTTTTCTCATATTGGCCAAGTATCTGCTTTCTTTCCAGAGGGCAAATTTGCAGCTGCGGTCTGCACAACAAAAGCTGAGTTTACTTTCATGTACAGGGTTGCCACAAACCGGGCAGTTTCCTACGCTTACCTTATTATGATAGGGAGCTGCCGCGACGGTAGGAATCTGCCGGAGGTCAGCCAGCATCTTATCGAGCAGTCCATGGATGCCCTGCATAAAATCGTGGGGCTTGATCTCGCCGCGCTCCATCCGCAGCAGGTCATTTTCCCACTCAGCTGTCATGCTGGCGGATTTCAGGTAGTCCGGGATATTGCGGATCGCGGCCACACCGTCCTCCGTGGGAATCATCTGCTTGCCTTTACGCTCAACATAGCCGGAGGATACCAGCTTTTCCAGAATCGCAGCGCGCGTTGCAGGGGTTCCCAGACCTTTCTTCTCCGTGTCCTTTTCAAATTCCTTGTTGCCTGCTGTTTCCATGGCCGACAGCAGGGTATCTTCGGTGTAGACTTTCGGCGGTGAAGTAAAGCCCTGCTTTTTCTCTGCCCGTACCACAGGAAGAACCATTCCCTGCTCCATCTTTTTCGGAAGCGGTACATCTTTGTCCTTTTCCGGCTCTGCAAACGGAACAGGTTTTGCAGTATAACCGGGCTGCAGAACATCCTTATATTTTGCCGTGAAGTTCCTGCCATGGCAGCACACTGTTACCAGCACATTCTCATAGATGAACGGCGGCTGCACGGCCAGCAGCAGTTTCCAGATAATGAGTGAAAGAATCCTCTGTTTGGTTTCGGACAGTTTTTCCTTGCTGCATTTTACGCTCTGCATGGTCGGCAGGATCGCATGATGGTCTGTGACCTTGCTGTTGTTGATAACGCAGCTTACGTCTGCCGCCGCGCCATCTAAGGCCAGTACCAGAGATTCCACCGTCTTGCGCATATCCTCGGTCACGAACTGGCAGTCCGTTCTGGGATACGTCACCAGCTTTTCTTCATACAGTTCCTGTGCCGCCTGCAAGGTCTGGCTGGCGGTCAGGCCATAATAGCGGTTTGCTTCTCGCTGCAAAGTCGTCAGGTCATACAGCTTCGGGGGCTTCTTTTCTACCCTCTTGCGCTCGATGCTGCCAACCACTGCACACTGTCCATCGCAAGCGGCCTGCATAGCATCTGCGTCCTGCTTCTGCGCCATCTGTTCCGATACAGCCACGACACCCGCACCGGACAGTTCCACTTTGTAATAGGGTTCCTTTACAAAGTTCTGGATTTTGGTCTGCCGTTCGGCCAGCATCGCCAGCGTCGGGGTCTGCACACGGCCAATGGTCTGTTTTCTGCCATATTTTTTCGTAAAAGCGCGGGTTCCGTTCATGCCAATCAGCCAGTCCGCTTTTGCTCTGCACTCGGACGCTGCAAACAGATTGTCGTATTCTGCTCCCTCTTTCAGATTTTCAAAGCCCTGCTGGATGGCAGCATCCTCCATGCTGCTGATCCACAGCCGCTTGATGGGGAGTTTGCTTCCGGCAAGAGCATACACACGGCGGAAAATCGCTTCACCCTCGCGTCCGGCGTCTGTAGGATAGTTCTCGGAGGTGACTTTTCTGACTTTGTTACTCGATGGCATCCAATGGGCCGATAAAGCGGTAGAAAATCTGGATTTTCTGGACGTATTCGCCATCGACCTTTTCCGCTTTGGATACCAGAATCTTGTCAATCAGCTGATGCAGAATCTTATAGTTCAGTTCGGTGATGCCAGCGTACTTGCTGACTTCATCAATAAAATCCTGAATCTTGTCCAGCTGATCGTGTTCAGCACGGCCTTCCCGCTCGTACTGCTCAATCTTCTCGGTCAGTTCAGCCTGTTCTTTGTCGTAGCGATCTGCAAGCATTTGAAAACGTTTCTCCGGGAGAAGTCCCTTTGATACGTCCTCATAAAGTTTTGCATACAGGTCTTCGATTTCTGCGATTCGTGCTTTACACTGCTTCAAATCCCGTTTGTGCTGCGCCCGGTCAGAGGACACCCGGAGGTGCATCTGAGTTGCAATCTTCTTCACAAGGGCTTCCCGATTGCTCACAGCGGCCTTTGCGTGTGCCTGAATGTCCGCAAAGACAGCTTCATGCAGAACACGGGCTTCCAAATTATGCGAGTCACAGGCTTTCGCACCATATTTCCGATAAGTGCTGCAACAATAAAAGGTCTGATCCAGAACACTGTTACGTTTGCGCCTGTGCTCGACCTTGACTAACATCGTTCTACCGCAGTCTGCACAGCGGACGATGCCTTTGAAGATATTGTCGTAGTCGGTCTTATCGCACATAAAACTACTGGAACGGCTGTAAAGGATTCGCTGCACGTTCTCCCAACGGTCTTGTGGGATGATTGCTTCATGTGTATTCGGAACGATAGCGCGTTCTTCAAACGGAATATAACGCCGCTTTTTGGATTTCATGGACACGGTGGGCTTGGCTTCGTAGATGATGTGTCCGGCGTAGACTGGGCTGTGCAGAACCTGACTGATATAGGCACTGTCCCAATCATACATCTTTTCATCATCAATAAAGCGGCCAAACATCTCTTTCTTGTAGTAACACGGCTTCAAGACTTTTTCATCGTGGAGCCGCTTGGCGATGCGGTGAAGCCCCAGCCCTTCCTCTGCCATTGAATAGATATACTCAACAACGGGGGCGGTGTTCGGGTCGATCACAAGGTGATTGTGGTCGGCAGGGTCTTTCTGGTAGCCAAACGGTGCGCCGCTGGAGATATACTTTCCACTTTTCTTGCGTGTCCGAAGGGCACTCTTGATCTTTCGGGAAGTGTCTTTGGCGTACATTTCATTGATGATGTTTCGGAACGGGGCAATATCCATCTGAGATTGCTCGTTGGAATCATAACCATCGTTGATTGCAATATAGCGGACACCGTGTTCAGGAAAGAAGATTTCCATATACGTTCCGGTTTCGATGTGGTTGCGTCCAAGTCGGGACTGGTCTTTGGTAATGACTGTTGCCACCTTTCCTTCCCGGATATCATCCAGAAGTTCCTGAAAGGCAGGGCGGTCAGAGTTCGTACCGCTGTAACCATCATCAACATAGTACTGGCAATTCCCGAAACCGTTGCGTGTGGCATACTCCATAAGCATTGACTTTTGAGTGCGGATGCTCAGGCTTTCGCTGTTTGAACCGTCATCTTTTGACAGTCGGCAGTATAAAGCAGTTACTTTTTTGTCCTTTTCCATGTGTACCTCCATAATGGAAAAGAGACCTCATCAATCACATTGTAGCGGATGCTGCGTGACGATGCAAGCCCTTTTCCGCAGTAAAACGTCCAATTAGCCAGCGGCGAGATACGATTCGGCAGTTTTACGAATTTCTTCTTCCACAAGCCGCTGAAAAAGCGTATTCATCGGCACATTGCCGATATAATGGCGTTCCACGATCAGGCGCACGGACTTCGGACTTCTCGGCGCACGTTTGCGTGTGGTGGGCTTCTTCTCAGATTTTTCTTTGTTCAAGGGCAGACCTCCTCATTCATGTGGTGCAAATACGGAAAGGAATGGATGGATTCTATTCGTTTTTCTCTTTTTGTTTTATTACGTTGGTTAGGTGAAAGTTTTCTTCGATACAGTCTTAAAGGCTGCTATACTGCATAGGAAAAATATCTTTTGCAGATGCCATTAAGAATCTGCATCACAGAATCGTGATTTTGGCGGTTCTTG